>Ga0163217_1019352_pt1 | contig 11534 bp, 9 predicted proteins | sample SynspAceP_FD_185933 | JGI IMG/M metagenome (GOLD analysis project Ga0163217, IMG submission 185933) | Saline lake microbial communities from Ace Lake in Antarctica - Synechococcus sp. Ace-P (PacBio error correction) | ecosystem: Environmental > Aquatic > Non-marine Saline and Alkaline > Saline ... | reverse complement strand
GTTAATGGTTTGTCGAGTTTGCAAAGCTAAAGAACTTTCTTCCAACCGAACGATTATTTGACCGAACTGGCGCAATCTCTAATACAAATTACGGCAAAATAAAACCGCTGAGTTTGATCGTCAAATGCTGATGACTTGATGTAAATTACTCAACAAAACAGGAACACCTGACTGAGGGTGTTACTCCACAAAGGTCCTTTACTGAGATCCTTATTGCGTTAGTTGGCAAAGTCTGATACTTTATTCGTGCAAGCACTGCAATGTTACCCGTGCTTTTTAGGCCCGTCCAAATAGCTGATGGACTACGAACTTATCTTGCTTATGCGAAATGAACGGTAAAACCAAGCGGGATAAGGGACAAAGGACCGCTTTTTTCTACTTTATCCTTTTCAAGAATCACCAGATATAAACAATGAAGTGATCATAATCGATCGGTATGGCAGATAAAGCGATAAAAGCGAGTAATGTTGTTTATGAATTTTTATTTCCGCCTAGTTTAAATGCATCAAAAACAAAAACAAAATATCACCCATTTTTTATGTTTGGTGATTGCCCGCAGTTCTCTTTATTGTGCAGCGATCATGAACTTTTACACAGCTTTATGGAACGTCAGAATTTTAATAGCAGCTGTGGAAGAAATGCATGTGCTTTCTTATCAATTGGAAGATGAAGCGTTGAAAAAAACTAGGGTAATATACTAAAGCTGTTAGATGAGGAGTTTAGTGAAGATCCGCCTTGAAGAAGCTAAGTTGCGTTTTGATATGTTATATTAGCCGAGTCAATATTTTAGAAAAAAAAGGTAAATTGAATTGTATGTTTTTATCGAATGTCATACCTGGAATGAAAGTTTCAACATATTTTGATGAAAATTAAAATATATGGGACGGTTTGCTGTTTGTTGAAGCAGTAAAATCATAACATAGTAATTGTCCAAAGAAAAGCGATCTTTTATTGGTTAAAACTGAACGTTTTAGTGCTTATGTTTTGCCTTAAGATCTGCCGAAAATAAAGCACAGAAATTGATTCATGGATTTGTTTATTTATCTTACGACATGTTTCGCTTTAACCATCACAATGGCAATTAATTGATTTATGCTTTTAAACAACTTAAGTATTAAATATATCTTATTGGAAATCCATAAAATTACAAAAGAGCTCGATATAACGGTTTAAGTATCAAAAACTATCTCTTAAGCCAAAAATCTGATTTTTTGCATCAATGATTCATGAAATTTCCTTACCCCCAATGACGCTATTTGTAGGCTTTAGTTATTTACTTTCAGGACATGATCTTACAGAACAATGACTCGAGGACAAAGTAATAAAAATCCAAAAAGGCAGCGACTTAATTTACTCGCATTATTAATGGGAATATAGAATTTTTCGAGAATTGAATCGGAATATTCGATCTTGAAAAAAGTTCTTTCAATAGATTGATATGTAAATATGTTTATCAGATCAACGACAGTTCAGCTAAGAATAAAGGTTTTAAACTTCACCATCTCTCGTGATTTTCTATGCCCGATTACTTAATCGCGTGACCAAACAATGCTTTCAACAAATGCTTATTAATTTAGTGATAATGCACAAGTTTACACATCTGTTCCGGTTGCGGTTCAGAGTAATATAAAAAATGGGAAAATGAATGTAATCGAAGTAAAGATACAGGGATAGAATCTAGGTTTTCTCGCATATTTTTATGTTTTCCAGCAAGCGATAGCAGCCACAAAACAAGGCGCTATGGTGGAACTGGCTTAGGATAATATTGTCCAAAAAAAGTGTATTGCTTAATGAGTCATCTATTTACGAAAAGTGAAGGAAAAATGAAGGCAGCCAATTTTTGGTTGTGCTTCCTACTGTCCTGAATCGAACAATCTCCTTATATTTAAAAAAATCTGCTTGATAAGTGAGAGTTACTGCTTCAACAATTATTGAAATAAAAAGAATTTTATAAATTACATTTGAGTGTAAGTTAAGAAAAATTGCTAGTTGTAATGTGCCGTTTTAGGAGTTCGCGATTTTTCTGCGGGGAATTGATGGCCTTACACCCGGAAAATGCAGAAAGCGTTTTTTAATGAAATGCGTTGTTTTAGGATGAAGTAGTGATTGCGCATTTTATTTCATCTGGCCTTTTATACCGTCAAATCTTGGAAAAAATAATAAAACTCTTTCCAATGATTCGAAAAAACTTTATGGAGGGCTTCTTCAGAATTAGAAAAAATATTAATTCTTCTATGCTAAAAGGAAGAAGTTTTATTAGCTAGATAATAAGCTGAAGCGGACATAATAATGGCCATCAAAATAAGTGGAAGGGTTGTGATTGGTGAAAATGTCAACAAGCCTACGAAAAAGCCATAAACAACCACTACGACCTTATCTATGATATTATAGCCAATAATGGATGGTATAAGGCAAGCGAAAAAATACATTACGCTTTAAATAAACAAGAAGCCACCCTATTCTTGTTCTGACAGCAGATGTTATGAATCAACGTTATGATTCTTACGAGTTATTATTTTTATGAATGTTTTGTTCAAAAACCATAGATCCTTATTTATTACAACAACGAAACAGATTGAAAATAAATAAATATTTGATGTTGGTAAGCTCAAGTGAAAAAAGAAAGCATTTTTAAAATGTACTTGATTTAGATGTTTTGAAAAGAAATGTTGATGGAAGGTGATTCTGCATTCAAGTTTCCACATTAAAGCTATCATGAAAAAACACTCGAACTACTCTGGTATCACCTTTCTTAAGGAGATTTTGGCGATGATTAATAACTATGACTATAATTTATGCAATATTAAAAATTGAATCATTGAAAAAACAATTTCCATATGAATTTCTAAGGTAGAGCCCTTGCTAAAAATTAATAGATACCCAGTAGAGTTGGTTTGCCTGCGTAAGATTTCTTAAGAGATGATATGCTGAAAACATTGATTTACTTAGATATTTGTCAAACATTATCAAGAAAAATAAAAGTAGCAAAAAAGCAGGTAAAATAGCATTGATTATTTATTGATCGTGTCTACCGATGTTATTTTATAATATTATGATGCCTGGTATGAATGGTTTTTGAGGTTTGTAAAACCTTAAATCCAAATCCGAAACGGGAAACATTCCCATTATTTTTTTACGCATACCGATGCTCAGTATGACAAGAAGGCTTCAAAGTTGCGTGTGATTTTAATTACCAAGCCATTACGCCATCTTGACGACATTATCGAAGAGTAGCGCACGCAGTTAAAATTGCCGAAACTAATCTTCGTAATAAACAACTGATTGCAGCAAAAAACAAAACCAGCCGGATTAATGCGGTTGAATCCAGCCAATTGCGTATGCTTGTGAAATGGCCAAACTTAATGATACGATACCGGTGTTCAAGTGGCGTATGGCCGTTATAGTGCGCTTTAGCTAGCAGCAGCTGGTTGTGAGCATCGCAGGTTGAACTGTTAAAGCTGGGCTGCACCGATGCACGAATACTGGAAAAATAGCCATTCCCGATTCGATTTTGAAATCTCCTAACAAGTTGACAGAAGAAGAGTTTGGTAATGCGTCAACACACCGTTCTAGGCATCAAAAATTTTAGAAAAAGGAGGGCTCCGTTTGTTTAAGTTAGCGCTGAAGTCGAAGCTTACTCAACCATGAAAGATGGAGGATCTGTTACGTTTGGTTATCTGGTAAGGATATTCCTTTATCTGCCCGCATTGTTGCCATAGCAATTCTCTGCATGCCTGACAATGAAAGCGATCTTATAAAAAAAGCTGGGACAGGTCAGAGAAGACGTCATTGAGCATATACAGAAAGACGACCAATGCCCATTTTGGACCCTGAATTGTCGGGCATTTTTGCTTATTGAAGAAGAGTTGCGATCAATCAAAGATAAGTGTGACGCGTTAGTTAAACTAACCGCGCAACATTCTTGAATTTTGCCCGAACCACAGAAACATGGATCGTTGCGTCCTGTTTTCATCGCATCCAGATTTATTAGGGGCGGTTTTTTTGCACCTTCGTGCTCACCAGAGATGTAAGAAACCATTGCCCTTTAACTTTCTTACAAAATTAGAGCGTTCACTGAGACGGCCAATATGCTTGCCCTCTTTAATAGTGCGCTGAGAAGCTACAACCGCCTGCCTTATCCTTTCTAGACCTTTCTTCTGTCTCATTAATGTCAGTTTTATATCATTGGGTGTTTTTTCGTTGCTGTCTTTCTATATCAGCAGAGGATTGTCGGTTGTCTTTGATTTGTGTTACAGCGATGTAGGGCGAAAATTCACGATAGCAAATTGCAGTTGTTAGCGTGAACGCATTAGTATTTCTGCCAGTCCGGTTGCTTCCTGATTATTTGTACATGCCACAACACCTCTCGATAAGCGTTCCTGTTCCACAAGATCTAATTAACTGGGACTGGCATTGGATCAACTCCTCTCATCGCCAAATACCACTTTAAGTGCGTATAATACCTGTCTTATTAACGGCTAACAGAATTATTTGTACTTTCATCGGGCCCACTTCATTTTTTTTGTTTGATTTTGAAACGACCGGAACGGACCCGTGCACGAGATCGTCCCAATGCAATTTTGCAGTATTTAGGACGATCTGTTTTAATCCTATCGGTGAGTCCGATTATGTTTTATTTGCCGACTGGCTGAAGATGTTCTTCCCCAGCCCGAGTCGTGTTTACTAACCGCATTAGCCACAAGATGCGGCGAATAGAGAAGGCTGTTGAGCCGAGTTTATGCAGCGTGCGAAGCAGAATTTGTCCTTGCCTGTACTTGTTCACTGTTGGTTACAACTTCCATTCGTTTCGATGACGAAGTGTTAAGGCATGTTTTTATCGTAACTTTATTAATCCATATGCGCCGTGAATGGCAAAAACGTGTTCGCGTAACGTTGGACATGATCGACTTATGTAGAATGAACCTATGGCCCATTGCGGCCGAAGAGGTCTGGCCAAAAGGTGGATGAGGCAGGTTCTATGAAGCTTGATTGTTAACAATAGCCAATGATAGCCCATGAAACAAAGCCCATGATGCGCTGTCTGACGTGTACGGTACGATTGAAATAGCGAAATTATTCGGCAAAAGAACCTAATTGTTCGATTAGTTTTTTTTAAAAAATGCGCCAAAAAAGCACGAATTGCAGCCAATTCATTGATGTGCTCGAATGAAAGGCCTTTTCTGAATATCAGGATGTTTGGTCAAACAAAAGCATTATCTCTTTGTGGTACCTGTCGCGCCACACCCCACCAATAAAAATGTGTGTGATTGTGTATGACTTAATGCCATAGCCTCAACCTTTGATTGATTAAGTGTTGAAGAATATACGTCATCGAGTATTCACTCCGTAAAGACGAATTGGAGATTCTAGAAAGTTTGCCGTAAAAGTCATCATTACAATAAGTCGCCAGCGTTTGCGCCCCAGCGCATTTCTTAAAGAGCGAGTGGTAAAGCGCTTCTTGGGATGGAGAAGTATGTCGTTCATTAATTTTGCCGTCATTTAAAGGCAAAACTCGTCTAGCTGCAAAACTAATGATTCTTTGTTCAGGATTCGTCCAATCTTAAAAGATCCTATTTAATGTTGTACGCTGCGGTTTTTCTCGCGTGAAATAAGACTAGGATGGAAACCATCACGCCTCGACACCGGTGAACAGTTAGCTGAATGCAATGTCGTTTGATGATCGAGTCGATTACCTTGAAATGTTAATGCGCTATATGGCCGCAATTACCCAATCAGCTAAGTGAGTCACAGCGCATAGATGAGATACGTCAAGTCCTTGCTTGAAAAGACGAGTGGGTCTATTAAACAGGGAACAATATTTTGACCACTTAATCATCCTATTGCCCCAAAACCCCGACCTTTACCTGCAGCCAAAAAGATTATGCTGCAAGATCTGGCGACCTACGTCTCAAAAGCATTTACCCGATACATTTAAGGAATTAGAAGATAACCCAGCATAAAGAAACCCATGCTTGTTGTCTTGCCGCGTTCATGATTATTATCGCTGGATAAAGGCGGGCTTCGCAGATATCGTCCTCTTATGTTTCTGTATGGTTTATTGCCATTGTGATGTGCGCCTGCTATGTCGAGCTGCGCCCGCCGCGTTTACCGACTTGGCTATCTATCTTATTTAGTGGTTTTGTCATATATGGGCATTAGTTCATTGGCGTTGCTGGTGGCGCTTCTTTGATGAATTTTCTCCAATCAGCTACCAGATATAAAAACCGCTTTGCTGAAAATGTCCATGTAAATCCCAATTGATGAATAACCTAGGTCTGAATATTTCGTATATCAGTGTAAGGGTTATATACCCTCCGGCAAATGCAGATGTTGCTAACGCTTTCAAGGGTGTGTAGTCACTGACCAATTTTATTTTGGTGGGTGATGATCGAAATTTTTTTTTATTGAAGCGGTCGAAATTGCCTAAGAAATTGCTTTGGCCCCGTTGACCCCGACGCGTCCAATTCTCTAGAGTGGTTTGAATCCGTTTATAACTCCGTGAATCGTATTGGTGAATCAAAAAACATTGGTTAGCATTTTTAACCGGTATGTGCTAATAACTATTTGGTTATGGGTGCTGGGTGCGACTTTCCAATTTTATGGGTGTTTGTGCTTATTCTTTTTGAATTTTGTGCCAAACATGGCTCATCATTGCGCCGTACGCGATGTATTGCCATATTTTCAGCTTGGTAGCTTGTTCGGCTGGGTTAACTGGCGCAGGTTTCTTAGTGGCTTAAACTTAATTGTTGTAACATTAATTGAAAAGCCTCGTTCATATGGGTAAAGGATTAAGGGCTTTCTACCTGGTTGTTTTTCTTTCTTTACTGCTAGGGTTGGTGTTGTCCTGTTGGCATTTTTGCTGCTTTCCATTTCCGCCTTACTATCATTATGAAGTTGGCGTTTAAGCAAATCTAAAATTGCAATTGTTGCGATTATGATTGACTCTGAAACAGATGATTCAAAACACTAAGTGAATTAGAATACACGAAGCAGTAGAGGTAGAAGTAGGTTTTCTTATTTGAGTCTACTGGCTTTTTTTTTCTTTTTCGCATATACTTCGCCATCGGATTTTCGTCGCCGAAAGGATTCTAGATTTTTTAAGCATGTAATAATGATACAGGGCCTTATTACTCATGCAAAAAAAAGGTACTAAGTTACATGTCGATTGCTGAAAACTCAGCCTACATTGCTTCGTTGGGCTTAATTTGCCCTGTTCTTAAGGCTGTTCCACTTAGTTATGAAAAACCAATCTGCTATCCCAAGCGGAAAGTATTCCATATTTATTAGAAGGTCGTGATCTTCTAGGGCAAGCGGCAAAACAGGTACAGTAAGACAGGAGGCGTTCGCGGCTTCCTTTTGTTATTCACTGATATCGCAGATAAAACACACAATTACTTGTATTGCCCAACTCGCGAAAACTTGCTATTCAGGTTTGCCTGAAGCATTCAAAGTTAGCTCGTCATCTTCCAGATTTTCAGTTTTGCCAATTATACGGCGGCATGTCAACGACACTCAACTTCTCAGCTAAGCGTGGGTTCGAAGTGGTTGTTGGTACAACCTGGTCGTGTTATGGACCCATTCGCCGTAAAAACAATTAAAAACTAGATGCCTTAAAGCACAGTTTCTTATGAACGAATGAAATGTTTCGCCGCATGATTCATCGACGAGTCGAATGTTCTTTGAGCGAACACCACCGACTCGCCAAATGCTTTGTTCTCTGCAACGATTGCTGCTGTTATTCGTCAGTGGCTAACCCATTTAACGAATCGAAAAGAAGTGAAAATCGTTACCAAAACATCGGACAGCGAGACGATACACAAAAAATACTGGCCATAAGCGGTTTGCATAAGCTTGACGCCTTTGACTCGATTCTTGGAAATGACACGAACACGACGCATGTCGTCTTTGTTCGTACAAAAGCAGCAACGGTTGAATTGGCGAGAAGCTATGTGCCCGTGTCATGCTTGTGAGCATTGAATGTGATATTACCAGAATTTCGTAACGTACGTTGATCGTATTAAGGAAAGGTCAAATACATTCTTGTTGCGACTGACGTTTGGCGCGTGGTTTGGAGTAGAGCGTGTAAGTCACGTTGTAAAACATGGACATTCCAACGATACAGAGTCTTATGTTTCACCGTATCGTTCGTACTGAGTCGTGCTGTCGTGCTGGTACGCAATTGTTGTTGCTCACCGCGAACGTCGCATGTTGCAAGCCATGAGCGTGCAACTCGTCAGCAATTGAAGCATGACGTTACCAACGGCTTCGACATAACGAAACATTCTGTTAATCGCTTTAAGCAAAGCATTACTTGACACAATGGACAAACGAAAATCTTTGTTTCTTCCTGGACCTTGTACAAAGCTACCAGAAAGAACGAAATGTTACCCATTGAAAATGCGGCGGCTTGCTTCATATGACTCAAGTAAAACGCCATGTTGTTGTCAAATGAAGTTCGTCATAACGCAAAGAGCGCCGTTGATGATCCGCGAAAACTCTCGTGGAGATCGAGGTGACCGCGGTGACCGTCCAGATCGGCACCACGTGAGCGTAAAGTTTCCCCCAGTAACCTGAAAAGCAGCCTTTGAAAGGACGACCCAAGTACGTCTAGACGCGCATTTTGATTCAGAAGTAGGTTACAGTGCAGGTGTTAAACCTTGGCAACATTGTTGGCGCGTATGCAAATGAAGCGGAAATTGAAAGCCGTTACATTGGCATATCGAAATTTATGAAGATTTCAACGGTTTGATTACCGACTAAAACTTGGATTTCATGTATTGGGGCAATAAGCAAAACTCGTATTTGTGGACAGCGTACTGACAGTGCTAAGCTGAGAATGCCGACGAATTGAATAAGCGTGCAAGCATCGCCTTCAACTCGCAAAGCGTTCCTGCTGGTGGCGGTGTTTGGATCGCTCCATCAAATGCCGGTGAGCGCAAAGCGTCCTGCTGGTGTCGTGATTCGTGATAACAATCGCGGTGAACGTGTTCCAAGAGCGCCGCGTAAAGACAGTTAGTTTGTTTTTCAAAAATGATTAAAAAAAAACCCTTAACGCGTTTTTTTTTGTATCATATAAGTTGTTGTTTAAATCTGTTGAAAAGATTCAATATTTGAAGATATTTTTTTGAGTTTAGAAAAAAACGAATATAGCGCCATTGTATATTCTGTCCTGTGGACTGTTTCCGATAACTCTTGGGTATATTCTAAACGACGCTTATTTCTTTGGAAAAATGTTAACTATTTTCCACAAGACATGCAAATGATAATGACTGCATTTTTACATGGTGAGATTCGATTTGTTGCTATAGCCTTATTGAAACACCATTGATACTTGCGCTATTGCGTGATAATTTGTTTCGTCGTTTTGCTAAACACCAGTCTTTTTTTCATACTTTATTATTACGCTTGTTGATTGTTCCTGCCATTATAAATTAATTTCATTGATACGGTTTACTTTTCCATATACAGGTCGACGAAGTGGGCCTGAAATTCTCAATGGCCAATGATTGTTGTGACACAATCTCCCTTTTTGTTGGAAAAAAAAACTTAATTTTTTTTTTTTTTGTTTATTGGGGGTATGTATTGGTACCGGTTTATCTTTTTATCGTATGTTTTATGCTTTTCTAAACTTCAGAAAAAAAATCTTAAACCTTGTAATTTATCAATAAGCGTTTGGTGGTTGTTATTTTGTTTTGTATTAATATTTGCTATTCATCGTCGCTGGTCGAGGTGCTTCAATCAAAACCTATTCGAGCTTTGAATGCCTATAGTTTCCCGTCTAGTTGATTTGGTGCCTGGTTTTAAATACTCCTTTTACATTACTAACGAGAAGATCCCGATGACTAAAAAGAGTCAATTATTTTTTATCGGACGAGATATTAAGCGGCACTGATATTGCTGATAGTGAAATAAAAATCACTGAGCATAAAAAAACATAATGTGGTGATTTGATACTAGAAAGCTTTGCTTGGATATTTGGCCCGCCTTACGGGCTCCGATCTTAGCACCTTTCTTACAAGGACTGGCAGTAAGGGCGGCTTTTTTCCAATGGGATAAGCAAATGGCCGTCGTTCGATTGAAGCTTCCCATCATACTGCCCGCATCCATCGTTAAATGTCCAAGGCTTTATGCGTTCACCATATTCAGTCGAAACGTGTTATGGCTGGAGAGAAGTGAAGCCCTATGGTTACAGTAACGGCATTTTTTCCAATGGTGCAAAAAATGCAGCATGTATTTGGATGATACAACCATACGTTTGTTTTAGTCAGTATTTATGGTCGTGATGAATATCCAGACGCTTCTCAGTTTGACGGTCAAATGGGGTATATTTGATGAACCGTTTCTTCAATTTACGCTTGATGAGTTAAAAATATGCCCAAACCATTTATCGATCAGTCTGAGTTTCACTATCAGCTCTCACCCCCCATATACATGCCTAAGCAGATAATGAAAATTACAATCAAGAAGCGAGATCCCAAATGCATAGGAGTGTCCAATACTCCAGACATAGCATTGAAGCGCTTTTTTTGAAAACGCGCCCCTTACAAAAGATTGGTATTAAGTATACTTTATTTGTGATTCTGCGATCATACTTCGGATTAATGTGACCCTCTTTGCGTCTACTCTGGGCGTCACCAGATCCTATCTATTTTGTACCAGCCAAATCAATAGATTAAAGAAAAGGGGTTATCAAGAGGTTGCACAGCAAAATCAATATACCAGCAACAATAGTTGATTATCTAAACCTTCCAGAAAAAGATAAAATTATACGTTCGGTCGATCATTGACTCGTGGAAAATAGCCATTGCCTGAGTAAATCTTCAAAGAAAGAAGGATGAGCTTTTGGTTAATTATCCCAAGGTAAATATGTAAAGCTTCCTAGCCAAGGTTTTGCTATCGAGACAGGGAAATTTACCTGATTACTTTTTACCAAGGCTTGAGTCGGATCCCTGTTGAAACTTGAGAAACTAAACGTCGATTAAAAGCTATGTGCCAAATTATACGAAGGATGATTGATAATTCTTTATACCGCTTTTCATTTGAAAAAACAGAATAGGTTTTACTATGAACGAAAATTAACTATAATCAAGCCAGACGATTGCATTTACATTTTCTTGATCAAACATGTTGCTTAGACGTTCCTGCGACAGCGCGTTGTTTTGAGCGTGCGTAGTTGATGCCGAAATTTGGTGCGCCATCAACCACGGGCTGATGTTTAGCATTAAGCCACAAAGAGCCGAATTTTAGCGGCGGCGACCTGCATGTAGCTCTTTTATGCCATTATGACGATTTATCTCACCGAAAAACCACGTTCCAAGATATTAAAGACCTGGAAGGGAAAGGCAGGTGTTAGCTTGGCCAAAAAAAACTGTTAACCCAGCGCGCGCCCACAAACCAAATTCCGATTTTCAGGGGGGGCGTTTTAAAAAAAACTCTCTTGAAATCGGGCTTTTTTAATCCCGTTATTTGAAAGCCGTTTAGCCCAGAAAAAAACGGAAATATGTTTTGTTATTTTTCTTTCCTTTTCCTCGTGT
>Ga0163217_1080865_pt1 | contig 11535 bp, 12 predicted proteins | sample SynspAceP_FD_185933 | JGI IMG/M metagenome (GOLD analysis project Ga0163217, IMG submission 185933) | Saline lake microbial communities from Ace Lake in Antarctica - Synechococcus sp. Ace-P (PacBio error correction) | ecosystem: Environmental > Aquatic > Non-marine Saline and Alkaline > Saline ... | reverse complement strand
GGTGAATGCGCGTGCTGTTGCCAATGTGCCGACGCCACGTTGGCCCGGGACTCGCCCGTGAGGCTGGTTGCGGCGCAATCAGACTGGCCGCGCTATTAGCAAAGAACCGTGAGGCATCAGCGTGCAATCGACGTGGGCGATGTGACAGCAATCACCCGCTCCGGAAGGCAAAGCCGTGCGCCTCATGACAAAACGCCCACAAGGCTAGCCGCCGCAGCGAGCCTAGCAAAACCCATCGCACGCGCACGCCACCACGCGGTCGATCTCGACCTCTGAAATTGCGGGGACGCTGCCCGAATAGACTGCCACGCTCCAGCCCCTGAACTGACAGCGTCCACGCCACCCAAAGGAAGATGATATTGCATCAAGCACTGTGCCCCGGTTGCACGAAGCACAAGCAGCCGCTACCAATTCACATGCTGGCGATCTTCTCAAAAACAACTGCCCTTTTTCGCGCTGATCGGTTTGGGCTTGGGCCGGGCGCAACGGTTCTTACCGCAGAAGCCAGGCCTATCTGACAAGTTCGTCTTCATATTTTTGCGCTATCCGGCTAGCTTGTTCCGCTTTCGCCAATCGTCATTGGCAGAAGGTCTGGGACACACGGCTTTGTCGCGGAGCCTATCTGTGGGGGACACAGGGTTCGTCTTTGCATCGCCACGCTTGGTAAAACGCTTTTGGCGCGGGCTTGCGTTCCAGCAACCGCATGGAGGCCGCAATTGCGCCGTAATCGGCAACACCGGCTTTCTTTGGCGTCCCCATGCTCAGCGCTTTATGCTCTGGCAGGGCAATGGCCCTGTGTACTGGCATGGCGGTAGTAGATCTGTTCGTCTTCTCAGGGCTATCGTCAATCTGCATCACCGGGTCGCGCGACGGTCACTTAGCTTGGACGCCTTTGCGCACCCATTGCTTGGAGGCTGGTGAAAACCCAAGATGATCGTTTGCCGATGACATTGGGCTTCTTTCTGGTCCGCCCTGCGCTCCCCATTCCGGCCCCGATGAAGACTTTCTGGCGGATCCTGAGGCGGTGCGGCAACCCTGGCGCGTTGTTTCGCAATCGGCGCCTCGCTGGCCACAAAACTGCCGAAAAAACTTTGACACGGTTAGCAGGCTGGCTGTCTTTTTTGCAAGTTGGTGCTGCACCACGCGTTGCGCCTTGCTGCGCATGTGGCTGTTCCATGTGGACCGTATAAGGGCAGTTGTATCATCGCCACCACGGCTTGCCCGTTGCGGCAATGTCTATAATTGCTCGCCCAAACACTACAACGTAGCGCGCAAGTGTCTCTGCTGCGATAACTGGTGTATCAACGCTGTTTCAGCATCCTCAGCGTCAGTCGGGTCGTGATTCGCAATGTGTGACGGGCCTTAGCCTTCACCTTTTCGCAAATACGCGCGCGCAGCGTCCCGCCGCTTGCCGCCCGCGTGACGATGCCCGATAGCCATATAACAACCAGAAAGGGGAGACGCCCGATGAAAACTTTCCGAGAAAACACCAGCTTCAAGAGGACACCCAAGGCGGTCTTATCCCACCGCTTCAACGGCTGCAAGCTGCGATATGAACCTTTGCTCCTGTTCGCTCCACCGAAGGGCCAAGCAGGGCGCCGGTACGCTTGGATGGTGGTTCCTGTCGGGCTGACCTTTGCCACCACGAAACGCGATGGACCAAGGCAGGGGCAACAGGCATGGGCCGCTGGAACACGGGATCGCAAGGTCGTTTTTTCCTGAATCATCGCCGCGCGGGATGATGTGGCGGTGATAGGGACGCCTATGATCTGGGCAAAGGCGCGGGCTTTTATGTGAACGCCACACAAGACCCGTGGAAGCCGCGATTTCCAGAATGTGGGACGATATATCGCCGGACGAACTGCCTGCGCTTTGCTTTAGCCGAAAATTTCGCCACGTGGATATGGACCGTCCAGGCGATCTGCGGGAACTCGTGGGCGGGCACGGGGCGCGACGCTGGCGATGAAACTTTGCCGGGACGGTTTACCTCGGTCTTGCCTTCGCACCGATTCGCCCACACCCACCAGCAGCGATTGGGGTCGCAAACAGGCTCAGGCCGCATTACCTTGGCAAATGTACGAAACACATGGCAAACATGGACGCAACGCTTTGATGGCCGAACGCGGTTTTGACGGCCGATCTGATTGATCAGGCACGGTGATGATCGAGTTCCTTGATTCTGCTCAGCCGGATTTGGCGAGGCGATAGGAAGGGACGCAGGATGCCACACTGCGGATGCAGCCGGGGTTATGATCACAGCTATTTCTTCATCTCGACGTTCTGGGAGACCACATCGCGTTTTCCATGCCGACGCCTGTATGCGCGACTTAGGCTGGACAATGACCGCGCTTTATATCGACGCTGATGCATGCCCGTAAAGCAGAGGCCGAACGCGTGGCCACCCGTACAAGGTACGGATGTTGTGGTGTCAAAACGGCGGGCTGCGCCCCTCGCAGAACCCACTGGTCGAAACGGTTGATTGCTCCCGACGGGCCCCGACATCGCCGACATTCTGGCATCGCAGGACCGCTGCGGCCCTGGCGATGTGGTGGTCACGGACGGCGAATCACCCTAGCAGGCGCGCTGCGTTCGAAGCGGGCGCACGGTTGGTGCTGACAACAACGCGAAGCGCTGACATTCGGCCAATATCGGTAAGTATTGGCAACCCGCGATTGAATGACCGACCTGCGCGCCGCCGGACCCCGTTCCGGTCAGGGCAGTGGCCAGGTTTACCAAAGGCAGACCGCTCCCGTTTTATGGAAAGCGCCATAGAGCGCGAACTTCGCGCGGCACCACGGATAGGGCTCGGGGCAGCAAGACCCCTATCGGACGCAAAAGAAGTCGCACATGACCAGCAGCAGTTCGTCTTTGGACATTGAAATGTGCTGATCGGAATGGCAGCCCGAAACGGTTCTACGTTCCGTCATCGGACGAGGAACGGCCGCCCCGCGCCATGTTCGCCGAAGTCGACCTGACGGCATAACCGCACCGCGGTCGACAAGCGGCAGCATTTTACCGACACGATCTATGCGCCGCGAGGAAACCCCGCTGCGCGCGCTGAAATCCGCATGTTTTGGACGACCGCGGTCGAGATGGCAGGCGCCCGTGATCCCCGCTCATTGCGGCCTGAAAAGAAGCGTGCAGGCCAAGGACGTGCTGTTTTTCGCTGACCAATTTCGGCTCCAGTCCTATGATCTGGCGGCGCAGCACTACCCTTCTTGCGTGCGTGTCGATTCGCGATTTTATCTCGGGCCATATGGGCGATGATCAAGCGGACCCTGCGATCTGATGCCGCACTTGAAGAACCTCAGGCCTGTTCGGCGACGCGTGTTGTTCCGCCGATGACAGCATTGACCAATATCACGCCAGCAAACGCCCGTGACTGGCAAACCAACCACTTCACCGGACCGGGAGGGTGGACCGACAGGCTGGTCACCGCGGTCTGCTGAACGAGGAAAGAAAGCCGGCATGACCCGTCGATATTATCCCTTTGACCAAGGCGAGGCGCTGCTGACTGGTCGCCTGACGATGCGCTGCCGCGGCCACAAGAACTAACCGCGCGCCGAGACTTGCGATACGTTTTTGGTACCGCTGGCAGGACACGCTGCTGAACCGCCCGCCTGGATCGACGGCTGGGGCTGGCCGTTGAAATCCGCACCTTTTTCCGACACCCGCAAAGGGCACGGATGTGTAGTGGTGAACGGTTGGCGTGTCGCTTTTTGCCGACGATCACGGCGCGCTCGAGGCGTGCGTGGAATTTTCACCTTGTACCAAATGGAAACGCCGGTGACACAGTCTGCTGGCGGCCGCAAGCTGCCGCCCTTGACAGCGCAATTCCTGATTTGTCGGCGGCAGGCACCCAAGGGCGCGGACTGACATGCCCTAATAGCCGGTCTTTCCCGATGCCGAATTTTCCTGTGTTGAACCGACTCTGCCCGAATGCGCAAGCGATGGCCGCGATATCAAGGGTCTGAAGATCGCGACAACCTTGAGACCGCCGTGCGTCACACGCGGACAATATCACCAGCGGCCACCATTGTCGATCGAGGCCGCTGTCAAGGGCGCGTGGCTGCAACCCGGCCAGCACCCTTGACCTGATCGGGCATATTCGCCCCCGGACATTGCGCGAGGTCGACGACGCGGCGCCTGACCGAAACAAAGATATTCGTCGACCGCCTCGGACACCACGGGCTCGACCACATCGGAATGAGCTGAAATCCCATCGCCCAGGGCGTTGCTTTCTGCCAATGACATACGTCAGCGGTTACTAATTATATGCGGATCCTTTACCGCCGTCAGAGACGAGATACACCCTGTTCAAAACGGCGAGGGGCGAGCATCTGGACCTGATGGGACCAAGCCAGCTACATCCTTGACCGAGTGGCGGCGCGCGTAGATGTCTGGTTTCTTCCTCCTGGTAGCTGGTGGTTGCGATCCCGCTTGTGATTGAAACGCACCGCGCGCCGAGATGGAGGACGCGGCCGGAGCAGCGCTTCTGGCCAGTTTGACAGAGCTGCCAGGCGGCGTGACCACAATGGAATGAAGTCGGCCCCGGCCAAGGGCCTGTTGCTTGTCTGTGTGCAAACGGGCTGACACCCCCAGCCTTGCTGGGCGGCGCTGTGGGGCCCGGGGGTTGGCATCGATGGACTATCGCACTTTGACTAATGATCTTTACGGGCGGGGATATTCAGACCGCCCTTCCGGCGGCCGGACCGGACTGTTCTTTATAAACAAACTACAGACCTGCTGGAAGACAGGGACGTGACCCGGCAGTTTTACCCTGTTGGGCCTATTCCACATGGGCGGGCCCATCGCGTCCTGTTTTTGCCGCCGCACTATCCCCGACCGGGGTCGAACGGCTGATTTGCTAGGCACCGGGCAGGGGCATGGGGCTGGCGCAACAACAAGCTGGAGATTTCATGGCCCAAAAACGCCGGTATATTGGCGATTGGCTGATGCTTTGGTGCTTTCCCACCACATTTCGCGCGGCATCAAGGCGAACGCCGACAACCCTGCAGTGCCAACAATATCCATGACCATCAGGCAGAGCAGTAGAGAACATATAGAAGCATTAGTGGTTCACAGCCAGGTGCTGCCAGGCCGCCGCGGTATTCTGGTGACGTGCTACGCGACGAAAACCCACGCGCAGGATCCAGTCGTTCGGACATCCCGTACTGGCGGTGTGGGGCGACGAGGATCGGGGTGAATCCCCGCCTCAGGCCAATCAGGCAAGCCTCGCCGATCGAACCGGACGCCGAACACGAGAGCTGATCAGCGGGTAGCGAGGCCATGGCCTGCCCTATACCACGCGCCCAGAGTGGTCGCGGCGAATCAGCGGCGCATATCGGCAAACGCCCTAAGTCGATCACCAGTCCGGGCAACCGGACGTTATCGCGGATCGGCAGATGGATCAAGTTCGCTAACGCGCCGACGGCCACGCCGATCCACCACACGACGTGTAATTCGCCGTAAAGCAATTCGTACATGGCCGCACCGCCCAGCCAACACGCCTAAAAAGCTGCCAATTGGTGGCTGGAAAAACAACAATTCCGTACCAGCGTAGCCCATATAGGCAGCCCAATAGATATGCCGCACCAAAACCAACTGAGTCACGGCACCGTGCAGCCCAAACAAACGCCCCCACTGCGGACAGAGAACAGAATGACCGATACCGGCGTTGATCGGGCAGCAAAGAGAGCGCCGCGATCACGGTACGCCCCGATATAAAAATCGCGCCAAAAAGGTATTTCCTTGGAAATACGCTTACCGGCCCAACCGCAGCAGGTTACAGGCGATGTTGGGCCAGGACCAATCAGCGAAATCGCACCGCGCCAAGCGCCGAAGTCGTGCTGATTCGTTTATTGCAGCGCAGGCCACCGGCAGGGATCGGACCGCAGAGCTCTGTCCGAAGGCGGGAAATGCCGCGGTGATAAAAAGAGCTGATACCGCAGGAGAAAAAGCCGATAAAATGAAGTAAAATGTCGGATCGCGCGCGCTGTTGCCAAGATTTGTGACAGGCTTTCCTCCAGCTCGGCCTTGCTTGCCATGGCAGGCGTTGCGCATTCAACGCAGGGCGTGCAAAGCATCCGCCATGATCGCGCCGGCAAAGACGAGGAATGTGCCTGCCAGCTGAGGAAACCCAGCAGCCATTTCAGCCACCGGGTGTGCCCCAAAGACCTGACCCGCGCTGCCGCACGGTGGGCGATGGCAGCGACATCGACCTGTTCTCGGCGGTAGAGGCGCGGGCCAACACAGCCCAGAATAACGCCAAATTCCCGTCCCGATTCCGAAGCCGACCAGCACGCATAGGTTTGATGTTCGAATGGGGGACACGGAATTGGGCGATAGAACAGCCCCACGGCTAGATCACGACCCGATGATGATGGCGCCGACCGGTCACCGATTTTTTCTGCCCATGCAGCGGCAAAAGATCGGTTGCCCCGAGCCCACGCGAGGTTCTGGTTCGCGTATGGCTTTAACGAAAAACTCTGACCGGAGCCAGCCGAATTCTTCTGCGATCGGGATTGAAAACACACCAAAGGGATGCGCGCACGGCCGAAGCTGACCATGATGATCAAACCCGGCGATCAGCACTGGTGTAAAGATATGATGCGTTCTTTTCCACGACGCCCCCCGAAGCTGTTGTCGCCACCGTAGCTTTGAAACCGAGAGCGTCAATTTTTCAATTCATACGGTCAGGTGGCCTTTCAGTGCTTCTTTTCAAAGCAGGTGCACGTTGGGTAAGTCGGGGATATGACCGATTTACGTTCCATTTACGACAGAGCCGAATTGCGATGGCAGCTGTCGCCAGATTCGGCACCAAGAAGGCCGTTTTGCCAGAGATGGACCGCATCCGAAGTGCGTTGATGGCCCCCAGAAAAAAAAGGGTTTTTTCAAACGCGCACCCGAACCCGCCACCAGGGTATTTACCTTTGGGGGGTTCGTGGGGCGCGGCAAGTCGATGCTCATGGATACTGTTCGCAAGCCGAAATATTGCGCGATGTGGCCTACGCGGCGCGTGCTTTTCATGCGTTCATGCAGGAATTCACACGCGATGCACGAGGCCCGGAAAAACCGGTGTGGATGATTGTATTGCACCCGTGGCGGCAGAGGTCGCGGCAAATGTGAAGCTGCCGGGCGTTGGACGAGATCAGATCAGGACATTACCGATGGCGATGATTGTCGGGACGCCTGGTTCGAAGCCTTTTCGCCGCTGCCGTGGTTGTGGTGACGACCTCGAAGCGGATAACGGCATGATCTGTACAAAGACGGGCTGAACCGTCGAGATTTTCTTTGCCCTTCATCGAATTGTCAAAGAGAAGATGAGTGAATGAGCTGTTTCTTGCCAGTCCGCGAACATCGACAGGACCGGCTGGCTGTACGAAGTCATATTCACCCCCCTCATCTGAAGGCCGTGCTGCGATGGATGCTGTCTGGAACGATCTGCCGGCGGACCGGGGAGGAGCTGGTCTTGCGGGTTAAAGGGTCGCGACTGTAGTGGTCCCGGAGTTTCGCAAACGGGGTGGCCCGCGCAAGATTTTCACGCCGCTGTGCGGTCAGCCCTTGGCGCAGCGGATTCTGACCTTGGCAGAGGCCGTGCGCGTGTTGAGCTGGATGAACATCCAGCCTTTTGGCAGGTTCGAACCTTCACGAGGCAAACGTTCGTGCTGATTGACGCGTTTATGAAGCCAGGTCGATTGATCTGTTCTGCATCTGCCGAACCGAAATAGTTGTATCTAGAGGGTGAGGGGATTACCTTGAGTTTGAAAAAGCGTTTACAGCGTCCCGGTCTGCGCGAAAATGCAGGCGGAAGGGCTGGGCGTTAATTGCGCTTGCTGCCCGCCTGAGCGGTCACCAGCTGCTTGATGGGTCAGACGCTTGCCAGACGCAGCTGTGCAGCCTGGACTGTGATAGATGCGACCGACCGGTGATCCGCTGGCCTTCCTTGCGATGTGGCTTCTGTCGATCGCGGGGTGGCCGCCCCACCGAGCTGGCAAGTGCTTTGCGTTCCGCAATAACAACCGAGTGAGAAAACCAGCAGTCCATTGAATGCACCTGACGTGTTGTCAGCGCCCATCGGAAACATTGAAATCGCCCTTGGGCTTGCCGCGCTATTTAATAGGGGATGTCGATATAGCCTGTTCCACCCGTTCTGTACTGATTGCCCAGATCAAATAGGGATCAAGCACTTTGTCCCTGTCGTTGTGTCGTCAAAGCCTTTGCACGATCGCGTTACGCATGGCGACGTCGAACGAAAGCATCCTTGTGATCTGTTCAGCAGCGCTGCCGGCGACGCGGCACAAAGGCGGGCCACCGAACAGAACAGGCTTCGGCGTGACACCCCCCCGTTGATATAGCCCGTGCACAAACATTAGCGCCCATCCACCGACCGCCAGGGGATCGACGATGAACGTCACCCCTATAAAGATCGCAATCAGTTTTAGATGTCCGAAAAGCGATCCTGCGCAGCGCAGGAAATTCTGATTGGTTGGTCATTGCATTGGGCCCCCAAAGCAAAAGTTACCCTCGCGAACCTAGAACGCAACTCCCTATAATCGTAATATAGCCCATTCTATTAGTTAAAAAAGCGCTATCCGTTTTCCCGCAAAATCGCTTCTACGCAGATAAAGCGATCCACAGATCAGCACCCGTGCATGAGGCACATCGCGACGATCGTCGCTAGGCCTCGGCCACCCCGAGCGCTTCATGTTGCGGACAATTCCGCCGGCTGCAGCCGCGCGGTTTTTTCTGCGGCAGGGGTCGCCAGCCTCTCCCGGAAGGAACCGCAAACAGGCTTTTCTGCATGCCCCGCCAATGGGCGCAGATGCGCCGATGTCCTTTGTATTCAAACTGCCGACAAATGAGATACGTCGGCCGCGCGGGAAGTGCGTCCAGGACAGCCGGATCGCGCATCGCCGCACGCCGGGATTATGCCCCCGTCCAGCCATAATTCAGCCTTGGGTGCGCTGTCGGACCAATGGCCCTCGCGGCAACCGCTGCAGTCGTGCAGGCCCGCCGGCACGGGTGACGGCTGCCTCGAGGCCTCGACCAGACACCCAACTGCCTTAAGCGCTTCTTGCCCAAGCCGCACCCGCATTAGAAATCTGATGTGCCCCAATAGGTTTAGGTTGGGCAGGTTTCAAGCAGCCCGCGTCATCTGATCAGCCAACGACCGGCTCCTTGCCCGACATTGCCACTTGCGGCCGTAGGCGAGATCGGGGCGTGGTGGGCGGGCGGCTTGCGCCTCTAATCACCTCGAGGGCCCCGCGTCTTGTTAGGCCGACAACGCAGAGTGGACGCGCCGCTGATGATGCCAGCTTTTTCGCCTGCGGATCTCGGGGCAGGGTACGTGCCCAGAAACTGCTGGTGATCGATGGACACCGGCGTGAATCAGTGTAACGCAGGTTGGTCCCACAACATCGTTGCATCGAGACGCCCGCAAGGCCCGGACTTCAAGGCGACGTATATTCGCCGGAGTACGGACAAAACGCCAGCAGTCGACGCAGGTTGTGATCTCGAAAATAGTTAATGCTTTACGCCATTGTTCGCGCATAGCATTCATCCAGGCAATTCAGTTCGAGCCGGCTTCGGAAATCCAGCTCTCCGGCAAGGCGACATGCGTTCGTGAAAAACGCGCGGATGCGGTGACGTAATTACGCTGCACGCGATGGCCATCGGCTGCGAGCCGGCGCGATTCAATCGCTTGGGTAGAGCCCTGTGCCGTTCGGTCCCGCGTGGGATGGCGGGCGGCAGATCATTCTGTGGGTACCCGAAAGCATTCAAGCACGCACAATTGCGATCCAGCCGTCAGATCGGATGATTCTTGGGATGCGAGATTGCCATATGCGCGCCAGCACTGCATCGAATGTCTCTGGCTCATTTCGCTTTGGCGTCCGAAGCCGTACCCTTGCGTCGCGCAGCAACAGCGGGTGTCGGCCTTCAGGTGCGGGGCGTCAACGCATGGGATAGATCGCCGCCGCCCTCGGTGAGTGGCCGGCAAGATCACCCCGTACCGCAGGAGGCAGCTTCATCAGCATGCGCGTGATATCTATCAGTCGTCGGATCTTGTGGACGCGGCGTCACGCGGGTCCAGGCACTCCCGTGATCCAGCAGAATTCGGCCACGCTGGAACCCTTCGGGCAGCTTTTCGGGAATGGTCTGTTCATGACCGAGGGTCCGGCAAAAGCATCATCAGCGCATTACGGTTCGGCAGATCTGCACGTCCACCAACATTCGCCAGTAGCTCGCAGTTGACGCCCGCCGTGGTGGGGTGCGTCAGCACGACAATATTAGGGCAGCCGCTCTCTTCAGCATCTTGCACAGCGATCGTGTGCGGGCATCTGCATCAGCTCAGGAGGCCTTCTTGCGATTTACGCGCCGCCAACCTGCGGCGGAAGGCCACCAGCGGGCATTTCCAGCTTACGCCTTTTCGGCGGCGGCAATGATGGGCGTTTCCCGACATAATTGCCCATGGACCGGCCATGCAACGAGAAAATCCTGCCCCGCCGCAACGATTTGCGTGCGGCCGATATTCACCGGTGGCGGACCAGCATAGGCCTCGGCTTCCGCCGTCTGCTTTTGGGCGGCCTTTTTCGGTCAGGGTATTTCTTTTTTGCATCGCGAAAACTGCAAACGGGTTTCCGGCGTTGGCGCGTGGGACTTTTTACTCGGTAAAAATGCCGCCGTCGAACAACGCTTTGGAAACCGTCGCGCGGAGTTAATGCCATGTGTGACCAAAAAGCTGGTGCCAGACGTCAGGTTTGTCCGACACCTCGCGGGGACAGGCATGGTGCCGCCATTCTTTCGCATTTCGTCCACAGATTGTCCGGGCGTCTCGCGACGCGAAAGATCGAATTAATCCGGGGACGGACGTAGTTGTGGATCCAGTTTCAGGGCTGGTGAAAACCCTTTGCTTTCCAGTTTTCGCTTTCCCAGATAAGCCTGGGACGCGAATGTAAATTGCAATCAACGCCGGAATCGCAGCCGCGCGGCAAAGCAGCCTGACCATCATTCAGCGCAGAAATCGACGGGCAACCCAAAGCGGCGCAAAGGCCTTCGGTGTCGTTCATCTCCAAAAAGGGGTCAGATTACAGCGCCAGACCCGGATAGGAACATCAGGCATAGGAGGTGATCCACGATGCCGCGAAAAACATTATTGCAAAAAAATTGCACAGCAATCGGCGGGCACCCAAAACGAACCCCGGCGCCGCGCCGGTCAGATCCCGCGCCAATCAGCATACCAAAAACACCGGCCACAGCCGCGATAAACCAGCGCATTTTCGGGCCGGCCTTTGATTCACGCGAATTAGTGGGCCAAGCGCGAAAAAAATCACCGCCGCAACACCATCCACACCAGCGGAGAAGCTTAAAACCGGCCGCAAGCTTGCTGTCTGTACATTATGCCGCGAAAAAAGCGATTCCCTCTTCGGGGACGCCTTTTACCACTGTTTTTTTAACCGAGGCCCAACCCCCCAAAAAAAAACAGGGAGAACAAATTGGGGGAAAAAAATTTCCTTCCTTTTTTTTTCCCTCCCA
>Ga0163217_1035683_pt1 | contig 11535 bp, 14 predicted proteins | sample SynspAceP_FD_185933 | JGI IMG/M metagenome (GOLD analysis project Ga0163217, IMG submission 185933) | Saline lake microbial communities from Ace Lake in Antarctica - Synechococcus sp. Ace-P (PacBio error correction) | ecosystem: Environmental > Aquatic > Non-marine Saline and Alkaline > Saline ... | reverse complement strand
GTTTTTGACGGTAAGGTTCTGGTGGTTGAGCGCGGACCCGAACCTATGAATTTGCGGCCACCAGGCCTACCAACAGCTTTGCATTCCGGCAGCAGTTCAGCTTCGCAATTTAACGTGCGAGTGTCGCGTTTCGGGGGCCGAATTCATCAAGAACTTCCGCCGGTTTTATGGGGCGAATGATCCAGAGTGCCGCATCAGTCTGGCGCTGCAAGCTTTGGCATCTTTACTCCGCTGACACGCCCGAGTTTCGCAAAGACGCATGCAGCAGAACCAGAAAATCCAAATGGCAATTGGGAGCGGGCACGCAACACATGACCCGCCGAGGTCGCCGCCGCTTATCCTTATCTTACAAGCTGACTTGACAATTCTAGCCGCCAATCACAACCGTGTGGACGAAGGGCTTTATTTTGCGGGCGCACCAGTTTGACTGGTTCAAACGCATGGCCGCCGCAAACGGGTGGAATTTCTGTACGACGAAGTGACTCATGACGAAAGCCGCCGATGGCAAATCCGTTAACACATGTGACGCTGAACATCCGGCGCGACCGTTGGGCCTGCGGGACCGTGGTCATCCTCTGTCCTCGGGCGGCTGCGACGGCGGCCGTGGCGGTCCCCTGCCGGTCGAGCGCGGCAAACGAACCTTTGGTTCGATGCCGCCAAGCCTTCTGGGACCGCGACCTGCCGCTGACTGATCGACCCCTTGGGCGCTGCATTTTCAGAACCGAAGGGCGAAATACTATTATGGCCGGTTTGCCCCCCGCAACGAGACCCTGCCGTGGCACTATGGGACGACTCGCCTTTGACCACAGCCTGTGGGGGGAAGGGACAAGTCTGGCCCGCCATCGCGACCCGTATCCACAGTTCGATCAGGTCAAAGTCCATCAATGAATGGGTCGGCGCACCTATTTTTGATTATAATACACTGGACCCAGAACGCGATTGTCGGGCCCCCAACCCAGCGTGGTCGAAAATTTACTGTGTCTGAACGGCTTCTCGGGTCACGGGGCATTACAGGCAGGCCCCTGCTTGGGGCGCGGGATCGCTGGAATGGATCGGCTATGGCGCATACCGCCACGCTGGACTGAATTCCCTATGCTCCGCCGGACGAGCAAAAACCATAGTCGCTGATTTCGGAAAAAGCGGTGTTTGATCCGCCTGCCTCAATGACTTAACCCATGCGAGCAAACACCCCTTTGCATCGGGCCATACCATCGCACAGCCGCGCAAAATGACAGGTGAAGGAAGAACAACCATGGATGAAGAAACCTGGTTTCTGAACAGGGGCCGCAGGGCGGCTGGGTCCTATCTGCGCGAAACCCCTGGTCCAAGATTGCTGCCAAGAACTGGTGAGCACGACATCGTCGATGATATCGGCACGCATCTATGAAGGCGAGAGCTATGCCAAGGCTGATGTCGCCGTCTATGACCAGATCGCGCCGCTGTGGAAGGCGCTGATATGGTTTTGTCCCAACTTTGGCGCAATCGTTGACGAAAAACCGTTCGAGGAACTGCTGGGCGAAACTTTGTCGGGTCTTACAACGTCTGGAAGCGGCCTATCAGCACGGTTGCAACGGGGGTCGTTCTTATGCCTCGTCCAATCCACGCCGTGGGCATGCACAAGAAACCGATTTTTCATCGGCATACGACGCCCCCAACCAAACCGATACGTTCTACGGCTTGCCAAATGCCTTTAGCGAAAACCTTGCGTCGATGCTATTGGGACAAACGCGGGCAAGGGCCGTGTGCCTGGTATCCTCAGCTGCGCCACAGGTCAACAACACCCGCGCCCTTGAGTCTGGCTGGGTCCTATGACGAATCTGATTTCCAGCTGGTCACCCGTGCCGTTGATTACGCCGTCGCGTCGGCTTTAGCGTGTCTACGGACGTGGTCAACAACGACCGCGCCCCAGTGGACAATGCAAAGCGTCTTTCCTCGGTTACCGCCGAAAGACAAACGCGGAAACAGTTCGCTTGCAGAAATCCTTGCCAAGCACCAACCGGTCGAATTCTAAAGACCCCGGCCAGAGCACCACGGCGGCCCTTTGCCGCCGTGAATCTGGGCGAAAGCGGGGCGTGGCGTCGATGACACATCGATTCAACGACAAGAAAACCACGCTGAGGCCTTAAAAAACGGGCGGCTGATGCCCTGCCTGCCCCGTGCTCCACGCTTCAGCGACGCTGAGCGATCAACGCTGACAAAACGCCAGCCCCTGTTTCACGTGGCACGAGCGGCACGGCAAGCTACGCCTGGAAGTGCGCCCGCGCGAAAACTATGTACCGCGGTTTCGGGAACGGTCGAGGTCCCTTTCGCTAACGTAAGGGCAAGTGGCATACCACTTGACGGCACGCACCACCGCACCTACTACCGCCGTCGGTTATGCTAAGTGTTTGATCATGAACTACACAGAGCAAAAGCAGGAACCCCAGCGTGCCAAGCGGCAGCGTATGGCCACCGAACGAGCGTCGCGCGATATTCTGGACGCGGCGCAATCGCTGGTTTTTTTGCCCATGGCTGGGACAACGTGACCATCGCAGTGTGCTTAAAAACAGGCGGGCATTTCCAAGGGCGGGTTTTACACCACTTCACGCAAGGAAGATTTGTTGACGGTAGGTCGTGCAGCATTTCACCGGCGAGGTTTGAAAACCGCGCAGGGTCCGTGCGGGCGCAGCAAAAGGGGGCGCGCTGGACAGTTCAACGCGTTTTTAGGCGAGACTGAAACGCTGGAAAGTTCAGCAAGGCGCGCAGCTAAGTTCTTTATTGATATGATTGCTACTTCCCCGGAAACGAGATGCTTGTCGCACCGGATCACCGCATCGGTCGATGGCAATATGCCCTGCCCGTATTGCCGAACAGTATTTCTCATGGGGTCGATGAAGGTGCCCTTTGACGTTTGCCTGACATAACCTCGTCGGCGGGACGATCATCGCCATGTCGCACGACCGGCGCAAGGCCGCTTCAAAGCGCGTGCAGACGGCTCAGGCGGGGACATTGCAGAGGCCACGGGACCCGTCTTGGAATAATCGGCATGACTGCCGGAAGCTGCGCCTTATGGATAGGATTGCTCGGCCTGCGCAGGGCAGTATCATGCTGTCTAAACCTCTGATTACGGCTGATGCTGGAGGCGATCGTGCACGCATAGCACCCCTTGCGCCCCCATCGCCGATTACCCCATCGCCGAATGTGGACACCCGCCGCATCACATCAGTCGGCACTGCTAGGAACGACATTAGATTGAAACGAGACACTTAAAACCGGAAACCGCCAGACCGCTTCGCTTGAAAGCGATGCGGGCTCTAGCCGCTCCGGCTGGTTGCAGGCGGGCTTGCGGTCGCCATCATCGGGTGATGGGCAGCGGGTATATTCTGCCGTCGAAGGTGCAGAGCCCGTCGCCAAGTCCGCGACAACCGGTCAAGGCCGTCTCGGTTTGCGGTGGCGCCAGGTCTCAGGCACAGGCAAATCGAAAGGTGTCGTGGCCGAAGGTTCAGGGCCCCTGCCCGACCGCCGACACGCGATCGCGCCCGAGATTTTCCGGCAGATCAAGAGGTATTGGTCGCCAAAGGCGGCCGATCTTGAGGCGGACAGGTTTTTCATCGGCGCGGCTTTTGATTACGGACCACGCGCCATCCACTCACCCGTGCGAAGAAGGCTGAACCGCGCGGCAACGTGAATCGACAATGCCCAGCGCTGGCTGAACGCGGCTTGTTCCACTGTGGATCGGTCGCACCAGGCCAAGCACGCTAGCCGCCGCCCAAGCAGGTGTTGCCTCCTGCGCAGGGACGCAATTGAAAAATACCGAAGTCCGCGCCCCTTTGCCGCGACGCCTAGAGGCCGTTGGAACATCAACGAGGGCGAGATTGTGCAAAACGCAGTGACATTGGCCGCCTCCGGGACAATACGCTCTGTCGATCCGATCAGATCCCGCGCAATCGCTAAAGATATCAAGGTCGGTCAACGCCGAAGTGTCCTTTATCACGGCATAACCAGCAACCGCACCGTTTGTCGTTTGGTCGGCACGAGTGCCAAAACGCAGGAAACCCGCACCTTTACCGCGATATCGACGTGCCGAACGCGACGGCCGATCCCGCCGCTCAGCGCGCAGCTTGCGCATTCCCAGGGCACCGTTGACGCGCATTTCGTGTCCGCCGCGATCCTGTCGCTCGCGATACCGACGGGACGCTTGGGATCAAGGACGTTGGAGGGGGCCAATAAGGTTCACCTTTCCACGAGGTCGACATCGTGCGCTGCGCCCAAACGATGATCTGGATTTCGGCCTGCCGGGAAACCGCCCAGATCATCACCATCAGGTTCAGGGATTGTGAATGACGGCGGAAACCGTTGATCCACAATTCCAGAACGACCGACGCGAAAAAAATGACCATACCCCTGCGCAGCCGGCCGTTACCGGCGTTACCGCCGACGTCGAAGCAAAGACCCGCCAAGTGGCAACAGCCAATCATCGGCGGCGACGTCGGGCGCAGCGCCAGCCGGTAGCACACCAGGAAGCCAAACAATGAACGCTCTGTCCAGGCGGCCTTCAGCCGCTCGCGGGTGGTTTGTTGATGGCCTGCTGATGATCCTCACCGTTGGGCCTATTGCTATGTGTCGATCCCCAAGGGAAGTTCTCCGGGAGTTCCGTCCATTTTCTATGTGTCCACCGTGCTTGATGGTATCTTTCCCAGGGGATGCCGGAACGGCTTGCTGGTCGAAAACCGCTTAGAGACAGAGCTCAGCGCGATCACGGGGCTCAAGCAGAATGACCAGCAACGGCGGGCGAAAGGTTATGGCCAGCGTCAGCTGGAAATTCGAAACCGGGCTTCCGATTCCGAAGCGGCGCTGGACAAGGTCAGGAAGGCGTGGCCGCGCCCCAACCGGACCTGCCGAAAGAGCACGACCCCACTGTGACCGAAAATCAAACACGGCGCTTTTCCCGATCCTGACGGTGATTCCTGGTCCGGGCCTGTGGCCCGAACCGCCGCTCAACACGCTGTCACGAAAAGACCTTTCGGACGTATCGAAGGGCTGCCAAGGCGTGCTTTGAAGTCGAATGTTGGCGGGGCCGTACGAGCTGGCTGGAAGTCCTGATCGACCCACCGTGTTCGAGACCTATAAAATCCAAGGCTTCGAAAGAGCTGATCGGTCAGATCAACCGCAACAAACCGCCTGATTGCCGCTGGTTGCCATCGAAAACGGCGCGTGGCCGTATCGCCTGCTGAAAGTCCCGGTCTGGATCGAGGATGTCAAGATGTTATGGCCCTGCCCGTCAAAGTGCGTGGCGATTACGGTGGTGGACTTTGCTCGATGTGGCCCGATTCGGCGCCTTCGAAGACCCCCACCGACTTTGCCGCATTGAGGCCACCCGCGCTTGGCGCTTGAAATTCAAGAAACGGTCCGGTTCAACATTATCGAAGGTTGCAGCGTGCGCGCGTGATCGAAGAGGCCAGCGCCGACTGGGCCGAAAACGTGACAGCTCGACCTATATGCAGGACGAAAGCGAGCAGGGTGGAAACCATGCTCAGCGATCTGGAGCGAATTGTGATCGCCGCCCCGTCATCCTCGTGTGATCGTAATCGTTGGGGCGCTTGGGGGATTACGTGGCGCGCTGTGGCTGGGTCTTGCGATCCCCGGTGCGTTTTCTAGCGGGTGTGACCGCACTGTGGTCATGGGCTACACAAATGAACCTTGTGGTGGCTGTTCTCGCTGTTCCTCGTGGTGGGGATGTGGTGGATGGCGCCATCGTGACGATGAACTGGCCGACCGGCGCTCTTGGCCAAGAAGGGATTACACCAAGGCGCCTACCGCTTTTGCCGCTGAACGCATGGGCATGCCGATCATTCGCGTCCACCGCGACCACGCTACGGTGTTCTTCCCGTGCTGTTCGGACCGGTGACGTCGGCGATCATTGAAGTTCCTAGCCGATCACCGTGATCCTGACCCTGACCGCGTCGCTGTTCATGGCGCTAGTTCTTATCCCGTGTTTGGCGGATGATCGGGCCAGAAGCCCCGCAATCGGCGGCAGCGAAACAGGCGCTATGCGGCCGAAAACGGTGGACCCCCGTACGCTTGGGGGGGTTCACTGGCGGCCTTCGTCGTGTGTGCAATTCGCGTCCTGCGTCCCCTGGGCAACGCTGATCATGGCGGGTGACCTTTTCTGCTAGCGAGTTTCGCGTTGCCTATGGCCAATTTGCAACGGATAGCTTTTTCCGTCGGTAGAGGCCGGACTTTGCCCAAGTACAAGTCCGTGGCGCGGGGACAAACTTTCGATCTTTGAAAAAGACGCGGCTTTGGTGGCGCAGGGTCGAGGAACGTTTGTTCGACTATGATGAAATCGCATTCGGTCTATGCGCGTTCGGGGCGGGGGGCAATCAGGATGCGGCTTGACTGATCGGCACGCATCCCAGATCGAGTTTACGAGTGGACACCGACGCACTGCCCCGAGATTGGCGAGGATTATTCGTACGATATGGCACTTATCCCGAATCGTATGTTGCAGTTCAAACGGCCTTCTAGCGGGGCCGTCGGCGGGTAAGCCGATCCAATCTGCGGGTCGGTCCAACAACCCGGACGCGGCAGGCACTGCGGTCGAGAGCATTTCGTGGCGATGGACAGGATTGGCGGGTTCACCGATGTTCACCGACCACACGCCCCCCTGCCCGCTCGAATGGCGGCTGGCCGTCAACCGCTCAGTAAGCTGCGCAGTTTCGGGCCGCATATCTCTACCTTGGGCAAGCGGTGCAACTGCTGACCGTCATTACCGTGGCGGATTACCGCCCCGATGATGCAGACGGATCGGTCGATATACACGTTGCGCTTCCCATCGCGGAACGCACCCTGGAAGAGCTGCAATCCCTGCGCGTGTACCCACCTTCGGGACTGGTGCCGATCTCGAAATTCGTGACCTTCGAGCCAAAGCACCCGCGCAGTTGGCCACCATCACCCGTGTGACCAGCGCCGCGTCATCCGATCGAGGCGAATGTGCACGAATGTGTTGGTTAACGATCAGGTGGTCGCGCTTACAGGCCGCGATTGACGGAATGGACTTGCCGTCGGGGTCGAAGCGTCTTTTTGCGGGTGAGCACCAGGACCAGCAAGATTCCGATGATCTTCTCGTCGGGGCCTTTTGCGACTGCCGATATTCTTTGATGTTCGTATCCTCGTGGGTTCCAGCTTTCAACAGGCTTCTACCAAGGCCTTTTGTAGTGATGAGGGCGCGATCGTCTTTTCGTGACCGGGTGTGCTGTTTCGGACTGTCCTCACAGGCGGCCCGTTTGGCGTCGTGATGGGGCGGTATGGGGTTGATTGCGCTGGCCGGTATCGTGTGAAAACAATAATCGTTCCGATCGGACACGTATACGGACCTCAAGAAGACGGGCCTGTCCCCGCTTGAGCAGCGCTGCGCACCGGCGCACAGCGTTTGCGGCCCGTAGGTTTTGCTGACATCTGTGGACCACCGCGCTTGGGTGTACCTTGGTGACGACAGTGAACCTGAAACTTCTTTCACCCGAGAGATCGTTTATGGCGCGCCCTCGACGCAGTGGTGTGACGAGCTTGAGTTCGGCCATTGCCGGCGGGTTGGTGATTGCAACGGTGCTGACCTTGATCGTCACCCCGCCAGTTGATGCTGTGCGAAAAGAAGCGCAGCGTGCCCAAGCCGGCGGGCAGCGCGGCCTAAGGCCGCAGCCCCCGCCATCGGGACACATGTCCTGCACGCGACCTGTGCCAGCTCGGGCGCAGTTGGCAGGGCCTTTGGGAAGAACGGATGCTTGCGTCAGGATTTGCGGCATCGCGAGGCAATAGATTGCGCCGCGATCTTGCGCTGGCACACCAGCCGGAACGGGATTTTTCAGATTTGTTTCCTTGGGTCGACAGCCCCTTGGTCACGTCGGGAAAGGCGCTTGCAAAGGTGCTGGCCGCCTGCCCGCGTGCGTCATCTCGCGTCAAAAGCGGTAAGCTCGCCGTCCGCGTTGCGCGCAGACGCCCCGTCTTGGTGTTGCGAGAACGAAGCTTCCTCGCCCGTAGGCACGATCCGCAGCACACCGCCATCTACAGCGCCAACACCCGTTGACCGAAATAGCGGATCGCGGCATAGCAATCACCAAAAGACCGGCATCAGCTTGTCATAGAACGCGCGCCGGTCGCCCTGCGTCAGATGTTCAAGGGATCAGGTCAAAGTTCTCGTTGGCCGCGCGCAGCAAGACATTATCGGTGCGGCTGGGTCTCCTTGTTGCGCATCGTAGCCACCGCGCTGTTTCAACGTATCGCGCAACGCAGAAGCCCCCCCATCGTTCACACGGGTGATCGAAATGGCTTTCGGCAAAGCCATCAATCGTCTTGCCCAGCGGGCCAAGTGTTTTCGATATACTCGGGGCATCGGCGTTCAGCTCTTGCCATCAGGCAGACAAACACCCGTTGCAGCAGCCCGTCGACCCTTTGGCAATCTCTGCCTTACCGCTCTGCCATTGATATGGCGCAGCGGCCGCGTAGGGATAGGGGTTTTAGAAGAAGTCCGGCTCTGGGCATTGATGCCCTTTATTAATGCGATACCATCGTGAATCAGCGGCACGTTTGCCTATCAGTTTTGTGGGAAACCAAGCGCACATCGTCGCTTTATGAATGAAGGTCCCGTGGGTTTGGCCTAGCGTTCACAATCACAATCCAATCGCCGACAAGGGACGACCCGAGGATGCCAATCTTCTCCGGCGGGGAAGTGCGGTGTGTTGGTATAGGGCCAAGGGCGACACAAGATTCAGCCGCAATATGCGAGACGCGGGCAGTCATGGGCCTGTCGCGATGACCACTCGTCAAACTCCGCTTGTCTGACTGTCGCCGGCGGCTAGTGTGAAGTGCGACGCGCGCGTTGCCAGCCGGTTTCGATATCTGTCACCTTTCGTGACGTGGATAAAGCCGTATGTCTGCCCCCGCCGTGCGCCCCGCCTCGTCGCACAGATTAAGAAACGCATCACTAAAGAACGCACCCAGCAACACCCGTGCGGGTAAAAGTCGCGCGCGTCAATCTCGTCCCCGCGTTCAGCCCCAGCCGCGCAGGGCGTCGTCCGGTCCTGTTCATGGCAACCATGTGACTTAGACGCGGGTGATCGGGGGATCTCGCGGGCTGAACGCGTTACAAATACATGTAATCGCCGTTCATTGCCGACGATTACGCATCCCGCAAGCCCATCTCTTGCTCTTTGTCGTAGATCGACAGGCAACAGCGGGCGTTTTCCTCTTGATCAATTCCTTGACCGTTTATTAGATCGCCATCGGCCCCGCGCATTGACTCGCAATGTTCTTGGGCGCTTTTCATTTGGTTTTCCATCTTCTCAAAAGGCAGCCCTTGAGATATGTGGGCTGACTGACTATTTAAACCGTCACGGCAAGAAGCCAATGTGGTACAAGCACAAGACCTGCTGTCGCGGGGCTTGGCCGTGCCTCGTCCAAGAAATCTTGAGCATTGGTGAGAATGCGGCTCTAAGAATTTGCAGTTCTCTCCAACATTGGCCCCCCATGAGCAAACCCTGTTCCACCGTGATCTTAACGCCGATTCTCGCCCCGTATCGTTTCCGGCCCAAAGGCAATTATCTGATCGATGGACACCGGCAGCGGTATCTGGGACGCCTGTTGGGGGGCTGCGGTGTCCTGCCTTGGCCATGATCACCCCACCGTTCGGGGCCGCCATCAAGCGCGCAGGTCGACACGCTTGCCTCTTGCCCATTAACGGGGGCCTTTTTACCAACCAACCTGCCCGAAGACCTCGCCAAATTTCTGAATCGACCGCGCCCGAGGGCACCGGTCAGGGCCGCGTTGATGTTCTGGGGCAGCGGGTCCGAAGCGATCGGAGGCCGCGCTTAAGCTTGCCGGCCAGTACCACGGGGAACGCGGCGACCCGCGCGCGCAAAGGTTATTCGCGCGCAAGCCCAGCTATCACGGGAACACGCTGGCCGCGCTGGCCACAGGGGGGCAACGCGGACGCGGCCCAGTTCGCGCCCCTATGATCGGACGTCAGCCATATCGATTGCGGCCTATGACTAACCGCATGCGGAAACGAGGGCGAATTCAGGGCGATTCGCCCTGCGCATGCCAACCTGCTTGGACGCCGGAGATCGCGCCTAAGGGCCTGAAACCGTATGGGCCTTTGTGGCAGAGGGCCTTCGTCGGGGCCTCGCTCGGTTTCCAGCCCGCCCTTCCGGATATTTCAGCCATCCCGGAGAATATGCGACGGCATGGTGTGCTTTACATCGCGGGACGGAAGTTGATGTGCGGGCATGGGGCGCAACCGGCACGTTTGTTTCGCACTAGAGCAAGAAGGCATTCCGCGACTTCACAACCACCCGCCAAGGGATTGGGGGCAGGTTATCAGCCATTTCGCCGCCGTCATGGCCGCGCAAAAGTAGCATCCGTCATCGAAACCAGGGCAGCGGTAAGCTTGTTGGAACGGGCACCCATTATTTGTTTCGCACGGCCATCGCCACCGCCGGCGCGTTGGCTGTGCAGAGGGTCATGATAATGATGATCTGCTCGCCCGTGTTCCCGCGAGCTGGGGGGCGCAATGCACGCCGCGCTCACCGCCGTTTCAAAGATCACCCTTTTCACGTGGGCGACATCCGAGTCGCGGCTGTTCTGGAGCATCGAACTCGTCGCCAACCGCGCCGGACCAAAAGCCCCTTCCGCGCGCTTGGACGCCATCGCCCCCGCATTGGTTTGCGCGCCGCACAGGGCACGTGGCATGATGTTCTTACCCCTCGCAAGCTTGCGCCGGATGCACAAACGGGGACCCGTGCTCCCTCGCGGCCCGGGCCTATACCTCATCCCCGCAAGAGATAGATATTCATCGTCCAAACCTCGCAGACGCTGTTCGCAGACGTTATTACGCCGTAGCCCCCGGAGCCGTGGCGGCACCCGCATTACTCCAACGGTCGAGCCCGCCTTACCGGTCAAAGCGGAAAGGGCGGTATCGATGGCCCAACGTCTATTGAAACGGCGGTCTCACTGCACAGCGCCAAAGGGCGTCCACAGAAACAGAGGGTCGGCCCCGTTCAAGGGGCACGAGAGGGCATAAGTGGCGTTTCTTCCGGTCTAAGGCGGGGGCAAGGCTTCCAGTTCAACCAGACGGCCATTTCCGGCACGGGGCGAGTCCAGCGGAAGGGGCCGGGTCCAGCCAAGAAGGAAAACGGCCCTGCCTTGGCCATGGGCCGCATTAGGCCGCGCCGAATAGCTGGTAACAGGTTCAACCCTTGCTTTGCCAGAGGGGCTTGGTTCACTCCGAATTTTTTCCGCGGACAACCATTTGCGACCAGTTGAGCCAACTTTGGGCTTCCCGGCCCGCGTCGGCTTTCGAATCAGCCGCCACAATCCCTCTGGTTGCAATCAGCTCGTCCATTCGAGGCCCCCGCAAGGCCGTGCCGCGATCTCGGGGGCCGCACCCACGGGCACGTTGACCGTTTTCTCGCAAGGCGATTCCGAGATCGACATTTTGCCGTCAAAAAAAAACCGGGGCCTACCCATTTAACATCCTCCCTCCTCCTTTTTTTTTTTTGGGGG
>Ga0163217_1083132_pt1 | contig 11536 bp, 5 predicted proteins | sample SynspAceP_FD_185933 | JGI IMG/M metagenome (GOLD analysis project Ga0163217, IMG submission 185933) | Saline lake microbial communities from Ace Lake in Antarctica - Synechococcus sp. Ace-P (PacBio error correction) | ecosystem: Environmental > Aquatic > Non-marine Saline and Alkaline > Saline ... | reverse complement strand
TATAAATGATGAAAACATTTAAAACTATAAAAGGAAATATACAAGTGATAGGATTTGATGAAATCTAAGCATGGGAAAACTCAACTTTCGTTTGAATAATAGCTAACGTGGTACTAACCAATTTCTAATTCTACTTGTTTGAGGTCTCAGTGATTAAAAAACTTGTATTGCCGTCTAAAAGGCTTTTTCTGATAGATCTTAAGGCTAACCACTAAATTTTCAAATTCAACCCGCCTTGGATGAATGGCGAATTGATTTTAAAGTTTTATTGTATCCCGGGTGGTTAAGGGGAAAGTTGATTTTGATGTTAAAGTTGCCCCTCCATGAATTTAAAGGTTTTTAGCTTTTGACTATTCTGAAAAATCGCTATGCATTTCCCCGTTATCCATTGTCAATAAAAATCTTCGCCAATATTGAGCGCTGCTTTCCATCAAACGATGTATGCCTCACCTGCCCTCTTCCAGTGGGAATTTGTGTTAAATTAACTAGGATGAATTCTGTTTTTAATGGAAATAGGTGGCCAAATGTTGTCTCCACCTTCTTTGCGCAATTTGAGTTTTTACTTGCAGATTGTGGTTTAAAAAAGCTTCCGTCAAGATCAATTCTTACTCATTAATGGGTGCGAAAGATCAATGGTGACATTCCATGCCTTTTCATTCCATTGAATGCTAAATCAACGACCTTTATTACGAGGATTTCGAGATTCTTTTGGGTGTAATCACCAAGCCGGACAATAATCTAAGATGACATCTATTTTCTCATCTTTCGAAGACTTCTTCGAATGCCTTCTTTTCGTGTAGTTTGATACCCATTTCCGAGATTCAATTTTTTCAGAAGAATCAATTTTCTCATCACTCCGGCCGTGCTGTATACGCTGCAGCCCCAAGCTTTAGCCATCTGCAATCCCATCGTCCAATTGCCGCTGTGCCCCGTGATTCAATAATTTCTCTCCAGGTTGGAGTTTGCCCGAAATGAAATACGTTGGAACCAAACCGTAAAAACAGTTTCTGAATTCCAGCGGGCATCTTCAAACTGATTCCTTCTGAAGTATGGAGACCAATGGAGAACTGTCCACCGCAACATATTCGGCATCCCTCCGCTTTGCGTATTTAATTCACAGACTTGATCTTCCAATTTTTTTATCGTTAAACCTCTTCGCCGATTTCCGTGAATTCCCAGAAACTTCCAACCGGGGAATCGGCTTTGGGGAGATCCTTTGCCGTAAATTCTTATATTTGGTCGTGTGATCACTCGCTGCGATTGACACCTGCCAGCTTTCACTTTTGATTAAAACTTGGGTTTCTTCCCAGAGTTGGTTTTTTTAAGTTTCCTGTACTTGGCAATACTTCTGGTCCCGCCAAGATTTGTGGATATGAATGGCTTTCATGGTGATTTTTTTGAAGTTATTAGAAGATAAGGTAATCTGGTGAGCCGTAAAAAAAGTGCGAGCATCGACGAAGGAAAGCCTATCTAGTCCATCACCTATTTTATGCTTAGAGAAAAAATCTCTACCCATTAAGCTTTTATCAACCAACAACGCTGCTGCAAGGCTTCAATAGCTATCGCAGATTGAAAAGTGCTTACTTCTTCGCTCGACGTTCTTCCTGGCATTGGATGCCTTTAACCAATTCAACAGGTCAGCTTTGATAGCTTTCTGCTGTGATGATGCTGTCAGCCGATAGGCATCGCAAGTTCACCGGTTCATTGAAGGCACCGGCACGTGAATTCACAAAGAACCGAACTCTTACGAAGGCTCCATCGGTCGGTTTCGCCGGTGATTTGTTTGTGCGAACAATCAGATCTAAATGAGTTCGGGCTTTATCCAGTCGCCTTTAATTAGTGGAGTTTTAGAAAGCCGTAGCGCAAGAGATAAGGTCTTGCGTTGCGCGCTGATTCTTCTAGATTAGTTACGGATTCTGCTGGCGATTCCTCTGACTTTCAGTCCGGCCGAACTTCATCCATTTTGTCGTATGCGCATCCAGACACGGACTTGTTTTGAAATTCCGTACTGCCTAAATGGGCCGCCCACCAAATGTTCGCCCACAGATCCACCGCCTACGATTCAGTAGAATTTCCGCACCTTCTCTGCCATAGGTAAGAAGAAGCAAGCGCTGAAGTGCAAGCTGTTCGTCGGCAGTCGAAGTCAGTGGCATTCATCATGGCCAAAAGGTTCGCCTGTTCTGAATTATCAGAATATACTGCGCACAAGATCGAACGCATGTTCTATGGCATTTGCTGGGCGCTACAGTTACCTGCTTCATATTGCCCATGTATTCTGTATCCAAACCTGGGGTTGGCATTAGTACAGCGTGTTATCATCCCGTCTGGCGTTTTGTAAGAATGATCTGATGATGCCTCACTGGCATGGTGTAGTCAGACTGAAATCTCACGAAGCGCTTCTATCAGTTTTTTGATTCCAGGTATTCACATTGATTTATCATCAGGTATTATGTAGGCATACTTTTATGGTCTTGTCTAGGAACCAAAGTTCGGGAATTACCTAAGAGCCTCCTTGATTCAACTATCAGTGACAATTTCAAAATTGGTTACTTATTACGGCGTTCCCCTTGCAAAATTGGATTGGATGGAGTGCCTAGTCCTTTCGACTTACCATACGGAACTATGCCTATCCCGCCTGCCCTTTAACTGTAGCCCAGTGGGAAAAAAATTACAATCTCTTGCAACTTTTTATCATCGGGCTTCCGAGAGGGTTTACATTGTGCGATTTTAAACCTAACCTGCCCGTTTATCCGAATCTTTACACACTTATTACTACATGGTAAATTTTACTTAACCAACACGTACACCAGCTTCCGGAGAGCCTGAATTGGGAGTAGCATGTGACAGAAGTCAGCAAAGAAAGGTTGCGGACTCTTTTCTGCAGTCGGATGAGGTGAGGCTGTATCAATAGAAAGACGCGCCCTTGCTTCCGAACGATTTTCAACGGGGCATACCGTCGCTTAAGATCAGACAGGACATCAATGGTTTGATTGACAGAAGTTACGCTCCAAGATGGGCTTGTATGTGTACTTGGAGCGGACGAACGTTACCTGAGCTGAGCTTGGAGATGTGATCCACTGCACATACGCGTGGATGATCGACTGTTTGCTGGAGATGTGGATTCGCCGAGATGTGCCTTGCCGCGAGAGACGGCTTGACCACGATACCAACGCCGCAGAATATCGCCCGTCATGGATTTGTGGGAGGCAAAGGTTGACTTGATTCCGCACTTCAATTATACATTAGCCCATGAGGTGAGCTTCGCCGGTTGCCCACCGCTGTTGCTTTCAGATCAGTTGGATTTGGGAAAAAACCATTGAGGCCTGCCTGATTCTCATGGTTGTTTTTTGGGTGACAGGCCGAATATTCACGGGTACTGATTCTTGTTCCCGAATCGTTGGGCACAGCAGTGGTTTGTGGAAGTCTTGCCGAAATCAACTTATGGTTTCAATATTTTGATGAAAAGCGTTGCCGCTTCTTTTTGAAAAAAGGGCGCCGAAGGAAATCCATTCCTCGATGATTTCAAGCTGGTGATTTGAGCATCGAGTTCTTTGGCAGGTTTGAAAACGAACCAAACAAGCCGTCTTCTGCTAACTGGCGACATGTTCGTGTGTTGACGAAGCGCATCACCTCGAATGGTCAGTTAGCCGGAGGCAAGCCCAGAAATATAGCATCGCTGGACTTGTTGAGTCGAAGTGCAAAAGCGCTTACTACTTCTAACTGCTACCCCGGAACAAGTTGGGGGTGGGAAAGTCACTTTCACGCTTCGAAACTTGACCCAATCGGTTATGCTAATTCTTCAGGACTTTGTCAACGAGTCAGAAGGCAACAAAGAAATTCTGCCGATCGTTCGTAAAAACTTTCGGCCGGCAAAAGCTTAAAAGCCACAAGAAACAACACTGTTGAGTCACTATTCTCCAAAGAAAGAATCGCCCTTACTTGCCCAGAAGATCAGGACCAACCTCACCACTAATCGAAGATTGTCGATCAACACGGCCGGTAGAGTCCTCTTTCGAGAATACCGATTGGGGCTATGAGTGGGTCCCCAGCGGATGCCCAGCTGATCCCACTTCCGAACCACAAACAACAGCTATGCGGTGATGGCTGAGCCAATGGAGTTTTTCCGTGATATGGAAAAAAGATTCCGAATCAACTAGTGAGCAGGAATTTTGGTTGATGAAACCCGAGGTGAAGTGTGGTAGGGAAAATGGAAGAATTGGATCCCTGCCAAAAATCTTGTTTGATCTGCACCTCTAAGGAAAAGGTGCTGGCTTAGAGATGGCTTGAGCAAATTCCCCGAAGTTTACAGGCTAGCGTTTTTCACGAGACCTCACGTTGTTAACACGGGGATCGGAACTGCAGCATCTGGTTTGCTTGCGAAAGAAGGTGCTCAGATACTTGCTTTGCTCAGGAAATAGGAGTGAAGGACGGAATTTTCAATTTGCCCATCACGCCTCGTTCTGTTTTGATAGCCTTTTCATCCCAGTGGCCTGAGCAGCGAATCGGCGACTGACCGGATAGGCCAAAAAAAAGGACATCACGATTTACATCCCATCTCATGGCAGCCCGCCAAAGCTCGTTGGTCATGTTTCATGAGGGCTTGTTGAATGCGTTTTAATACCAACTTGGAAGGAGGAAATATGATCTCCAAACTGTTTAGTTAATCGATTACTCACCGATTTCCAAAAAAGCATCGTTCAAGAAGCCAAACCCGGAATTGGAAGCATGAATCACGAGACGCTGATTAATTCAGAAAGTACGGAGAGCACAAACCTAGCCGAAGACGTGATAGCATGCTGGAGATGAATTCATTTCGCCGAAAGTTGCGGACCACTTATTTCAGCAGAATTACGGGCCGAAAGACAACTATCCCACGCCTGAGCAAGAATTACCTGACCAAAGTCTTCCGGCATTTGACATCGAGAATGGAAGACCTAGGCTGCTCGGACCGTTACTTGCGATTCCTGCTTCATTTAGTGCGTCCACTTTTCCGGCCTATTCCGAGAGAAGGCGTTTCAAGTCACCTTCGACAAAAGCGCCACTATAGCATGAGAGGATGTAAGTTCATTACCTGATCATCCGGCATGCAAACTTGCGGGCAATAGATAGAATGCTAAGTTCAACCATCGGAAACCGCAAGCTGTGGACTGATTCGGGGCTCAGGCAAACCCTTGCGGGACTCCTGCCCATTGAATTGATTTTTGCCTTGAAACTTCCGCGAAAGCTACGTGATGGACATCGAGTCGATCCTTTCCTCATTACTCCGCTGCCGAATAGTAGTTTAGATTCATACGCGAGAGGAAAGTGACAGATAGCTATTGCCGTAGCCAATGCCCTCAAAAAAGCGTGGTACTCGAAGGATAGATGCCTTTGCTGGACAATGACGCATCGTGGAAACGAGCTGCCTGAGTGATTTCATTCCCCATGGAAAATCGCCGGTAGAAATTGGCGGTCAAAGAAATAGAAAAGGGTTTGGAACGGATGAAACGCACACTTGATCATAAATCAATCGGCTTACTGCCTTGCAAAAAAAAGGAACAAAGACATCAGACCCGATGAAATCCAGCAGAGTTGAGAACGAAATTACCTTATCTGCCTCATCAAAAGGCAAGAGTACGATTGGATGCGGTGCAGCGATTAGAAGAGTAGGGTGGATTAAGCTAGTGCCCTTCATTCAAAACGAATCTTCCCAGTTGGGACATGGCAATGAAACAGCTTCTGCGATGGGCTAAGGGATCATTGTCCACTTAGGCGGCAGCTGTGCTGCTACACGCTAACGAAAATCTCGTTGTTAGGCAGTGGTCTTTTCCCGCTTTTTGTTTTGGTTCTTTCAAAATTATTCTACAATTTCCTCTGGACTTTAAATCATAATTATCTTTGAAATTGCGTCTTGCTTTGCTCGCGCCATAAAGTTTACGGCATCAAAGGCTTTTCAATATTTTTTTCCTTAGTCATTCATTAATTCATTAATCTTTGGTGAACGAATATCTATGGTTTATAACCTTCCGCAATATTTACGAATTATAACCTTACAATTCTTACTACGTTTACGATATGTTTAAAATCCAGCTATTTAAATGTTCGCATTATGAATAGTTGCCAAAGCAATGCCTGCAAACAATCTTGCATATTGATGTTGACCCAACAACCCCTCGTCGAGCTATATCTTTTGGCTAATTGCTGATTCAATATCTGATTTCAGTATTTAGTTGAATTTTTTGTAAGCAAGGCACTGTCGCTTTTATTCGGTCAGGCGCATTTTTCCAATTCCATTTCAGTAACATTGGAGTAGATTATTTCAAACTCAGATTTTTTAATCCGCTCAATAAAGGCTCTGTAAAGTCGCTTAAACTCTTCGTCGTGCAATCCGCCAAAAATGAAGTTCCAAATAAATTAGCTGTTTTTTCATTTGGAATTACGAAAATTAAGCGAGATGTTAAATTGCTGATGACGGATTTTTTGCATATTATACCTAACCTTATTCAAGGTGAGCTGCGGCGTGTTTAGTACGGACCTTTCAATGACAAACTACTTCGAAATCCATAAAATTGTCCAAATGGGCACAGGATCAAGCCTAGCTTACACGCGATAAGTTACTGAATGTGGAATACAGACCAAATAGATGTCACTCCAACGGGGCAAACAAAAAATAAAAAAGGGCCCATGAGCGATGAAACACACCGTTAGCTCATGAAAATCAATCGACTTTAACTGCGCTTTATCAAAAAAAAAGAACAAAGACATCAGCCAGATTGAATCCAAGCAGCGGTAGAAGAAACGAAATTACCTGATCCGCGTCTTCATCCAAAAAGCAAGAGTACGATGGATGCCGGTTGCAGCGGCATCCTTGGAGCTAGCAAAGCGGATGTTTCAATTCCATGACAACCAACAACTAGGTTAAGCCCATTCCAGAGAAAGAAGCCCGAGTTAATCGAGGTCTATAATCCAAGCGTATTGCTGCTTGCTTGACAAAGGAACCATGGTCAGCAGTCCAGGCGAAATACCCAAACGGCGGGCACCAAAAGGCAGTTTTTCTTCTTGCCCAACCCAAATTTAATTCGATTAAAGATCTGGCTAGGAAACCATGCCTGTCTCCCGCTAGCCAGATCCAATCCAAAAAAAAAAGGTCCTCCTAAGCAATTGCTGAAAGGGCCAAAGAAATTATTCAACACGCTCAAAGGTAAATCAGAATATACCTCTGACTTTTGGTTTATTACCCTGCTAAAAAATTCCTAAATTCTCGACCTCAATCCCCATAAAAACCTCTCGCGTTCCGTTGCAACAAGCGGTTCATTTTTCGTGCTACGCACGCCAACGAAAAACCTAGTTGTGTAAACAGTGTTTTCCATTCGTTATTGGTTATTCTTAACGAAAAATTCTCCAAACTTATAAACTAGGAATAATAGTGTTCCATACAGCAATACTAAATTTAATATGACAAATATAAAACGTTTTAAATTACTTAATTCAAAAGCCCTGAATTCCATCGATTATTAATTAAATATGAAATGGAATGCTACAGGAATTATCAATTTTATTATTTCATTTAATGTTTAACTGTTAAATTGTGAAATGGAAAAAAAAATGAATTATCCATAGGCTACATTATAAACTATTCATAATAAAATGCCTCAGAATATATTTTTTCTGAATTGATAGTAAAATTTTATAAAACTTGAAAAACGTTAACAGGAAAATATTAGTCAAATTAAAATTTACAAAAATTGGCTGATGAAATATTACTTGATACTACTATCCTAAAAAATCTTTTCCGATAGAATTAGCCTAATAAAAGAACAAAAGAAGCTATTGTAAAAAATTTCCTGGACTAAAATATACTTTAAATCCATTCCAATAATTAGTAGAGTATTGTTTCTGGTTGTTACAGCTATTTTTAATTTTTTCGAAAAAAGGACTTTTTTCTAGAGAAAAAACCACTATCAAAAATATCCGAAAAATAGAGTTCGAAATGTAACTCTCTTGCTTTTGAATTATGTCCACAATTCGAGCAATAATTATCTTTCAATTTCCTTAGCATTTACGAACATTTCAAAGATTTTCATGTTTGTGACTTCGTGCCTGACATTGTTTACAACGGTTAGTATATTTGAAAAGTTAGGCGATTTACGAAGCACTAAACTTCGGTTAAGCACCAAAGTTGTACGAAGGCCAAAACCCTGAATTCAGGTTACCAACTTCGCCTATTTTTTATTAACATTGTGTGTTGCCTTGAATGGTGATATTAGACAAAAATGATGGCGTTTCCAACGGGGAAAGTCCCTTAAGCGCGGTAGTAGTCGTTTACCCGGAAGCCAAGCAGAGTGGCAAGGCTGGTTACCGTGAGGTATGCCATCTGAAGTAAGCGCAGGACTGCCGGGTGTCTGTACGAAGAACATGAACCATTATACTGAGGCTTATGAGTCGGATGAGGTAACACATGCTGCGAAGTCCCAACTTCCCGAAAGGGAGGAAGTACCAAAATAGTAGATTGTGGCAGCGATAGGCACAAGGATATTCACCTACCGAGGAAGATCTCTAGATGTCCGGAACATCCACGAGAAGTCAGCCACGAGGTCATAGCTAGCTATGAGGAACCGAGCCATAAAACTATGGAGATCACAAGAATAGTGAAGGACTGACGTATTGCTTAAGTTGAAAACCTGCCTGCCGGCAGCAGGTTCCGATAAGGAGCCTTGTGTAGCTATACTTAAAAGTAGCGGAAAGATTTGTAGCGGTGTAAAGAGCGCTTTGCATTGCTTTACGAACGCCGTAACGAGACCCGTACGTACGTTGGTTTGTGAGAGGCGCACCTCGTCAGTTACAACTGCCGAGGCCGTCTACTCGATTACCTGCCTGTTTTTCTTTCTCATTGTCAATGTTAGTCTTTCTGTATTGTTCTTGTATTGTCCTTCATTTTTTCCCAATCAAACATTTCTTATTCGTCATGTCCGAATGATAACCTACACCGTCTGCCTTTAAATGTGTTTGGATTGCGTCTTTTACTATGTGTCTGAAAAAACACTCGTGTATTTGTCTTTTATTATAATTGGGCTTATTATTCTGCTGTGTTGCTAGTCCAAGAGTCAACCCTTACATTATTGATCAATATAAAAGCTTTTGTCTTTGCCCCAATCTTGTCAAGGCAATAAATTCGTTGGATTTATTCTATATTAATGTCAAAACTTATAAAAACCTACTGCTTGTCATTTGTCCAATGAGTAGTTTTGATAACTTTAAAGTTTTTGGGTCTGCATTTTTTATTCTACAGTCGGTTTGTCGCCAAATTGAATTATAGTGAACATTGCTTTGTCCTTCCAATAATATTCTTTCACTTGTCAAGTCTTCGGGTCGGCATTATATATCTGAAGCGTCTTTTAACATGATTTGTTCTTTGTCCTAAGTATTGAACTGTTTATGTCATTGTTTGATGGTTTTTCAAATGTTTCAGCGTCAGCGTCTTTTACAAGTCGTCGCTTTCCTTTGTCAATTACACCATGCTATCATTTTAGTAAATCTTACCTCTTCCTATATAAATCAAAGAATCCCAGCAAACACAGAGTGTCAGCGAGAAAAAAGTGCTGTAAAATTATATTTATTTCTAAAGTTGCTTAATTTTTCTGTGTAAGTGTCGTCACAAAATAGCAGGTAACGTTTGGCCGTTGGCAAGGTGGCGATTTTCACCCACAAATGTTGATGCGGAGAACCAAACTTTGATAACACATGATAACATGTCTGCCGGAGGCATCTGAACCGGCCACTTTTGCCAATTCCTGTGTGTGCCCAGCATGGGCATCTGTATCTTAAGATATCAAATTATTCCAGAGGGTGAATTTCTTTATGTGCGGGGGTAACGCCTCTATATTCTATATCTTAGTCGCAGGTGGTTTGTCGTGAGACATTGCACTGAAGGCAGCGAGACTTGCAAACCTTGGTTCAACGTATTTCAGGAATGAACTGGATTACGAGTCTATTTATCGTCGGATGAGGTAGCCACAGTCTACTGACGTCCAAAGGTTGGGTAACCAACAAAGTGCTTAGATGCGTAATCCAGTGGATATTGAGGGAAGGAATATGCTGCTTACCTGGAGATCTTGGGTATAGACTTGTTTCTATGTGCAAGAATAGCCAGAGTCATAGTAGCTATGAGGAACGAGCCATAAGAACTATGGAGGTCTTCACAGAAATAGTGAAGGACTGACATTGGATTACGTCCAAACCTGCCCTGCGGTAGGCAGGTTCCGATGTAGGGAGTACTGTTTGCGTACATCGCTTATTCTTAAGGGACAAGGTTGCCAAATTGGATTATGATAGGAAAAAGAATACTTAACCGCTAAGAACCTCTACAAAGCCTTACCGACACGTACGTGCAGATAGAACAAGGGCTCGGCTGGAATGCCGACAGGATGCCTGTTACGGAGCTGTTTCCATCTGGAGAACAACAGGGACATTTTATTTCCATTCTCAAACCACCACGTATGCTAACCCAAACCTATCAAGGTGAGTTGGAAATTCCCTAAGAGTTAAGAAAACCAGATTATTGGGAAGTCCCCACAGTATGTGGACAGTTGGCTTCAACAAGCGGTAAAGCCAAGTGCTGATGACCAAATACGCAACTTGTCGAGGGAACAAGTATGGAGTTTCCGCCCTTGAAAGAACATCCATAAGGCGGTAACACAAGCCCTGAAAAACACTTCCCCGCCTGCCGGCAGCAGGATGTGGTATTTCAGGATATTGTGGACATCGACCTGAAAAGGATTTCTATTGACGTTATCTCTTGACGCTTACTCCATTACTGATCTCACCAAGACGGTAAAATGTCCGACAACTCTCCGGCCTCCTCAAAGTGGCTTACGGGCACCAATCCCATATTATAACTATTATATACTGCACAGGCGTAGGAAGGTTCCACAGGGATCCCTATCAGTCCGCTTTCTATTCCAACATCCTTCTGGATTTTAATTGGTTTAAGGACTGAATAGTGAGAAACTTATTATATCTATTTGATGACTTCAGCATCTACACCAAGCAAGAAGGAAAACGCCCAGAAAGGGTGGGGAACGGAGATGTATCTTTTTTCTTAAAAAGACAAGCTCAGACTGCCTAGATTAACCAAAGAGAAAAGCGGCATCCGCAGACCTCTAACTTCGAAATGTTGGGACATGCATTTGTTCCGACATTACCAGAAAGGGGTGAAAGGAAAATACCAGTTGGTAGTGAAAAAGGATTAGTTGCGGGGAATCACTCCGAACGTAAGCTCAAGCCAGATCATCCAAGAAAATTTAAACCATTACGGCTTTGAAGGAACCGCGTTGAAAAAAGCTGGCTGAAGTCTGGGCGTTGGATTGGTAAACAATTTATCGTCTCGCCAGTATTACAGCCCAAGCTTGAAAAATCCACTGTCGATGAGTGTGGTGAGAAAAAAACCCGTTCTTCCGATTATTTGCATCTGGTTTTTCCGCCCCGCGGGCGGGATCAAAGAAGGTCCGATTCTTTGAAAAATTTTTTCCTTCTCCCCCCTTTTTTTCCCGTTTGGCCT
>Ga0163217_1028346_pt1 | contig 11536 bp, 19 predicted proteins | sample SynspAceP_FD_185933 | JGI IMG/M metagenome (GOLD analysis project Ga0163217, IMG submission 185933) | Saline lake microbial communities from Ace Lake in Antarctica - Synechococcus sp. Ace-P (PacBio error correction) | ecosystem: Environmental > Aquatic > Non-marine Saline and Alkaline > Saline ... | reverse complement strand
GAAAAAACATTCAATTGACGTCGAGTTTGTCGACGGTGGTCGAATTCGGAACTTTTGATCTCCTTTCCAGTCTCAAGGGCGATTGGCGAGCTCAAGGGCGTGCTTGGCGGCTTCCATCAGGATGTCGCGGGCTTTCCTCTCGATCTTCGCGCCGGCGTCTGCCGGGCCTTGACGCAGGCTTTCAGTGCCACCCGGTTGGCGCGGGCGCCAGCGGCGGAACCCCAGGGGTGGCCGTTGGTTACTCCACCCGAACTGGAGCACGGGAATCGTCGCCGAAAATCGCCACCAGGGCCGGCATGTTGCCAGCGTGGATTACCGCCGGAGCCACGGCGAAGACGCCAGGGCATCGACCCCAGTCCTGGTCGAAGAAGTTGCCGCGGCTCCTGTCTTCAGGGATGAAAGGATTCACGCAGTCTGGTCAATGAAGCCCAGGGTGGTCTGGGACCCGGTCGCCTTCAAGCTTGCCCACCACGGTGCGCGTGTGCAGCTGTCACCACCGGAGAGGCGCAGGCACTTGGCCAGCACCCGGAAGTGGATGCCGTGCTTGGGTGGGACGGCGATTCAACCGCGTGCATTGCACGGTGAATGTTTGCAGCAGCTTGCCGTTCTTGCGGCACCACTTCGAAACAGACCCGGTGTTTGGCAGTTGAAGCCGCCGGTGATGAGTCGTGCATGATGATCGGCTGGCCGATTTCTTTGGCGAAACTCAGCGCGCTCGTACATTCTCCTCAGGAGTGGCGCGTGCAGTTGAGTAGTGCCCCTTCTTCTCGCCGGTTTTCCTGTTTGGGCCGATTCGAACCGGCTTTCAGCAACGAACTCGGAAACGTTCTGCCCAGCGCTGGAACGGCTGGGAGTTGATGTTCTCGTTCGTCCTTGGTCGAAATCCAGGCCAACCGGCGAAGACACTTCGTAGACCACCCGGCCGTAGTTCTTGCCGGAAGGACCGACGGGCTTCGGCTTGATCGTGCAAACCCAGCCAGCGGACGGGCCGTACTTGTTCATCCGGTTCGCGCTCGACGCAGATGCCGTTTCGGCGGGCCGGGGCAGTTCTTCGATGAAAGCCATCGGGAAGCGGATGTCTTCCAGACGGAGGTGGCGGCCAAGGCCTTGAAGCGAACACAGTTGCCCACCGGGGAGGTGAGCCGTTGGTGACGAACCTTCTCGAAGAGGGCATTCAAGGGGGTAGGGCCCACGAGCGTAAAAACGACTCCTTGTCACCGGGGAACGTCTTCGATCCGGCGCTGCAACGGCCTTTGTAGAAATCGAGGTGCGGTGAGGAGCTCGGACCAGAACCGCCACCAGGTGCCGGTGGAGATTTCGGCTGCCCACTGCGCTGCCACTTCCTCCCTGGGGAACACCGTCCTGACCGGTGACCTTGAAACAGGGCCAGCAGGTCGGTTTGTCGAGGGGAAAACCTAGTCAGGAGTCCAGTAGGTTACCCCTGTAAACTCCTTGACCCCCGGCGTCAAACTTTATTGCTCATGGGGGAAATTTCTCCGTATGGATTCAGTTGGGTAAGGTGTGGGCTGAGCGCCCGCTCGATTCGGGGCGCGTCAGATTTCAGTCCTCGAAACGATTTTCCAAAAGCTGCTGTTTCAAGCAGCTCACTTCACCGGTGGGGGGCGCGCATGATGTGGCGGCAACCACAGGACCATCTCCAACCACGCTCGCAGCATCAGCGCCGGCACGAACGGCTGCGTCTGACGCACCGGTTTTCTCGCGCACGAGGGACGGTGAACGTTAGCCCACCCACCAACGAATTCACGGGGCCAATTCAGACGGACTTCAGCCGCTTTGGTCATCGCGTCGCCGCTTCGATGGCGGGCCACCAAGCCACGCGTTTTCGATCTGCGAGGGCGATGCCATTGTTTTCACTCGCCATTGGACGACTCCGGGAACAAGGAGGAGGTTCGATCAGAACACTGCCTCTTCGACGTACCCCGTCGTCAAGCAATCTGGGAGGTCCTTCACCATCAAGGTCTTGCTTGCCTTGATAAGCGCTGCTCATGGGTTCTTTAGTTTGTTTAAGCCGTGTGAAGAGGACCGTTCCCCTGGCACTCACTCCTCACCCTTGAGCCCGGACGAATTTAGCCCAGGAAGGGACGATCACCTGTGCCCATTTGGCCTCAACGCCGACCCTGCCCCGCCCTTGTTGCGGTGAAAGCGGGCCAGCGGGAGGCTTCTTCTGTGGACTCACCTCCACGTCTGTTGCATCGCCGCATGCCCGACGCCTTTTTTTTCTGGTGGTCGGCTCCCGGCACCTGTGCCCAACCTGCGCCAGTCGGCGGCCGGGGTGATGATTTTCCGCCGAACCCCGTTCGGCACCGCGATCCTCGGCGAAAACGCGACCTGGCGGCTTGGCCGATGCCAAACGAGGAACTTGACCGGGTGGTGCGGCGACCTGCTGGAACGCCGCCCGAGATCCGCACCTCCTGTTTCTGGGGGGTTTCCTGTCCCTTCGGAGGTGATCAAGCTGGACACCTGGCCAAGGCGGCCGAGCGATCACACCCGCCTGCGCGGCCCGCGTTGCGGGTTGGTGAACTATTCCGCGCAGCGGCATCGGGACACCTTCACCCAGGGGGAGGACGGGCCCCTCAGTGCCCTGGTGCCCCTGCTCCCCCGCTGCGACGACGAACCAACTGTTGCTGGTCGGCACCCTGGCCGATGGCTGTTCGAAAGACCGCCTGCTTCAACCCTGTTCGAAGCGCCTGGGATGGGCCGTGTGGCGCAGCCTGCCGCCGCCGCCAGTCCACCGACCTGCCCAGCGTCGGAGCCGGCACCAGCTTGCTGTTGGCCCAGCCGTTTCTCAGCGGACACCGTTTCGCGCCCTTGGAGCGCCGCGCGGCCCGCCGTCTCCCCAGCCCCTATCCGCTGGCGTTCGAAGGCAGCCGCGCCTGGCATGGCCGCCGCCGCTGCGGCCTTCGCTGATGGATGAGGCCCGCGGTGGCCGGAGGTGCTCGATCCCTGTGGAAGCGTGGCCGCCGGGCCCTGCGTGGCCGCTGCGGCGCCAACTGGAGCGGCAAGCGCCTGTTTCCTTGGATGCCGGACTCCCAGCTGGAGATCCCCTGCGCCGGAGTTTTTCTCAGCCGTGAATGCGCGCCATGGTACCTGGTGGAGGTTTGGGCACCCCCTACCTCGATCGCACCTTGATCGGCCGAGAACTGGCCCTGTTGCCCGATTGGCACCCAGCTTCAGCGAAGGCCAGGACCTGGAACGTCAGCTTGAGCGGGTTTCCCGCGCCGCCCGTCCCGATCTTGGTGGTCTTGCGCCTGGGGGCTCGCTAACCCGCTGGAGGCAGAAGCATCGCCACCAAGTGGTCGATTGAACTCGGTTGTTCAGCTCCATCCATGGCATCGACCAGGCCCGCCGATTCTGGCCGAACTGTTTGCCCGCCCCCTTGCCCGGCCGCGAGCTTCTGCAATGGAACTGACCCTCGACCTACGAAGGGCCCCCCCACGTGGGGGCGATGCCGCATCGCCGCTTCGATGGAAGGCCTGCACTACGTGTGCTGCGCCCCAGGGCGAACAACAACGCCGACCTGTTGGTTCCGAGATCGAGCGGCGTGATCGCCGTCCGCCCGTTCACCTACAACCACGTTTCAGGCCGTGATCTGGGCGGAAGACCACTGCCCGAGCTGGTGACGCGCTCGATCCAGCAGGCTGGTGGACCGCTTCCGGCCCCGAGGCCCTGCTCGGTGGGCGAGTAGCTGCACGCCGCGAACTGAATCCAGGACCAACCGGGGCGCCCTCGCCGGCGGCATGGGCCCTCGCGCCTGCGGTGGTGATCTGGAGCTGCCCGCCTACCTCCAAAAAAGCGAAAATTGGGGGGGCGCTGAAACCCTCACCAGCTCTGCCGCACCCCTGCTGCCGCGAACGCATGCCGGCGCCGGGCGAGCTCAAGGCACGGCCCCGGATCGCTTGGGAAATTCCCGAAGGCCGCCGGCCGCGGGCTTGAAACCTTGCTGGGGCCCAGCCCTGCTGGGCTCCGCCTGCCGCGATGACATCAAGGAGAATCAGGGCCTGCTGGGCGAACACGGGGCATTGACGTTGAACCTGGTGGCTCCGCTGGGGGCCGCCCCTCCCGATCTGCTGCGTCTGCCTGAGGCCCATTGCCAACGGGTCTGCCTCTACCGGAGGGTTGGCAGGACCGTTATGCCAGCTGGTTGGAGCGGAACTTCGGTTTACCCCGGTGCTGCCGCACGGGATGCCTCGATCGGGGTCGGCGGCCACCCGCCGCTTTCTGCGTGAACTCCTCCGCGTTGCTGGGGTCTGGAGGCCACCCCAGTCAATATGAAGCGGATCTGCGCTCCCGCCTGCCCTGGTTATTCGCGTTCGGTGGATTCCACCTTACCTCACCCGGCAATCGGGGTGTTCATCTTTGCCGACGCCACCCACGCGATTTGCGGCGGCGCGGATTGGCGGCCGACGAGCTGGGCTTCACGGTGGTGGGCCTGGGCACTTACAGCCGTGGAACTGGCCGCGAGGTCCGGCGCCGCTGTCCAGCGACCTGGGCTCGAAGCCCTTTGATCACCGACGACTACCTGCCGTGCGGAGAGCGTAATGGGCGTGCCGCCCCCAGAGGGCTGCGTGCTCGGGCACCCAGATGGAGCGTTACAGTGCCAAACGGCTGGGGATCCCCGCGCGCGGTCGTGATCAGTTTCGCCGCTGCATGTCCAGGATTGTGCCGGCCCGCTATTGCCCCCAGATGGCTGGGAGGGGGCGAATGTGATCTTTCGATCCTGGGTGCATCCGCTGATGATATGGGCCTGGAGGAACATCTGATCGGCATGTTCCGGCATGACTTCGAATTCGTTGAAGGGCCACCGCAGCCACCTGGCGATGGGGGCACCCAGCGTCCAGCCGGCGCGCATTTGAAGTGCCCAGGCCGGGCTGTTTTGCGCCATCGCCACCGTTCCTCGTCATGTCCTCGTTCCTCGCTGCAACCGTCTTCTTTGCCCTTGGCTGAAGCGCGCTTGATCTGGCAAGCGTTGATGCGAAGGCGGCCCTGCCGCAAGATTCCTTTTCTTCGTGCGCGGCAAGGTGAAAACCAACACCGAAACCTTCGCCCGTGACAATGCCTCGGGGAGATCACGAGGAAGTGCTCTAACGACGCCAAGCCTCACTACAGCAAATAGGCGCCCTGAGGCTGAATTGTGTGGGCTCGCTGGCGTGCCATAGGCAGATTCAGCCTGGAGGAAGCCACGAGGGTTGGCATGGTTTTATCCCAGGATGCTTTCGGTTGCACGCCCGCCAAAACACCCCTATCGAGGCTCGCTTTACATGGGGCAAAGTGCCAGTTACTGGCCCCGTTTGCAGGCAAGGAAAATCGCCGATGACAGCAACCTCACGGGACCCCGACCAGCCGCCGGTTCCGATGGCGAAGGCAGCTCTTCAGGTTCACCAAGACACCTCGATGACATCGAGACCGGTGCTCTGGGTTGATCGCCGGTGTACGGCAAGGGGGGCATCGCGTAAAATCCACCACCTCTTCGAATCTCTTCAGCGGCCTTTCTCGAAGCTCGGCAAAGCGCAGTGCTCCAGATCGGCTGTGGACCCCAAGCACGACAGGCACCTTCACCCTCACCAAGAAGATGGTGCCACGGTGAATCGACATCTCGAAACCGTGGACTTCCAACACCGAAGAACTTGCGGCCTGAAGATTTTCGTCTTCGGGGCTTAAACGGCGTGATGTTGCGTGGAATCGGGTGCGGTCCCCCGGCAGGGCTACCGGCACTGCGGCGGCTATGTGACCGGCCAGAACGGTGTGGAAACTTTCTCAAGAGCACCCACCTGCTTGGGAAGACACCGATGTGGTGTATCTTCGGATGTGCTCGGAGACGTGGTCTTATGTGGTGGCTTTGCTGCTCCTTCCTCCAAGCATTGCCGGACTACTGCCTGAATTGTGACGGCGAACGATTTCGATTCGATTCTTCGCCATGAACCGCGATCATGCAGGCGATCAATGCCAAAGCGAAGAACTACAAAGTGGCGGCTTGGCGTGTAATTGCCAACCGCTCTTGAAGGAAAACCCGATTCAGATTCGACAAGTTCAACGAACGCACCGGTTCTGCCGTACCATGGCCACTTCAAGACCGTCGATGCCATTCCGGAAATTCACGCCTGAAAGAAGGCACCATTTGAAAATGGAATCCACCCCGGAAGTGGAAGCCGTGCAGCGGAAATACCTGAGCCTGGCCCAGAAGATGCTCAGGATGTGGAGCCGCTGGAGGCCGTTCGCTCAAAGATCGCGACAGTCTTTGATCTCCTGGGCTTCGACTGATCCCACCGGATTCGGATTCTGATCCAATCTGATCAGACTTTCAGGCGGCGGCGCGCTCCACCAGGCGGCCAGCGCCACCGCCTTGTACGCCCGTGTGGGCGATAGGTGTCGGTTGAACGCACATAGAAAAAGCCGCGAACTGATCCATTTCCGGCCCTTGCCAGGCGGCCGAAAAGCGCCCTGGATTCCCACTGCCTGCACGGTTCCCTGGGGCGTGAAGGGCCAGCTCGCCCACGAATCCGCCACGCCCAGCCCAGCCATTGATCGACGCCACGGCGCAGGAAAAGCTGGGTGGGCGTCGTTCGCTGCGGGCCCGGGGATCAGGCCAGCATCTGCCGGGTAGGCAGGCAGCCGGTTCAGATCTGCGCGTTGGCCGCCCCCAGCAGGCTGTCAAGCTTTCTTGCAGGGCCTGGTCACCCAGCAGGTAAGCAACGCGTCAAAGCAGATCAGGCGCCGCCATCGCACCCGGCCCTCCCCGGCGTAGGTCGGCCAGGGCCGGCGCCGAAATCGCCGAAACTGTCGCCGAGGCAGGGCCGGTTCACCTGGTTCGTGAAGGCCAGCCAACTCGGAGCCCACTTCAGGCTCAGGCCACAGCTTGCAGGAGTGCTCGCCGGTGGCGTTCACTGTCAGCCAGACGCATTGAGCAAGGGGCAAAAGCGGCCGCTCAGATTGGCCAGCACCCGCAGGGCCTTCCGGCGCGTGCTGCGAACGGGTTTGACGGCGTCATACAAGGCTGAGGGGCACGCCCAAGCCCTCGGCGACGGGCCCGGCTCAGGCTGGATCGGCCGCGGGCGCGTATTCCGGGCGACCAGGCGGGATCCGTGTCACGGATTCACGTCCGGAATCAGCTGGTCCAGCATTTTGGTGCATGTTGGTCCAGGGCCTCCTGCACCAAAGGGTGCTGAGACCCTTGAGGGCCAGCAACGCTGAGATCACGGCGGGGCAGACGCGTCAGACGCTCGAGAACGGTGCGGCCCATCAGCTGGCCAGGGGGCAGCGGGCGATCCAATCGCTGCGGGCGCAGGAGTGGCAGGGGCCTTACGGGCAGAGACGGGCGAGAGGCTGGGCCTTGAGGCGGGGCCAGGGAGTGGAGATCGAAGCTTTGAGCAGCTCATGGCGCGCCTGGAGGGTTCGAGGCCGTCGCCCCTGGCCGATCACCTCACCTGGGAAAGCGACCGCCCCCCAGAAGCCTGCGCTGGCCTGGCTGCCTTGCCTCCACCAGGGGCCAGCCGGCCACTGCGTTCTGCGATGACCCGAATTTCTCCGGGCTTCCGGTGCGGTGGGGGGTGTCGGAGATGGCGCAGCAGCGCCACTTAACTCGCCTCCGCGCCTCAATCGGGCTTCGCTTGAACCCCCGCTTTCCTGGCGCTGAAACACCAAAACTGCCTCGCCTTGCCACCGGTGCCGGGGAACAGTTCGGTTGAAGGCGGTGCCGTTTGACCACCTCCTGGTTAGGAACATTGGCCACCGCCATTTGCCCCCTGGGAGCCAATCGCTCGAAGGGATCAGCAGCGCCTCCCCCCCCAGCAGCAGCCCGGCGCGACCACCAGGGACCAAGAATCCAGCGCAACGGGCGGGGCATCAGGGTTTTCTCAGCGGCGCAAGGGTGAATCGAAAAACTGGCGAGTAAGTTGCAATAAGGCGGTTGAATCCAAAGAGCGGCCTGCGGCTGGAGGTGGCCATCAAAATAGACAGCCAGCCAGAACTAATCAGCCCAGAACCAATCAGTCCAGACCGACCAATTGCATCGAGAGATCCCAGGTCAAGCTGGCGATGCCGGCGGGTCGCTGGCCTTTTCTGATGAGCTCCTGAACAAACTGTTGCCGCCCTGCTTTTTGGTCTGGTTACCCCAGCTCCAGTGGGTCCCCGGAGACGGCGAAAGCCGGGATCGGCCACCACCTGGGCGACACGCTCCCCGGCACTCCTCGGCTGACGTAGCCACGGTGACGTTCCTTTGAACCAGGGGGAAATCTTTCTTGGAACCAGCGCGATGATAGCTGTGCGGAAATAGTGGTGTGTCGGCCACGCAGCCGGGATAGAAGGGAACTGAAACACGGATTCCGCTGCTTCCATGCAAGCGACGGTGCAACTTCTGGGTGGTTGATCATGTTGCAGAGCTTGCTGATCCTTGTAGGCCTTGCCAGGTTGAAGGGCTTGCCGCTGGCCATGGCGATCGGGGCTTTGAATCCCCGATTGGAAACCCGGAAGAGGTCGCCGAGATCCGCCGGTGCAGGGATGGGGAAATCTTGCCACCCAGCTCCTTGGAGTTGGCCGTGGACCGTTCCCAGAATCACCAGCCGGGCATAAGCGTGACGGGTGATTGGAGCGCTTGAGCTCCTCAAGGAGGAAGCTGGATCAGCAGGAAATGGCCGAAAGTGATTGGTCGCCCATCGACAGCCTCATAAGCCCTGGGGGGGAGCGCTGCGGTGCCTTGAGCAGCGGCAAATAGACGGGCCGCATTGCAGACCAAGGCATCGTAGTGGCAGACCGCTGCTTTGAAGGCATCAACCAGTCGGCGCACGCTCTACGAGATCCCGAGGTCGACCTGCCAGATGGGTGACGGCGCCTGGCAATGCCGAGTTCCGTGGGCCGCACCGCCCGTCGCTTTGGCGGTTTATCGCGGCAGGCCATCACCACATGCCAGGCCTCGATCAGTCAGGCCTTTGGCTGGCGTAGAGACAACTCCCGAGGAGGAGCGGTGATCATCACGGGTCCGGAGGAAGGGGACGGAATTCGACGCCATCGGGCGCTTTTCACTTCAAGTGCCCTTACCTAACGACAGGGAGTGGTCTTCAGAGGGCCATGCCCTGAAGAATTCAAACAGAAGGAAATGGGTTGGAGCCCCTGAAGGGATTGGCGTGCTGGGCCGCCTCGATCAGAGCTGGGGATTGGAGCTTGGCCGCGTTTTGGCTGCGGAGCTTCCCAGACACGCGCCAAAACGGTCTGGAGCAATCCACTGCTCCTGCTCGCGCATCAAAGCCGTTTCCTGTCTTCGGTGGAAAGAGTTTGCGAAAACGGTTCTGGGCCCGGCGCAGGCCGTGCCCGTTTTCGAGCTCAGGATGGCGCTGGACTTCGCTGTGACTGTCGAAAGGCCGTGGCTGATACGCCGAAGCCAGGTGGGTCAAACTTCACGCCAGCAACAAAAAGGGCCGATCCCCAGCTTGACGGTTGAGGCCAATCACGCTGCAGAGCAGCTCCTGCGCTCACCGGAACGGGATTGGAACCACCCGAGCGGAGGCGAGAGACGCGGCTGGGAACGCCTTGATGCACCGGCCTGCCGTCACCTCTTTTGGCCCGTCCGCGTCTTTGTCCTCGGGTTCGCGTCAAAACTTCTGGTTTGATCCGCCCCTGGGCACAAGACGCTGCGCGGGAGGCCAATGGACCGATGCGTATAGTGCGTTTTGCTCAGCAGCTCAGGCCCCACTGCAAGGGCCAACGGCCGATCAGGGTTGTAGAGGCTGACGCAGAGGCGAATGGCCAGCACGCGGCATGGGCGGCGACCACAAGGGCGTATGAGCACTTCTGCCTGACTGAGTGTTGTGACCATGGCAGGCACCGAATTAACAAATGTCGCCACCATGTTCAGCTCGATCCCGCCCCCCGCCACGTCCTGGCAGATGGGTTGTCATTTAGCTCTTGATGGCTTCCTCCCGACTTCGATTCACGAATCCATGCCGACCAGATCCGTGCCTTGGATCTAAGCCCCCTTGCAGCACTTGCAGATCTGCCCACCGGCTGTGCTGCTGGAGCAGGCCGGCGAACTGGAAACTCCATTTCGACTGCCCCCGGCCTGAAGGAGACCCCGCGAGCTCTCTGAATGGCAGAGCTGCGTACCTCTGGAGTTCTCCGTGCCGATGCACTTCCATCCCTGGCTGCCGCTTGGTGCTGGAGTCGCAGTACGGGGCCAGCTCTGGCCGCCATGTGGCGATGCTGCTTTCTCCCATGATTCAGCCGCAACGAGGCATCCGCTTTTGGCCCCGGAACCGCTTGAGCTGCTTGGATCACCCATCGGCTTGTTCCTGCCCTCGACGAACTGGAGTGCCCTTGCACGGACTTCTGCTTGTCGCCAGAGCCTGGGCCAGGGTGGCGGCGATGCTGGTTTTGAGCTTCGATCCGTACGTCTGGGGATGCCCATGCCCTAATTCGCCAAGGCCGCATGAGGGCGCGACGGCCCGAGTCGGCGGGCCAGCAGCATGGTGATCAAGCGCAGCGACCAGTGCGAGTTTGCGCTCGCTGAACCCGCGTCGAGCCGGGCCGCTGACCCAACGCGGGCAGAGAACGCGGCAGCACCTCCGAGCAGCAGGGCCATCCGCCGTGTTGACCCCGTTCACCGGCCAGAAACTTGAAGCGAGGGCTGCCAACGGAGGCAGAGCGCACCGGCCAGGTGCTGAGCCGGATCGCCTGGCGCAACGGCACGGCAGGCCCCGCACCATCAGCGGCACTCACAAAACAGGCCCGCCCAGGCCCAGGAGTCCGCCGTCACCAGCGCCGACAGCCCCGACCCCGATCAGGCGGCCACCGCGGCCGGGGCGACCTCGCTTGGCTGAGGGTCTTCTTCGTGTCGGCGTTCGATCGTCAGGGCCAGCAGGCCATACATCAACGGCCTGCAAGGGCCAGCAGGTGACCAGCCACTCAGCAGCCCGCCCAGCCGGCTGAAGATCAGCCCGCTGGCCACACGCTGAGTCCGACGCAGGCGCCAGAGCGCAGCGGCAGCCGGCCGCCCGCAGCAGGTGGGAGGACGGGTGCCCCCCAAGCGTGGTTGGGAACGATCGCCAGGGGTTTGCTGGTGGCCAGGGCCTGGTGGGGGCTGAAGGCCCCAGCAGCAGCAGGATTGGGGAGGAACACCAGGCCGCCGCCGACCCCAGCAGGCCAGAGAAGACCCCCGCCAGCAGGCCCAGCGGGATCAGGGGCAAGAAGCTCCAACGGCATGATTGGGCGGCCTAGAGCGGTTGGTGGCCATTGGCTCCAGGATCCCACCATTCCCCCCTCCCCTTGCCACGTCGCTTGGCGTCTGGTTCCACCGCTGACTTTGGACAGGCGACTGGCAGAATGGCCATCGGACGATTGGCTTCTCGAATCAACTCGTGGCCGGCAAGGTTCTCCTGGTTTTGCGCCTTTACCCACCTGGGCGCGGCCCCACCGCCTGTTCGTTGGGACTATCCCAAAAAACCCCCACCCCCAACCCAACCCAAACCACGACATCGCCGAACCGGCCTAGCGGCGCCCAGCTGCCAACCCTGCTGCAGGCAGCAGGGCG
>Ga0163217_1108446_pt1 | contig 11537 bp, 14 predicted proteins | sample SynspAceP_FD_185933 | JGI IMG/M metagenome (GOLD analysis project Ga0163217, IMG submission 185933) | Saline lake microbial communities from Ace Lake in Antarctica - Synechococcus sp. Ace-P (PacBio error correction) | ecosystem: Environmental > Aquatic > Non-marine Saline and Alkaline > Saline ... | reverse complement strand
GGCTATTTTCATGCTCTTCAGGCTGAGTAGATTGCTCATTATTGAGGAGAATTGTGCATTGGCTGCAGCTACAGGCGCGAGGTGATTACGCGATCACAGCTCGGAAGAGGTAAACCCCTATTGGCGCAATCGTCATGATAGGCGAACTGACTTTGTGGGCTTGGGGTGGGTGCTCAGGCCGCCACTCTGGCAATTTATCGAGCGGCATCCGTTGCAGTTTGCCCTGAGCTTCAGCAGCTGAGGCCACGGGCACGCCAAGAACTAGCGGCACGGCCGTGAGGGTGGGCGGCCGCTGGAGGCAGGAGGGCTGCTGCGAATGGCCAGGCCGCGAGCAGAAGGACTGACGCTGGAATCACTGTGGCGCGATGCCAGGCGGCGGAGGAGGCGGTTCGGTTTCGCGGCCGGGTCTGTACCTGAAGGTCGCTTGTTCGATGGCGCGCCAGGCTGTCGTCGAGGTCGGCGGGGATGCCGAAGGGCGCGGGCTGCGAGTTCGACCGGCCTGGCGGCCCATTCGTTGATGAGCGTGGGGCCTTGCGCTGGCGGTCAATCAGGGGCAGTAGGTGGGCGGGCAACTCGAAATCAGCTAAAGCCTGGGTCCAGGCCACGCCGACTCCCTCGAAGGCTGGAACGGGGCCGCAATCACGAAGATCAGTTCGGACGGGCAGCGGCAAGGCTGGCCGATACACAGGTCGTAAGGTCGGACGGAGAGTCTCGAGCACATTGGCGGAGAAGGGAGGGGTGAGGGCGATCGTTCAGGCATCACCGCCACCCAGGACGGCCACCGGCCCGGCAATCGATTGCCGGCGGCGATCACCCCGGCGACCTGCGTTCACCCCAGGGGCGAGCATCGCGGCCCGCTGCCGCCGCACCATGCGGCCAATCGGCTGCGCAGCCGTGGGGAGATCTGACCATCATCCGAAGTTCGTAGTAGATCAGCCTCAATCGCGGCCACCGCAGTTGCCGGGATGGGGATCGGCGTGAAGAACCGAGCGAACCAGTTGCTGCAGGTAACTGGGCCGCCCCTATCTCGCAAACCGCCCCGTCGATTAGCCGGGCCGACACCAGGCGGGTCGATCGGTGATCTATTGATCCCGGGTAGATATCCAGACAAGAGCCACACGGCGCTGCTCAGCTCCCAGATCACCGGGGAATGCGGATGCGGGGTCTTCGAGGGAACTGCTGCGCGAGGCGGGCGGCATGTTTCTGCCATCCAGGCGGAGAAATCAAGTTCGCGCAACAGCAAAGCGCCGGCATTCTATGAGGCAATCGGCACCACTCCGCGGCCCTGGCCCTCAGCGAAGGGAATGGCCGCTGATCACGGCGCCAACCTGCTGCATCACCTCAGGTGTCGAGCGGAACAGGCGCTCCAGGCAGGAGCGCTGAACTTGAAGACTCCAACCGGCGGCCGCTGCGCAGGCTGGGCTCGGTGCACCTGGGCGAGGCTTGGGCGGAGCCGAGCGTTGCTCCCTCAAGATCAACGATCTCGGCGACAACGTTCCCCAGCTCCTGCTCAGCAAGGTTTCAAACGACGCTGAAGGGGGAAGGCCGGCACCTGTCCTGCAAAGCTGGACGAGCTCGGCCACATCAGGCCGATGCAGCACGTCGGGCCGGCCCGAGAGCAAATTGCCGAGCTTGACTGAAGGCCGAAAACCCGAGTTAGGATCAGTTCCTTCGGTGAGCCAGCGGGCCTCGCCTTTGCTGGCGCACGCGTCTCGCCGCTGCTCATTTGGACGCCGCGCGATAAGCTCCAGTCTTTGCCATCGAGCAAGAGGCCAAGGCCGAACTGCAACGCACCGCGCTCGATCCGCAGGGAGCGCACCCCTTCACTGCCAAGCGGGGGCCCAGCTGCCCATCAGGCGCGGTCCTACAAAGGCGGCGAGGTGAGGGCGGCCACCGCGGCGCGTAGGATCCATCGATCCGTTCCTGGCTGACTGCGCTCTGGCTCCCAGGGGCCCGTTGCTGGAGTGGCGGCGAGCCTGGCGCTGGTCGTCACTGTCGGTTTTCCAAGCCGTTCGGCTTCCATCTTCGACTTCCTGCCAGAACAGCTCCAATCGCTGCGCAGCCGCTCCGCGCTTCCTGGGCCAGCACCGCCAGCACGGACCACCGAAGTCAGCCAGGCCCACTGCCGATGCGGGCCTTGCAACGGTCAGGGGCCGCTGGATCAAGGATTGGGGCGCGTCATCTCCAGGCCTTGAAGTCTTGCCAATGTGCAGGATCAGGTCTGGGGGGTGGAAGGTCTGGCAGATCGGCTGGGGAAATCCCTTTGGCGGCGGCTGGGTGCCGGCCGTGCTGGGCTCATCGGGAGAAGCCCGTTGCAGCGGCGGTTCTTCAGGCCACGGTCCTGCTGGCGGCATCCGCCTCCGCTTCAGCGCTTGGCGTTCTTGACCTCTTGGGCCCTCTTTGGCCTCCCCCGCCTTTGCGCTTCTCGTCCTGTTCCAGCTTCTCGAGATCGCACGGATCTCGCTGTCCTTGATCGCCGAAAGCGCATTCCGCAGGCTCTCCAAGCTCGTTCCACGGCAGTGGGCTTTCACTTCAAACGGCTGGCCAGTGGCTGTTGCTCGCCGCAACCCAGCGCAAGCAGACGCCGTGATTGCGTATCCCAGCCGAAGCAGAGGCCGGCAGGGGCCATCAGCCAGGGCGATCGAGGCCGCCGTGGGGTCTCAGCCTGCGCTGGCCTGTGGCGGCGGGACGACGCCGGGCCGGGCCGGGACATGGAGGAAGCTGCTCTGTTTCCCCATCCTGAAGCCGAGCCAGGCCTTCGGCTCGTGTGGTGGTCAGGTGGTGTAGTCGGCGTTGATGCGCACGTACTGCGATCGGCGAGACGGTCGCAGCACCCAGGCGGAGCCCTTGAGCCGGGCCAGCGCCCACGGCCAGGCGGATTTCGTACGGTGTCGCCGTTGCGCGGATTGGGCGTTGAGATAAGGCGCCGGACGGCACGTCCTTCAGGTAGGTGGACGCGGCGGGGCGATCGAAGGCAGCGGTGAAACGGCGGCCCATCAGCTGGTGCTCTCCGAGCCAGAGGCGCACGCATCCGCTTGGAACGCCACCAGCGCGCCGGCGGGCTGGCACGGAATCCGCCAGTTGGATCGCGGGCCATGCCGGGCCGTTTTCACCAGGGAGGAGCACAGGACCGTTCTGGCGATGGCGCGGGCGTCGCGGTCGCTGCTGACCTCCATTGAACCTCGATCTCAGGCAGGTGGCCCCCTCCCATCACGGCGACGCCCTGGCCAGGTTGTTGCGGACACCGCCGTCAGGCCGGCCTCCAGGGCGCGGATAGAGCTCGGGGTCAGGGGCGGGCCGGCTGCAAGGCCAGGTAACAAGTCGTTTGGTGCTTGGTGTCGCGTCCCCCTCGCGTTGAAAGGCAAGCGCCGCCACCCGCCCGGCCCACCTGGCCTGCCGATGGCGGCCGGAAACCCGCGCATCGCAACTGGCACCTAGGCCGCAGGGTGGCCATGTCCGGGTGGATCATTCCGAGCCCTTGGCCATGCGCGATCCGGCGGCTGGGGTGGTTCCAAGCGATGGCCGTTGGCCCTCTGCTAGGAGAGCACAGCTGATGGCCGCCCGGTTCACCGCTGGGCCTTCGGAATCGCCGCCGCGGTCCACCTACCTGAAGGAGCGTCCGCGGCGCCTATTCAACGCCGATCGCGCAAACGGCGACAACCGTGACGATCCGCTGGCCGTGGCGCTGGCCGGCCAAGGGGCTCGCCGGGGCTGCGACCCTCTCCGACCAGTACGTGCGCGTCAACGCCGCACTTACAACCAACCTGACACACCCACAACGAGCCGAAGCTTGCTCGGGGCTTCGGATGGGGAAACAAGAGCAAGCTCTTCCCTCCATGTCCCAAGGCCCCGGCCCGGCGGTCGTCCCGCCCTGCCACAGGCCAGCGGCAGGCTGAACCCCGGCAGGCCCTCGATCGCCCTGGCTGGATGCCCTTGCTGGGCGCCTTGCTTCGGCCTGGGATACGGCCATCACCGGGCGTCTGCTTGCGACTGGAGGTGGCAGTGCGAGCAACAGCACTGCGGCCAGCCGCGTTTGAGTGAGCACGCAGGGAACACGAGCCTGGAAGAGAGCCTGCGGATGCGCTATCGGCGATCAGGACAGCGAGATCCCGTGCGGCGATCTCGGAGAAGCTGGAACAGGACGAGAGCGCAAGGGGGGAGAGGCCAAGAGGGCCAAAGAGGTCAAAGACGCCAAGCCGAAGCGGAGGCGGAATTGCCGCAAGCAGGACCGTTTGGCGCCGGAAGAACGCCCGCTGCAAACGGCTTCTCCGATTGAGCCCAGCACGGCCGCACCCAGGCCCGCCGCCAGGGATTTCCAAGCGATCTGCCAGACCTATCCACCACCCCCCAGACCTGATTGCCACAGTTGGCAAGACTTCAGGGCTGGAATGAGCGCGCCCCAAATCCTTATCCAGGCGGGGCCTGAACGGTTGGCAGGCCCCGCGATCAGAGCAGTGCCTGGCTGACTCGGTGGCCGGCCTGGCGGTGCTGGCACGGAAGCGGCCGGAGCGGCTGGCGCAGCGAATGGGAGCTGTTCTGGCAGGAAGTCGAGATGGAAGCGACACGGTGGAAACCGACAGTGCACGACCACGGCCGAGCTTCGCCCGGCCACGCCGCAACGGCAGCCCATGGAGCCAGAGCGGCAGGCAGCCGGAACGGAACGTAATGATCTTACGCAGCCGCGGTGGCCGCCCTTCACCCGCCGCCTTGAGGACCGGCCTGATGGGCAGCTGGGCCCCCCTGGAGGGAGGCGGTTGCGCTCCCTGCGGATCTGCTGAGCGCGGTGCTTCAGTTGCCTTGGCACTCTGGTCGGATGGCAAAGACCTGGCTATCGCGGAGGCTGTCAATGAGCAGCGGCGAACGCTGCGCGCAAAGGCGAGGCCCGCTGGCTCACGAAGGAACTGATCACTCGGCATCGGCCTTCTTTACAAGCCGGGCAATTGGCTCTCGGCCCGGCGACGTGCTGCCATCGCCTATGTGGCCGAGCTCGCCAGCTTGACAGGACAAGGTGCGCGCATTTCCCTTCAGCGTCGTTTGAAAAACCTTGCTGGAGGCGGATTGGGGGAACGTTGCGCCGACGATCGTTGATCTTGAGAGCAACGCTCGGGCTCCGCCAGCCCGCCCAGGTGCACGAGCCATGCCTGCCAGCGGCCGCCCAGTGGATCTTCAGCGTATCAGCGGCCCGGCTGGAGCGGCTGTTCCGAGCTCGGAACTGAGGGTTGAATTGCAGCAAGGTCGGCAGGCCGTGATCTCAGCGCCATTCCCCGCCTTGGGGCAGGCGACGAGTGGAGTGCCGATTGCCCAGAATTCCGGACGCGTGCTGTTAGCGCGAAACTTGATATCCGCCTTGGGAGGCAGAAACATGCCGCCCCGCTTTCGCACAGTCTCCTCAGAAGACCCCGGCATCCGCATTTCCGGGGTGATCGTGAGGCTGAGCAGCCGACCGACGGTCTGCTCTTGTCTGGATTATCTACCAGGAATCCAAGATTCACCGATCGACAGCCCTGGTGGCGGCCAGGCATCGATTTCCGGCGGCGGTAGGCGGAGAAGAGGGGCGGCCAGTTTACCTGAGACAACTGGTGCGCCTTCGGGGCTCTTTCACGCGATCCCCATCCCGGCAACTGGCGGTGGCCGCCGATGGAGGCCTGATCTACTACGGACTTCGGGATGATGGGTCGATCTCCCCACGTGCGCAGCCGGATTGGCAGCATGGTGCGGGCGGGAGCGGGCCGAGCGAATCGACCTCGGGCCTGGTGGTGGAATGCAGGCGCCGGGGTTGATCGGCCGCCTGCATCGATGCCGGGCGGTCGGCCGTCTGTTGCGGGTGATGACTGACGACGCCTACCCCTCCCTTCTCCGCCAATGTGCTCGAGAAGCTCTCGGCGACCCTTTTCGACCTGGTGTACGGCAGCCCTTCGCTGCCTCCGGAAACTGATCTTCGTGATTGGCGGGCCCTCTCCACCTTCGACGGGCAGACTCGGCCGTGGCTGGACCGGCTTTAAAGCTTTGATTTCGATTGTCCGCCCTACCTACTGCCCCTGATGACCCGCAGCGGCAGGCACCCAACGACTTCATCAACGAACTGGGCCGGCCAGGCCGGCGAACTCGCAGCCGCGCCTCGGCATCCCCCGCCGGCCGCGACGCAGCGGGCGCGCATCGAACAAGGCGACCTTTCAGGTACAGATCGCGCGGCGAAACCGACGCCTTCCTCCGCGGCCTGGCCATCGCCCCAGAGGTCAGCGGTCCAGTCCTTCCCTGCTCGGCGGCCCTGGCCATTCGCAGGCAGCCCTCCTGGCCTCCAGCGGCCGCCCGGCTCACGGCCGTGCCGCAGTTCTTGGCGTGCCGTGGGCTCACCTGGCTGAAGCTCAGGGCAAACTAGCAAACGCGAGGCACCGCATCGATAAATTTGCAGGAGTGGGCGCTGAGTTCACCAGGCCCAAGCCCACAAAGTGCAGTTCTTGCCTATCAAGCGACATTGCGGCATAGGGTGTTACTGCTTCCAGTGAGGCTGTGGATCTGCCTGTAATCACCCTTCTGGCGCCTGGTTAGCCTGCGCCATGCACAAGGGCTCTCGAATTAATAGAGCAATCTACCTCGCTTGAGAGCATGAAAGCGCCAGAGGGGCGGGCGGAAAATCAGAAGCCAGAACAAAAAACACTGACAAGTTACCTGCCAAATTTCAGGGTTCCGTCCGTTTGGACTTGGCGTTCCTGAAAAAGTCAAAACCCTAGCCCTTGCAGTTGGTTTGAGCCATCAAAGGCGCTTAACTGGTTTTGACCGAGCAATTCCTTGCGTTCGCTACATCGTGTACGGCCACGGAACTGTATCGGAAACATCATAATGACAGCTCTCTAATCGAGGTATCACCTTCTTTAGGTGGCACCACTTGATCAGATAACCGCTGGGTTGTTCTTTGCTCACGTTGATTCCGTGGGACGAGCTTTGAGGGGGGGGGGAAAAAATTATGTTTTCTTTTTTTTTCCGTCTAACGGCACCCACAGTTCAAGCGCCACGATCGGAGCTCCTTGCAAAATCAGTGCGCGGCATTTAGCGCTCTTTAACATAAGCAGCGGGCTTGGTCTGAGTGATGAGGAGGGACTGTGCTGCCAGATCTAGGAAATCCATATATGCAGTACTTTCTTGGCTTTTTCTGCTACTCGAGCAAAGCCCCTTTTTGATTCCATCGATGATGTTCACTTTCGTAAGCGGCTATCAGAAGGGAAGACCTGCGCAAGGATCAAATGAGCTGATTCGTGCAAGCCGGCAAGAAATGCCTAGGTTGAGCTGTAGCTGCCAGAAGTTGATGACAGCGACAAACCGGAAATGATCAAGATGGAGACGGTGGTGCGAGCTTCTCCATGGACTCGATGAATCAAGCCAGCTAACTGGCCAGAAGCATGAAACTGGGGAACATCAGCCCTCGACGACTTCCTGCGCCCCGCAGATAATTATTATCCCACTGATGAAGTGCTCAACGAGGCGAGGAATGGCACTGAAAAGATATCGATGATCTTTGCCATCAGTCACTGGTGTTGGACCGCCAATCGCCCACTAAACGCGAAAGCTCGTTTTCAAGCTTCCTCACGATCGCCATAGCAGAAAAGCCAAGCTGCGCAGTTGAAAGGCCGCAGTGAGGAATGCAGCTCAAACTATCTTGCAGCGCAAATCATTGAGGCTATCGGCACGCTTGATCGCAGCTGGGGCAAAGCCTTTCTGCCTCAAAAGCAGCACTTAGGTGGGCGAAGGCGTCTTCGGCCTGCAGTGAAACTGGCACGGCAGCAAGCCATCCCTTTTGAAAGGCATTCAGAAGCATTTTCCTCATTCGCTTTGCGACCTGGTCAGAAACAAGTACGGCCAAATTGTTCGAGGAAAAGCACAGGGCAGCCGATTGAGTTTGGCGCCCAAAATCAGCTCATAGGTGAAAATGGTTCCCTTCTCTCGCATCAGTTGGGATGCATACAACGAAGGTGAGATCTTCATTGCTTTTCAGCCAGGAAAATACAAAAAGGATAATGGTTGCTTACCCAGAGCGGATTCTTCTTACGCTGATCGTAGTCTACAATCAATCGCAGGAGAATAGGCACTTACTGCATTGAGAAACGGGAAATCGGCTTCTCAGGCAAGCTTTTTTGGTCGCGCCAAGAACCAGATCTGAATGCTGCCCGCAAGCGCAACTCAGTGCTGATCTGCCGCCGACGCAATGAGGTAGAAGGATCTTGGAGCTGGAAAGGCAAGTAAGTATTCATTTGGATCGCATCATTGGCCAAACTTCAAGGCATGGATTACCGAGACCACGATCCTCGATGGCCCTTCATCGTGATGTGTCCGAGAGGTGCTGAGGCTGCTCGCCTTTCTTTTTCTGTCCTTTATTCTGGTTGGTTATTGGGTCTGTACAGCCTCCAGGACGACGACTCAGAGGGCTGCCACTCGCTCAGCGGGTCAATTCACACGATTTGCTGCTTGCGGTTAGGCAGCATCCGAGTCGCTGGCTGTTTCGGCGAGTCCTGCATTTTTGTGTGGAGTGCCCTGGTTTTGTTTTTCAGGAGCCCGACTATAGGCCGCGTTGCCACCACTTGGGTCGTGCGACTGAAGATATAGAAGGGAGGGTTGAGGTTCAGATATTTGAGCTCCCACCATGGCCTCATTCTTTTGAAAGGATTCTCCTATCTTATCTCGCTGCAGGGCCCTTTCCAGCCTTGACGGATGGTCGCACGGCCACGGTGAACCACCAAGAGCAATGCTCAACGGCAGAAGGGCTCTAATTGGGCACTTGACGGATTTCATGAATTTAGCTCACTTATGGCTGCTCCATGAGCCGTCCGTGACCAGGGTCGCACTGTGTCCCTCTGCGGGAAACCAGTTACATTCATAGTGCGCAGAATGCACGGCTTTCTCACGTTAGCCCCCCAACCCAGCAGTTCTGTGGAGAAGCACGTGCACAATGCCTGTAATGGGCTTTGGAGATCCTACAGCCTCCGGAACTATCCAAAGTCGTGCCTTATTTCTGGATTCAAGGAGTGACCCGTGGAGAGTCTGGGTTCGCTATTCATGAATTTATTGGATGGTTGTTTAAACTGCCATTAACTGCAGTGGAATCTTGATATCACCATCGATATCAGATGTTGTTCTTGTGGCCGATCTAGATTGGCACCATCTTCTTCTTGGCACTGACCATCAGGCATCTAAGTCCTGTCTCGCGCCAGCCCGATCTAGGTTTTACATTCCCAGCCTTCCGGCGAGCCTCAGCTTATGACTTTCTTGTTCTCTTGCGCGGGTATTGCGTGCTGGGACTGGGGACAAGAGTTGCATCGATGATCTGCCGCACGAGCTTGAAGAGCCTTGAGTGCGGAAGATTACGCCTCAAACATCTCAAACAGCTCTCGATGACCCCTGCCTTGCGGAGGACGCTCCCTAAAAAAAAGCCACGTAGTTGCATCCGGATATCTGTTCATCACGCTAAGGCCGAACAGAGTTCTCATCGAAGGCGGTGTTCTCTCTCTCGCTGTGTGAAGTTTTAAGCTCTTCAAACCGCAAGCGAAGGCTTCGCGCTCCGGCCTAGAGATTTAAAGAGCTCATGAGGACGGCATCTTGAACAGGGATCAAGGGGGATCATGTCTTGCGCCAGCATTGCGTGCCTGCGCTAGGTGTGCACATGTAGCCCTGTATCGAGAGTAACGGTCGTCAGAATGTGACTTCTGCCACATGGATGGCATCTCGATTCACGAAAGTCGCTGGTATCAATCTCTTGGTTCTTTCCTTGAGCTTGGGCTCTTTCGCTGTTCGCTCCAGACAGCTCTGCAGAATTTGAGAGGCCATAGTAATCTGGTGCTAGCGGCAAGACCAGGCTAGTGCATTGGCTTTGTTCGATTGTGTTGCGAGTGAAGGTGCTCCACAAGCTGTTGCATTATGCCCATTGGTGCGCGATCAATCGAGTCGCTTAAGCTACAGCACAAGCGAAGGAATTGTAGTCGACTTCAATTGAACATTGGTTCTCTTGGCAGCGAACATTATTTCATGATAATGGACAAGTTACGCATTGAAGTCCTGGACCAGCTAGTGTGTCTTGCATGGACAGGATGAACTGACGACATGGGGCTCTCCATGTTCACAGAAGCAAGGCCAACTGCTCAAAATGCGTTAACGGACCTTCAATTGACAAGTTATCCGTATCCAACGAGCTGTAGTCGAGAAGCCACGGCTCGGCTCAGCCACTATGGAGTGCTATTGATGGTGAAGCTGGTTAGCCCTGCGTTGAACCTATTGATTCTGATCTTCTCGCCGGTCCCTATTACAGCGCGACAGTTCTCGCGCGCTCGCGAGGCGGAGCATGCGAGCCGTTGTTTGCAATGGCATTGGTGGAGCATGTCAGCGAGAGGGGCGGTAGCTTCGTGAGTGGCGGTCCGTTCTGTTGGCGAAGGATCAGGGTCTCTCCGCGGACCCCACCATCGCCAGATGACACAAGGTGGCTGTTGCTTCAAGTCCGCAAGTGAGCTTGGAGAACACGGAGTTACATCATGATGTAATTGAACTGTGGGTGGCTATACCATGCCAAATTTGAATTCGACGAGGAAAACGATCAGTTTCGCGGGGGAGACTCTTGGGGCTTTTGGAGGAGCGGTTCTATGGATCAAGCCCGGATGAACTTCGTAGAGAGTTTAAAAAGCTCACTGAGACGTCTTTTCTGAAGGTCTGCGAAGGAGCAAGGAATTAAGCCGCGGAACCACTTTTCAGGCAAATTCAATTTCTTCTGATTCCGCCTGAACTCCATTGAAGAGGTAGACGATGACTGCGGAAGTGCAGGGAAGAGTCTTAACACGTGCACAGGAGCCGATCCAGAAAAGTGTCATTCGCATAGATGAACGGAATAACAAGCCCCTTCGAGTGGGCAGGCCTCCACGATTTCATTCTTGCGCCTTCTATAGTCACTCCCTGCCACTAGGGGCGGCGTTCGAAGGGATGTGCGACCTTGATGGGGCACGCAAGCAGTTTGCGCACTGTAGTCAGGAGGCTTTAACAGTTGGTAAATGGTTGAAGTCCGCCTGACGAGCACGGTTCGTTCGATGGCTTGCGGTCTCATCCGTGCATCTGAGAGAAGGAGCGAAGGTCGTGGAGGGTTTGGCCAGGATCGAGCCGCCTCATCGGCGGCAAATCCTTGGTGACGGTTCAAGCCGCGAGTGGGCTTCGGGTGTTGAGTTGAGGGGATCAACTACGGCCCTGGGATTACAGAGCTCTACCTTCCTGAAGAAGAGGGAACGCCTTGATTCCATCCTTTTGGCTGCGATGGAAGAACAGGCTCACAAAGCCAAGGACATTGATGGAGGCCCTTCTGTTGGGCAGACAAACCCTTTGCGGAGGAGACCTGACTTGAATGAACACTTACGACAGCCTGTACGACAGTTGCGTGGCATCTCCGAACACGGAGGGGACATTGGCGCTATTTGGAAGCCTGCATCGAGGAGGCTGATGGGAGATTGCTGTTTTCATTGCAAGGCTCTGGGCGACATGCACGTGCCAGGCATGATAGGTGGCCAGAGATT
>Ga0163217_1049502_pt1 | contig 11537 bp, 11 predicted proteins | sample SynspAceP_FD_185933 | JGI IMG/M metagenome (GOLD analysis project Ga0163217, IMG submission 185933) | Saline lake microbial communities from Ace Lake in Antarctica - Synechococcus sp. Ace-P (PacBio error correction) | ecosystem: Environmental > Aquatic > Non-marine Saline and Alkaline > Saline ... | reverse complement strand
AGATGATTCCCCACCATCAAATGGGCGTGATGATGGCGTCAATGGCTCAGACCAACAGCCAGCACCCGAGCACGTCAGTTGCAGCAGGCCATGCTGCGGGTGCAGAGCGATGAAATCCAGCAAATGTCCAGTGGTATCGCAGACTGGTACGGCAAGCCTTGACGCCACCGATGGATCAGTTCTTCATCCTGACACGCCGAAATCCTTCGAGGAGGCCAGTGCCGCCCCTCCAGGAGGCGGGTGTTGGATCAGGGCTTCGGCGTGCTGCCTCATGGATCTGGGCACACCCTGCGCAGGCAAAGCCTGCCCTTCCCGGAACAGTGCCGGCATCTTCGAGGTGTGCAACCCCCAGCAGCCGCCGCGGGCTCAGGCACACGATGGCGCTTCACATGGCTCTGCCCTGCAGGATCTCCAATCTACACCGAAGCGGCCAGACCCGCATCGGCTGATCCGCCCCGAGGCGATGCTCGCCAGCTCTTCAGGCGATCCCTCCCTTCGGGAGGTGGCTAGAGCCGTGGGAGGCCTCCCACCACGGCGATTCATCGAGGCCGCTGCGGCTTGGCCGTCCGTTGTCAAACCAGCCTTTCCGGCTGACCACCGACGATTCGGGAGCGGCAGATCGGCTGCCTTTCGATGGGTCACGGCGGCTGGATCAGGCTCGTTCCAAGAGACGGCAACGGGCTTTTCATCAGCATCGAAGGTCAGAGAACTTCACAAGCCCTGCAACCGGCCCTAGCCCTTGGCTTGCTGCGCAGCAGTAGGCGCTCGACACGGGGCGCCCTTCTCATTGGAAACTGAGTTAGGGCCCTGACAAGGCCATGCGATAGGACGTTTGCCGAAGCTTGAGCTGTCTTCTCTTTAGGCTGACCACGGCTCTGAGTTGCCATGGCCTCGACGACCCTGGCTGGCTCAGTCTCCAAGGATCAGGGAGGATTGCGACGGCAACGGCGCCAGGCAATTGTGGCGCGTTGGCTCGGTGGCCCGTGATCAGGCAGGAGCCGACAGTGACCTGGATCTCCTGGTGGAAATCTGCCCCCGCGCACGGGTCTGCTGGAGCGGCCATCGCCCTGAAGCTGGCTTTGGCGAAGACACGTTTGCACTGCCGTCGTGGATTTTGAATTCGCCGCCGCCAATCTCAAGCCAGCCGTCCTGGCTTTGCCTGAGCGGACGCCATTCCCCTGTGATCGACGCCAAAGGACCGTGATACCCCCTGGCGGGGGGAGATTGGCCGGGATGCGGGACGTACTCCATCCATTGCCTATGACCGAGTGGACTCGAAGAGGTGGGATCACGTTGATGCGGAGCAATTGCCAGCCGCTGCTGGAGCAGATCGAACCTTCGTGCTCGCCCTTTTGATCAGGGTGGCTGCTGATCGGTGCCGCCTGCGTTCCCATCGCTGGGTGGGGCCAACGTGTTTTCTCCGGCCGACACCGCGCAGGCCAACCAACAGGCTTCCAGCCACGCTGCTTCTCGATCGTGGATGCGACACCATCCGCGTTCAAACAGGCGTCAGCAGCGGATTCACGTGCGCGCTGGCCTGCAATGATGCGCCCGAGATGGCCAGGCTCCCCTATGTCGAACCAGGCCGCAGCTATCTGCAGAAAGCCGGTTGAAGATCGGCAGCAAGTGAATACCCTCCTTTCTCAGACCGTGATCGCTTATGGCCGCACCGTGGCCGAAAGTGGATCGGGGAGGTCAACTTTGAACTTGGCGATGGTGAGAAGACCGGGAATGGCCTTTGCGTATATCGGAAGTTCCTGGGCCAATTGCGACGAGAAGCCTATCTCGATGCCGAATTCAGAAGCCAACCGGGCGCCGCTTAGGGGTGTGGAAGGTGCCTGGCGGAATCAACCAGGCCCTGGACTCCGACCGAGTAGAAGTCAACGGATTCTGTGCTGATCCAGATCCGTTCCTGGCGCCGCCGCTATCGCGTTTGCAGCGAGATCGGCTCCTATTTGCCCTGGCCCAGAAACTGCTGCGCCAGGGTCACAGCTATCTCGATGGCAACGGCGATGGGGAAGCCTGCGAAAGTCTGCGCCCTTGAGATGGACGGGTTGGCCGCACCTTTTACGCCAAAACCCTCTTCCATCTTGCTATGTTGGCTTCCATTCTGCTCTACATCGATGGCCCTGTTGGATCTGATATGCTCGCCCAAATCAAGAACTTTGGCAGATGGGCCTCCAAATCTGATCTGTGCGAGCTTTTTGCCGGTTACGTGAGCAACCAAGAAGAGGGCATGAGCCGCCTGAACTTTCACGGCCTTCTACGAGGCCCTGCTGGAGGCCAAAGGCCTCAGCTTTGGTGATGGCACTAGCAAAGGACGCGGCAGTGCCGTGGCGCGCAGTTTGAGCTACACCGCCAAAATCCAGTTTCAACGGAAATTTGCTGGTGGGCAAGGCCTACCAAGCCTACTTGACTCAGCCTGGCGATGGATTCGAGATCAAGCTGGGTAAGAAGGCCAGATCCGGCGGATTCCTGCTGGTGCGGTCGACGGACGAGAATGAGGCGAGCGTGCAGCTCTGTTACGGCTGACGTCAAGGGCCTCCCACTGCGGGTTGTGCGACGAACAACTTTCCCTGTAGCGTGATTGCCACTGGTGCAGGGGTCACGGTTGCAGGAAAAACAGTCGTCAGAAACTGCCTGCGACGGGCACGGTTGGCGCCTTGTTGTTCGTGGCACCGGAGTGGAGCGAGGCTCCAGCGCGATCTTGTACCAATGGCCAGATCGTCGACGTCTTTGCGCTAATAGTTGGTTGACCGGTTTCACCTGTGATCCCCACGGCAGGTGCTGCTGGAGGGCGATCCCTCGGTGCGGCTGGCGGCCCCTGGAGCTGGTCGCTGGTCAAAAGGCTGCCAGCTGGCGCGTAACGACGCAGACCAAATTCGTTGGGTGGGTGCTGCACGCAACACCAAAGCCTGGGGGGCTGTTTGGGCAGGCGCGGACTGCCATCGCTGCCGGCAGGAACTGCTGGAGACCACGCGATCACCAACACGGGTTCCGCCATCGTCCCGGTGACGCCGAAGCGGTGCTGAAGCTCGTCCTCAATCTGCAAGTGGAGGACAAGGTCTGCAGAGGAAGGCAAGCCAACGGTTGTTGCTTCCTGCTCCTGCTGCAGTGGCTGCCTCTGGAGTTCTGCGGGCTGTTCTGTGAACCTCCCTGCCCTGGCTTGCCGTTGCTGGGCGTTGTCCGCTTGCACATTTCCTGAGTGCTGCAGGACAGGGACCCGCAAGTTGGAGCTGCTGCTTGGAGCGGGCTGCCAGCACCGCTGTTCAATCGCTGATTTACAACCCGTAGGCCCATGGGCAGCGGGCGCCGGCCTCAGCTGCCGCTGGAGGCCGGCCTCCTCACGCGGGGCTTGCCGCAAAGCGCTCCCCACTGCTGCTGTCCTGCTCGCTGCGGATCTGCTGAGATTGCGGCTGAGGAATTGCCGATCACCGGCAGCGCCCCCTGCCGCAGAAGTTGCCGTTCAGTGTGCTCTTGAAAAGGGAGTCCATGGGCCCTTGTGCGCCTCGGCGCTAGAGAACGGCGAGGATGGCCTTCGCGGCAGCTGAGCAGGAGCAGCCACGGGATCGGTTGCGCTGTTGATGGGACGGGGCATGCAGCAGACGCCAGTTGGCGCGCCAGGGCGGGAACGCCCCTTACCGCCGCCACCGGCATGGCAAGGGGTCGGGCCGTCAGGGCCGACTTGCACCGTCCTTTGCCGCGGGGCGGGACGATGGGAAGGGGGACCCGCCTCAGCCGCCTCTCTAATCGCTCTTGTGATTCCACCGCCCGGATTCCCCAGCGCTGGCAATCGGTACCGCGATCCACTTCCGCGTTCCCTTTGTCAGAGGCATCGCCCTTTTACCCCCATTCCGGTGACCCGATGAGGCCTGAGGCGCTCCGGCTTGGCCCGTTTCCCCATAACTCGGAGCCTGTCGCGCATGGATCAGCGGCCGAGCTCTCCACAGACCGCCCACGAATTCTGCCAGATCCCAGTGGCAGCAATGGATCTGCCCACGAGAATTGGGCATTTGCAGAAGCAAAGTCCTTCCGCCCCTGGTAGCCGGAGCAGACGACCCCCTGCTGCCGCACAACCCCGTGACTGGCTCATCGGTGATTCACCAGGTGGGATTTCCTGCTGGATTTTGGTGGTTGGCTGGATTCTCTCCTCCATCCTTGATCCCGCTCAGGCCAAGGGATCCACGCGGGTTTGAGGAAGGGTTTTGATCCCGCGCATGATGACCATGCTGCTGCATTCTACCGCCTACTGCGTGGGCATCGATCTCCTCCGTCAAGATCGAGGCGCGCCTGCTACGAGGATTCTGCCTTTCGGGTGTTGACGGGCACCAGCAGCCGGACCACACACGGTCAGTGAGTTCCGTCGCCGCAACCTCGGTTCCCTCAGGGGTCTATTTGTTTCAGGATCTTGCGCCTGCTGCCAGAAGGCCTGGGGTGTTGAGCCTGGGCCATGTGGCGTGGACGGCACCAAGGTGCAGGCCAATGCCTCCATGCACAAAAAGCCATGAGCCCACGAGCGCATGCTCAGGGCCGGAGAAGCAGCTGGAGGAAAGAGATCCAATGCCACTTGGATGCGCAAAGGCCGAGATTCCCTTGTGCCCCAGAGGATCGCCCGCTACGCAAGGGAAGCTGGGCAGTGAGCTCCTCGAATGGAAACTGAGGCGGCCGCACGTCAGGCCGCCTGGCCAGGATCCGCCGGCCCGCAAGGAGATGGAAGCGGAGACCGCCGCGAGCAGCAGCACGTCAGCGGCACGAGGGAAGCAGAAAGAGGCCAAGGCCAAAAGCCACTGCGCCGGGATCGGATGCACCGCAGGCCGAGAAGGCCGATCTTGACAAGAAAAGCCGAGGCAGCAGCAGCCAAGGCCAGGGCGGCCGTAGAAGCAATCGAGGGCTGCCGAGATCGCCGATTGTGGAAACCGCCGGATCTTGGAGCCCTTGGCGCCTGAGGCGATGCCACGCCGTGGTCTGGCGAAGAAGGGCCGATGGCACACCGCAGAACAAAACCCAGCGGAAACTTCACGACGCGACAGGCCATCTCATTGAAGTCAGATAGCCACTAAAACATCCAGGGCTACAACTGCCAGTTGGCGGTGGACAGCGACTACCAAGGTGATCGTGGCGGTCGGGGTGAGCAAACCAGCCGCCGGTGTCGAGCATCTGGAACCCCATGCTGTACTGCATCGCCGCCAGCGCCCCGGTTGCCCTTGCCCACCCGGTGATGACGATGGATGCGGGCTACTGGACCCGATAACAACGCCAACGCATGCGCTGATCAAGAGGCATTGATGGCCTACATCGCCACCGGCCGGCTGCCCCCACGGCACGCCCCCGCCGAAATGCGGACGCTGACCCAGGAACGCCGATGCCAAAAGCCGCATGGCCCGCAAGATTCAGAAGAAGAAAGGGCGCGCAAGATTACGGCCCCAGCGCAAGCGATCGCTGAGCCGGTGAACGGCAGATCAAGGAAAGCCGCGGGTCTACGCCGCTTTCTTGTTTGAAGGCATTTAGAAGTGAAGCGGGCGAATGGCACCTGATGCGCCACCACAACCTGTTGAAGTTGTTCAGGTTCAGGCAGATTCACAGCAACAGGCGCTGGTGGCGCAACTGGGATGAGGGGCATGGCCAACCCTGCGATGGCACTCAGGATTGGCTCAAACACAAATCGAAAGACCCTTAAGAACGAAAGAAGGGGGCCTCATCGCTTCGACTCAGGGCCGAGGTTTTTGCCGTGGACCGGCGGGCCCCTGCTTTATCGGCAACAAACTCCTAGGCGGGAGATTTACAGAATGGCAAATATATTCACCACTATCGGAAAGTCCCGCTTGCCTTCCTCGCCCATTTCAGTGAGGCAGAAGCGAAATAGTCTTCAACCTTGAATTACGCAGTGGTTTCACGAGGCAGCAGGCTACTCAGAGGCACACAACGCCAATCAAGCCCTCCACCAGTAAGCCCACAAGCTCGCCAGGAAGTATTGTAGAGCAACTCATTCCCTTCTTGCTCCAGCATTGGGAAAGCGTCTCTTTTACGGTGGGAATTGGAGTTGGTGTGGTCAGTAGGCCACGATTCTAATCTAGTTCAAGACCGTGCGTTTAAAAACCCATCACAAGGAAGGGATCGTTTCTACCTCTGGGGCGAGATCGGCTGTACCTAGGAGTGTTGCCCAATTACTGCAGCGCGCCCTTAGGCCACTACGAATTATGGCTGAGGGAAAAACCCCTAGGTCTGTCTCCTTCTGGGGTGGGTTCCATTGAGTCAGGGCCACCACGCTCCATTCTCAGGGTCCAACCCAAGAAAAGTGGGAAACACTTGTCACCAGCTTACCCCTACCGATGCCTCTCACCACCTTCTGATTATCTCCATCCAGCTTTGATGCGACAGCACGTCGCCTCAAGAGATCGAGGGCCCGCATTACGGGCCGGGTGGTCTTTCACGGGCGGTGCACCAACCCTGTGGACCGTGAGCCTGCAGTGCGACAGGTGCTGGATCTGTGCTTGCGGTGCGGGATGCCATCCAGCCCAGTGGGTGATCTGAACTACCACTGTGGCCTCCACCCTTCTCCAGCCCGCCTTCAGTAACTTCCTGCCCACTGCTCGACCGCCCACTTCCGGGAGAGCCCTCTCGCCGCTTCAGCAGGGCTGGCTGACCGGAATCGGCTCCCCTCGAATCGATGAACACGTAGGCCTTGTAAGCGAGCAGCAGGATCACGGTGAAGCGGAGGACATTGCGGCCATTGGGCTGCTGGAGCCAGCCGTCCAGAAGAAGAAGAATAGATACGGCTGTATTCTTCGCCGATCGTGAGCCGATGCTGCCAAGCGTGGTGGAGCTGGCGCCATTGGTCGCAAGGAAACACAACCTTGGAGGCAGAAGGTGAAGTAAGACAGCACTGTCATCCGTCCCTCCACCTGCCTCTATGCGATCGAGAACAGCAGCGGGACGAGGTCCTTTTCGCTGTCGCCTGACAGTCTTTACTGTTGTTCACCTCTCATTCAGGTGAAAGTCGTTCTACCTTCTCCCTCATCACCGGTTTGGGCAGGTTGGCATCGTCATCCCTCACCCACAATGGCCCCCTAGGCCCAAATGGCACCGCCAACCTCGCCCACCGTCGAGCCGCCGGTTTTATGAGCGCCCGCTGTCCGGCGGAGGCTCAAGGCCCTTCTGCTGATATGGATGCCGCTTCTCCGGCCTACCGGCCCTGGGGGCCCCCATCGGGACTATGAATTCTGCGTACGCCCGCCTCCGATTCGGGGGGCCTAGGAACCCTCGTTGACTTCAGCTCAGCGAAGGGCTCGCGGGTTTAGAGTTTGGTCGTTTCTGGCCGAACCAGCGGGCAGGCGTCGATCGGTTGCTTCGCTCCAAGTGCCAGGCTGGAAGATTCAAATCCTGCAGCCCGGAAGCGGTTGTACTCTGTTCAGGCATCGATCGTCTCAACGCAAGCATCACCGCCGCCCGAGGGTGGAACCGGCGCTGCACCAAACGCAGGCCATTCGTTGGAATCGAGCCATCTAGATGTGTAGTCCCACCACGTTGTTCAGCTGACAAGGGGGTGTGAGGTCGCCAGTGGTCGGGTGGTCACCACACGTCCAAGACCTCAACACACATGCATAGCCACCCTCTGGCCCGACTGACACCCATCAGTCGGGAACGGCTCAATCCGCCGGCATCTCGATGGAAGGCGTGCACTCAAAGCCCTTCAGCACAAGCCGGGATTCAGCCTGCGTACGGCCTACAAGTGGCTCTCCCAGGTTTCGAGCAGGGCGCGTAGCGGCACTGGCGGTCGACGGAGTGTCGCCGCCACCCAGCGGCGGGCGCTCGATCCGCAGGCAAACTCCAGCAGGCTGTAGACCTGCGGCACCAGGCGCTGCACGCTCCGCCGCATCGCCAGGGCTCTCTGTGGCGCCCCTCTCCCACCGTTGGTCGGGCTCATGAAAGGGCCTGGTCTGGGACGAACTGAAGAACCTTGAACCCCAAAACGTCTTGTTCGTCGCTACCAGTGGAGCGCCCCGGGGGACATGATCCATGTCGACACAAAACAGCTGGCCAGGTTTTGAGCGGGTCGGCCACCGCATCACCGGCGGACCGTCGCGTCAAGGCTCCTCCCCGAGGTGCCGGCTACGAAAAGGTGCACGTCGCGAATTCGACGACGCCCCCCGCCTGGCCTTCGTCGAAGTGCTGGCTGATGAGCAGAAGGAGGACGACCGTTGGGATTCCTGGCCCGTGCCGTCGGCTGGTTCTCTGAGCAGGGGATCACCCTGGTCGGCGGATCCTCTCAGGGACAACGCCCCTCTCACCGCCTCTGGAGACTGGCGAAAAGCTGTCGCGCCTTTGGATTCTCAATGCCCATCCGCACACAAGCCCTACACGCCGCAGAACAACGGGGGAAGGCCGACGGTTCATCAAAACCATCCTGGCGGAATGGGCTTACGTGATCGCCTACAAACATCGGATGAACGCAAACGCTGGCTTACCCCGGCTATCTGGGGATCTATAACGCAGCAGGTGCCACATGGCTCTCGGTGCCTCACTCCTCAGCAATGCCTCCAGCGGCTGGCTGATCGCCTGAATGACCTTGGTGAGAAGCACATCTAGAGGCTCTGGTTCGCGATACCTGCAGTTGCCACGGACACGTAGGGTTGATGTCCTCCTCTGACAATGCATGCAGTAATTTCGAAACTGCGTCGCCTGCCGATGTCGGGTTCAATTTGCGCCTGGAGGGCTGATCGGGACAAAGCAGCAGCTCACCCTACTCCTCCAGGCAAGGTATTCAGCCGACGGTCACCGCCTGGGCTTACAGGCCCAACAGCTGCGATGCAGAGGGGAACATTCCCTGGGAAGTTCACATGGGTAGCTACGCCAGGTTCATGACCAAGAAACCTGAACGGGATGCATTTGACGTGGTGACAGCAATATTATGTCGACTACTATTCTTGTTGGGAACGTGCTTGAACTGCTCCTTTCCCCCCTGTAACCGCCAGGCTTTTCCTTCCATTTTTGAATAGGGTGATCACGTGAGGCCCCAGCTTCTTCTTGAAATCGGGGTCACGTTTTCTGCCGGTGCGCGGGCTCATTCCGCCTTTTTCACATCAGCCTTTGACGGCCTCGCTTGTATCCGTTGCATTGAACTGCTCATCAAGCCCCCTGGTTGGAAAAGTTGGTCGGGATGGGAGAGGCGTTCATCTTGTGCAGGCAGAGGGGGACCAGCGCTATAATGGAGAAGCGTTGCGGAGACTAAAATGTTTGACATCGACTATTCGAGTTAGCCTTGCGGTTAGGGGGCGATTGAAGGGAAGGTGAGTTGTATCTTACCAAAGGCGTTTTACGTAAGCTTGCGTAGTAGCGACATGACTACGACCCCAAGTCCTGGTAGTGCATGGACCTGGACAGCGTGACGGTACCGTTAATGGTAAAAGCATCCAGGCGGAAAGTGAGGTTGGTTAGTACTGTTGCCGCGTTCCCGCGCACATCCTCTAAGTAGGTCGTTCCATTCGGATTCCACCGATCTGGGATTGCCAGTTGAAAGCCCGGACATCGATGTAGCTTAAGTGGGGATATGTTGTTTGTGCCGGTCATTCCGTTTGAGGCTGTTCGAGCCTACGCGATCAACATTGTTGAGGTTGAAAGGCCGCTACATAGTTTGCCTAAGCCCGCCTGGCCAGTAAAGCCGCCACCGACGCAACGTATTGAGAGGCAGCCCGGGATGTGAAGGTGAGCGCAGTTGTTGATTCAAAGGCTGAAGGATTCCCTGTGAATCGAGGAAACTGGATCACCGAATATTCCCAGGTTGTACCAGCGGTATGAGGACTTAGCAAAATCGATGACGGCCCCCAGTAACGCCCAAGTTGGCATTGAAGGCGTAACTCGAAAACTATTTCGCGTTTATCGTGCCGCTGGGATGTTGCTGATAACACCGGCTGGTGTAGCCATGGCTGCTCCTTTACCCCTTCCTGTGAAGTTACCGCAGGGAATGGAGACGACGACCCTATAGCTCCCAGTACACACGTCCATATCCGCGAAGCCATTGCCACTATTTGCAGAAAGGGTGAAGTCATTGAGATCGCCATTTGCCTGCTAACCAGTTTGGCGCCGGTGAAGGTCATTGGATGGTTGTTGTAGCTAAGGGTGTGTTTCCACTGAGTACCTGACCTGGACTGATTAGGTTGAGCACTCACTGCCTGGTGTCGATCCCAGAGAGACTCAAGATGTTAAAGTTAGCAGATGGGCATTGATATACTCCCGCAGGCAAGCCACCAGTGATCCAATCAGTGTATTAGAACTGTAGCGGATAACCTGGCTCCCTTTGTTCTATTGGACCTGTTTGATTGCAGACAAAAACAATTTATCATTTATCGGAAACGATGTAGCCAAGACAGATCAAGTGGTTAAAGTAAGTTATTTTTTAAATAGGCCAATAGCAATACTGACACTATTGGCCAAGCTGAACTACCTGCGGGGGTGAAAGCACGAGTTAAAGCCATAACCCAATTTAGCGGATCCGTTTCGACCGCATGGACTGATGCCAACAGACTAAAGTTTGGTCTGGGTTTTCTCGGACAAGCCCATCGTATTAACCTTTGAGGGCGGGGGCACCGGTCCCTGAAAGGGGCTCCTTTACCGTTGGCGAAGCCTTCTCCGAAGGAGTTGAGCAAAACGCCGTACCACAGGCCCTGAGTTCAAGGCCAGGGTCGCCATGGGAGGCGGATCAGTGGCCGGCAAAGAACGCTCCAGGAGATTGCGCTGATCCACGCGATCCACCCAATCCAGTTTGAGCCAGTGGAAGAAGCAGATGTGGAGGGGCGCCAAGCGAGCTGTTAAGGCCGAAGGGCAAGAAGCAGCAACCGCCAAGGGAGGATGTACAGGGGCCAAAGGAGGGCGGAGAGCTGTTTTCAGCGATCGGATCGTCTCCAGATGGAGCTGGAGGGTGGCTTAAAAAAAAAGTCTCAGCTGCTGTGATGCCCGTGAACTGCGCAAGCTGTCGGACCACGATCACCCTGAGATCAAGCATTCAGCCCGGCAGTGTGAGCTGCTGGGGCTGCCACGATCCACGCTCTTTACTAACCGGCCCACACCGATGGCGTGTTGAAAATCGGACGGCTGCGGATTCATTGGCGCAGGATCGATGCCTCTCTATCTTGGAGGGATCCCGCAAGCGGCAGCGCCGGATGGTGGACTTACCCTGGCCAAGAGAAAGGGGATTCCCGGATCAGCCGTTCGAGCGCGGTTGGCGAAAAAAAAAAACCTCATTGCGGGGCGCATGGTTGTTTCTACGGGCCATCTTACCAGGAAGCCCCCACGCACCACATAAGTGCCAAGTTGAATTCCAATTCGAGGGCCGGCTTCCCTGGCCTGGTGGGACCTTCAAAGTGAGGTCCCAAGGGGAGTGATTTCCAGGGTTTTGGGGCAAAAAAACCGGATATCACCTATATCCCGCGGCTTGCGGGGGGAAAAAAGGGGGGGGCTTTTTTCCCCTTTTTTTTTTTTTTTCCTAAACCCTTCGGTTGGGGGCTTGTTTGTGGAATTTCTTGGGTTTTATCTCTCCTCTT
>Ga0163217_1113233_pt1 | contig 11539 bp, 17 predicted proteins | sample SynspAceP_FD_185933 | JGI IMG/M metagenome (GOLD analysis project Ga0163217, IMG submission 185933) | Saline lake microbial communities from Ace Lake in Antarctica - Synechococcus sp. Ace-P (PacBio error correction) | ecosystem: Environmental > Aquatic > Non-marine Saline and Alkaline > Saline ... | reverse complement strand
CTTTCGATCTTGACCGTCATAGGCGGGGGACTCCAAATACGGGAAAACAAAAGTCGGATGAGGGGTGGAGGGACAAAGCCCTGACAGAATGCCTGATCATTTCCCCACTTTGGTTCGGACCTTACCCCAAGGCTGTAGTCGCCGAGAACCCCTTGAGGTCTCTTCGTTAGTCAGTTACTTAGAGCCCGGACTGGATCGTTGCCAACGCAATTGAACGTTATCGGGCGCGACACATAAGACCAAAGCGCAACAGGGGTCAAGAGTCGATTTCCACCCTGTTTACCACAAGATGGGAAGGCATCGATGTTTCAGCGGGCTGGGCGCGCCACTTCCCGGGAATCTATTCCCGGCCTTCTTTTCGGGAAAGTTCCGCGGGCATTTCACCAACGAGCCCAACCAAAGTATTAAGTCAAACGGAACCATCGGTCACGTTCCGGGGCCCTAGCGGCTGATCGACCAGTGGGTCGCGGAAAAGCGCCCACCCAAGGACCTAACAAAATTATGAGCTCCCGCCCTTACCCGACGCTTCTTTCAAGCTCTCTCTGATGATGTTAGCTGCTGCCATTGCACTGGGCCCACACAGGACCCTGCACCTGGAACTGCACCAGCCTGGGACGTGCGCAAGCATGGTTCCGGAAAGCATTAGGGAAACACCCCGGCGCGGGCCAACTGCTTCAAGGAGAAGACCAGTCGGACACCTACAAGCCCTTACCCTGCATGGACGCCTTCGACTTTTCGTCCGGCGTTGCGCACCATTCGATGGGGGGGACGATGTGTCGGGCTGCCGCTCGGGGCATCGGGCGGGGTACGCGGGGCGCCACCGCGGCGCTCACGCAAGGTCGCTGCTGCTGGAGGACGGGACACCCCATCAACAAAAGCGCCTAATCTCGATTCGGCGCGCCACTACACGCCGGCCCGCTGAACGCTGAGAAACAGGTCGAGGTGCTCAAGGGCGCCGGCAGTCATTCATCAGGTCCCGCTGAACAACATCAACGGCAATTCATCAACTTCCGCACCTGCGGCCAACTTGCCGAGGCCACAAGACCGTTGTTGACTGCCGCCAGGCAACCAGGAAGTACGCGCAGGGAGCCAACCATTCAGCCACGCCGGCACGGAACGGGCCCGCTGGGCATCGGTCTTCAAAGCTAACAACGGCAAAGAGGCCGACGGCACCTTTCGAGACGTGGAAAAGAACACGAGTTCAGGGACGGATTTCTACGGCGCATCGAGTGGCAGGATCAAAACCGACAAGCCACCAGCTCGCCGCCTCGGCTACCTATTTCGCGAACGCTCCCAGGGGGCTACCGACGAGAGCAATCTCTCGCTGCAGCAGTACCGCGAAGACCCGCGCCGGCAAGAAGCGCTGGACGGAAAGGGTCCGCGCAGTACAAACAATATTTCGTTGGACTACTACCAAGTTTGAATTCTGACACACAATTTCCAGAATCAGCGACGGACGTGGAGCCTGTCCGTCGAAGGTCTTCACCGAGTGGATCAGCCTCGTTTTCAGACTGATTGAGGTGTCGCAGAGAATAGCGGGGTTTGATGCAAGTGGCGTGACCGAGCCGTTATCACACCTTGGGCGTGGACCAAGCCGCACTGGATAGTTGGCGGCCTCTCCGCTTCGGCCTCGGACCACCGCATTCCAAGACCGGGGCCATCCGTTATTGAAAGCATCGCATTTGCCGGACCGCCGCCCGGTGGGCCGTCCGGCGAAAGACTTGAAGAAAGCAATCCGTGGCGAGGGTTCCTATGTCCGTAAAAGGCGAAAAACGGCTATACCGAGAATGGTCGCCTGGACGCACTACAACCCGAGGCGATTTCCGCTTCGCCCAGAACACCATGAAGCGGGGGGCGGGGACTGGGCCATCACCCCCGGTTTGCAGCTGTCGCAAACCTTCAATCAGAATAAGAGTCCAACTTTCCGGCCGGCATGCCGATGAACAAGGCACAACTCCGAAAGATAGGCAAAACCCTGGCTTTGCTGCCCGGTATCAGGTCTTGCTCTACAGCGGCTTCGACAACAGCGAGAATCTACGCCGGCATCCACCGTGGCTATGCCCCGGATCGGCTAGGAGCAGCAGACAAGGAATTCCCGCTGGACCCGGAACGGCATTCAACAAGCCAGATCGCCGTGCGCCAAGCAGCGCCTCAAGGGTGTCAAGCCTCGACATGGCGCTGTTCTTACAAAAACGCCACAAAACGATGAGGGACCCTGATCCGCAAAGAGGTCGAACGAGAATTCGGTGATGGCGCTTCCGTCAATGCGGGCCGACTCACGGGTCTACGGTCTGGATCTATGGCGCCGCGAATCGGAACTCCTGGGCCTGGTACGACTCACCGCTCAATTGCTAATTTGCGAAGTCGCGACTTGAACTACACCAATGCGCAATCAGCAAAACGGCCCACTCAAGGGCAACGGATGGTCCCGGAAGTTGCCGCGCTACAACCGGCAGCCTTGACCCCTGGGAGCCTGGGGAGCACACGGCGGTTGGGCATCTTGAGCACCCCCACCCTCAGCCCACATTGGCGCGTTGTTATACCGATACGAAAGATAGCCCGAACCGATCACCGCCGCGGCGACGAGGGGACGATTGCCGGGCGCGTGCCCAGGCCACACCCTCTCTCGGGCACGCGCAGCTTACAAGCTGCCGACCACGCCGGACACACCCTCTCGGATCCAGAGGCCGCAACTGGGGAACCGACCAAGCTGTAAAACATCGCCGATATTTCAGAGAAAAGGCATTCCGTCCCGGCTGCGCACGCGCTCGTTCTGGCCGGCCGTGACCTTTCAACTTCTGAGGGCTCACGGAAAGCGCCTGTCCAGTCACACAATGGCTTTTGCCGACCAAGCACGCCATGTTGGTAGAAGAAACCAGGGGCCTTTTTGTAGGCAGCGAATTTATTCGCTGAAAGCCTTTAGGCGAAAAACTCCGTGCCGCAAAGGCAACACTTTCCCAGGCGAACGGGAGTTCCGCTTCCTTTAAGGTAGATGAGGCAGCGTTTTCACCTTCCCTTGTACCCCGCTAATGCGATCTGCCTGAGCTTCCCCCTACAGTTCGCGACCTGCAAATTACGACTGCGTATAATCGACGGATTTTCGTTTTTGCCAAAAAGCAGGTTTTGCCGTTCATGACCACCCGAGGCCGCTGAAGTCGCGAAAGCGCCGTAACTTTTCGCGATTCATCTCCCACCCGCATGCGGGCAAGACCACCATTTACCACGGCCTGCTGCTGATGGGCAAGGCCATCGATGGTTGCCGGCCGGTGAAGTCGCGTAGAATACGCGGACCGCCACGGGCCACGTCCGACTGGATGGAAATTGGAAAAGCAAGCGCGGTATCCCCATCACCACCTCGGTTGATGGCAGATGTCCCCTACGCGAACACATGATCAACTGCTCGACCACCCCGGGCACGAGACTTCTCCGAAGACACCTACCGCCAACCCCTTACTGCGGTGACAGCGGGCCTTGATGGTGCTCGGACGGCGGGCAAGGGCGTAGAGCGCGCACCATCGCGGCTGAATTGGACGGTTCTGCCCGTCCTGCGCGCAGCGGGCCCATCGTCCAGTTTCATCAAACACGTGGACCGCGGACATCGCGACCCGATCGAACTGCTCGACGAAGATCGAAGCGGTGCTGAAGATCAGGCCGGCGCCCATCAACCTGGGCCTCATCGGCTGCTACAGTGACTTCAAGGGCGTGTATCACCTCGGCGGACGACATACATCATCGTCTACACCCCTGGGCCACGGCCATGAGCGGACGAGGTGAAAAAATCTCGAGAGCTACAGACTCCGACGAAGCGCCAAGACACATCGACGACAGAGTACGAGCGTTTCATCGAACAACTGGAACTGGGCAGGGCGCCTGCCACGAATTCCAACAGTGGAAGAATTCCTACGCCGAGCCAAGCTGACGCCGGTGTTACTCAGCGCACTCGTGCGCCTGGGCAAAACTTCGGGCGTCGATCATGTACTGGACGCCATCGTCGACTGGGCGCACCCAAGCCGCTTTGGCGCGCGCTGCCAACGAGGCGGGTGGTCGAGCCGGTCGAAACGAAAAATTCAGCGGGCTTGTATATCAAGATCCAGAGCAACATGGACCCCCAAGCACGACGACCGCATTCGCCTTCATGCGCATCTGCTCGGGCCATTACGAAAAGGGATTAGAAGATTGCGGCCATGCGCGTTCTGGGCAGGATTGTGCGCATTCGCCGATGCCCTGACCTTGTTCTCCAGCGAACCGCGAAATGCTCGACAGAAGCCTGGGGCCAGGCGGGAACATACATCGGCTGCACCAACCACGGCACATGCCAGATCGGCGACACCTTCACCGAAAGGCGAGAACCTGAGGCTTTTACGGCAATTCCCGCACTTCCGCCGGACTGGTTTCCGCCGGGCGTGCGCCTTGAAAAAGACCCGCTGAAATCAAAAGCCAACTGCGTCAGGGGCCTGAGGAGGCTGGCAGGAGGAAGGCCGCGAACCCAGGTGTTCTTCCCCGAGACACAAACGGACCATCATCTCGAGTGCGGTCGCGTGACTGCAGTCTCGACGTCGTCGCCAGGCGCCTGAAGGGGAATTAACAGTCGACGGTGTTTGCCTACGAGGCCGATCAACGTCTGGTCGTGCCGACGCTGGATCGAGATGCAGCGACGAGAAGGAGCTCAAGGAATTCCCAGACAAGGCCTATGAGACCTGGCTATCGACGGCGGCGGACCACCTGACTACCCTGGCGCCCACGCGTGTACAATCGGGGCGCTTGATGGAAGAACGCTGGCCGGACGGAGAAATTCCGCGGCCACCGCGAGCATCATTGGCTAGCCTGGAGATCGCCAAGGCAGGGAAGGTGCCGAAGTACTCAGCGGCGGCGGCGTGGAAAAAAACTCGGAGGCTCGCTCGCCTCGGGGTTATTAATCCAGCAACCCTGCTTCAAAGGGCCCACAACAGGATGCGTGGTTCCAGGGGAAAATCTTCCGGTCCAGTGACGGCGTCACACCTTCAAGGGATTGAAGGCCGAGGCGCTGGCAATCGCAAACGCGCAGCGCTTGATTTAGCCACTCTAGGGCGACGACCTGCGCAATCCTCTTGCAATCCATTTTCATGCAGCGGCCTGTTGGCAAAGCTCCAATGAGCGCAACACCGAAATTTGGCGAGCATATCACCCTACTCCAGTAGCCGCCATGGATCGGTGATTCAACCAGATCTCTGGAAATTGAGGCCGGGCTTGCAGGGCGGGGACTGAAATCGCCGTAAACTGTGCGGACCTATTTCTGAGGCCGGATGGGACAGCGATTGTCGGCGGAACCCTGCTGGCTTACCCGGACCTTGCAGTTGGAGATTGATATCCCAGGCTGAGCTGGCTAGCCAAACGTTGATTCCCAGACCGCGTATGCACAGTTAAGCCGTGTTTTCATTTTGCTCAGCAATGCCAGACCATCCACCAGAAAAGGCGCCTCGCCCGGTACGCATCAGCCTGAATAACAGGGCAGGATTGAGCCCGGCTTGGACATCGGTCAATGCGCCAATCAGTTAACGGAACGGCAGCTCAGAACCCTGTTTCGTACCTTTCAAACAGCACGAGCGGCACTGTTCCAAGCCGGAACAAAAAGGCGGCCTGGGGATCGGGCCGTATAATCTGTTTCCGCCATTGCACCGTGCCCACAGGCCAGCGTGATCGATGTGCCAGGCAGAGCGATTGGCTTATCTCCTTCAGCGATTGCGTTGCCCATTGCAACGGTGAGCGTACCAGGCGGCCGCCGATCCGCGGCCGCATTTGCGTCTTCATTGATGAAGGACGATAAAACGCATCCGCTCTGCTGCACAATCGATAACGCTTGTGTGGGCACGTGCATGGCATGAAACAGATAGTACGGGCCGGATCCCCAGGCCGCCTTTGTTCCGGCTTGAAAGTGCCGCTCTGCTGTTTGAAAGGTACAAAACAGGGTTCTGAGCTGTCGTCCGTTAACTGATTGGCCGGGCATTGACGATGGTCAGCCGGGCTTCCACCTGCCTTGTTCATATCAGAGGCTATGGTACGGCGAGGGCCGGTTTGTGATGTCTGGGCTTGCTGAGCAAATTGACGGCTATAGGTGTGCAATTACCGGTCCTGGATCAACGTGTGGCCGGCAGCTCAGCCTGGTATCAATCTCCAACTGCCGGTTCCGGTGCCTGCAGGGTTTTGCCGACATCGCGATTCCACCAAGCTCAGAAAAATATGGGTCTTTGCACGCAGTTTACGGCGATTTCCAGGTTCCCCGCCTGCAGCCGCTTCATTTCCAGAATCTGGTTGATCAGCCGTTCCATTTGCGGCTATAACTGGAGTAGTGATATGCTCACGCAATTCAGTGTTGCGCTCATTGGAGCTTCAAACAGGCGGGGCCGCTGCCATAGGAAATGGATTGCAGAGGATTGCGCAGGTCGTGCCCCCAGCATGGCTTATCAAGCGCTGGCGTTGGCGATGCCAGCCGCCTCGGCTTCATTCCCTTTGAAGGTAGGTGACGCGATCACTGGACCGAGATTCCTCTGGAAACAACGCATCTGTTGTGGGCCCTTTGAGCCTAGGGTTGGGTGGAATGTATAAACCGCGAGGCGAGCGAGCCTTTCGAGTTTTTCCACGCCCGCCCGCCGTGAGTACTTCGCAACCTCACTCTTGGCGTATTCTCAGGTAGCCAATGATGCTCGCGGGTGCGACGCGGAATTTCACGTCGGCCAGCCGTTCATTCCCAATCAGGCCAGATTGACCCGGAGTGGGCCGCCAGGTAAAGTTCAGGTGTCCGCCGCCGTCGATAGGCAGGTTCTCATAGGCCTTGTCGGTGGATCTTGAAGGTTCTTCTCGGTCGCTGCACTCGATCCAGCGCGCCGGGACCAGACGTTGATCGGCCTCGTAGGCCACAACTCGACCCTTTTGTATTCCTCTTCAGCGCGGACTGGCGGACGGAGTCGAAATGCAGGGCACGCCACCGCACGGAGGATGATGTCGTTTGTTGTGCTCGGGGAGAAAGAACACCTGAGGGCTCGCGCCCTTCCTTGCCAGGCTGCCTGCAGTCCCTAGACGCAGCGTTGCTTGGATTTTCAGCCGGCGTCTTTCAGGCGCACGGCGGCGAAGCAGTTCCGGGCCGAAAGTGGCGGGATGCCGGGTAAAAGCTCAGGTTTCTTCGCTTCGGTGAAGTTTGTGCCGATGCTGGATGGGTGCCGTGGCTTGTGGAGCCGATGATTGTTCGCCGGCCCAGGCTTCTTCGAGCATTGCGTTTCCGCTGGGAGAAAAAAAAGGTCAGGGCATCGGCGATGCGCAATCCATTGCCAGGACCGCATGGCGCATTCTCATGCCTTTCTCGTAAATGGCCCCCGAAAGCAGATGGGCGCAATTTGAAGGCGATTGCGGTCGCGGGTTGCTTTGGGGTCCATGTTTGCCTGGATCTTGGAATACGAAGCCGCTGAATTTTTCTTCGACCGGCTCGGGACCACCCGCTCAGTTGGCAGGGCGGCGCCAGCGGCTTGGGTGCCCAGTCGACGGGATGGCGTCCGTACATATCGAGGCCTAAGTTGCCAGGGCGCCAGTGGCCGAGAAACACCGGCGTCAGCTGGGGCACGGCGGAGGGAATTCTGCCACTGTGAATCGTGGCAGCGCGCCCTGCACCAGTTCCGCCAGTTGTTCGATTGAAAGCTCGTACTCGTCGCCGAGTGCTTGCGACGCTTCGTCGGAGTCGAGGCTTCTCGATTGAGTTTTTTCACCGGCGGTCGGCTCATGGACCGTGGCCAGGGGTTGTAGACGATTGATGTAGTCGTTCCGCGAAGGTGATACACGCCCTTGAAGTTCACGGTTAGCAAGCCGACGTGGGCCAGGTTGAATGGGCGCCGGCCTTTTCTTCAGACCGCTTTCGATTCGTCGAGCAGTTCATCGGGTCGCGAATGTCCCGCGTCCAGGCTGTTGATGAAAACTGACGATGGGCCGTTGTTACGCGCAGGCGGCAGACGTCCATCAGCGCGTGAGTTGCGCGCGGCTTCTTACGCCTTCGCCGGCACGTCGAGCACCATTCGAAGGCGCTTCACACGCGTCAGGGTGCGGTTAGGTGTCTTTCGGAGAAGTCTTCGTGGCCGGGGGTGTCGAAGCAAGGTTGATCATGTGTTCGGCGTAGGGACACTGCAGTGTTTACCGAGGTGGGGAGGGGAGATACGCGTGCTTTTCATTTCATGCCAGTCGGAACGTGTGGGCGTGGCGGGTCGGATTACGGGCGTGGATGCTGACGTGACGGGGCAAACCTCGATGGGCCTTTCCCAATTCAGCAGGAAGGGGGCAGGTTCGGTAATGGTTGGTTTGCCCGCAGTAGGATGATTCGCCGAACGGTTACGGCGCTTCGCGAACTTCACGGCTGGGTGGTTCATGAACGGCAAAAACTGCTATTGGCAAACGGAAAAGTCGTCGTTCTACGCGAGTCGTATTTGCAGGTTCGCGAAACTTGTAGGGGGAGGCTCAGGGGCAATCGATCGGCGGGGTACAGGGAAGGTGAAAAACGCTGCCTTCATCTACCTGTTAAGGGAGCGAAACTTCCTTCGCGAAGTGTTGCTTTGCGGCAGCGGAGTTTTCGCTAAAGGCTTCGCGAATAAATTCGCTCTACAAAAGGCCCCTGTTTTCAACACATGGCGTGCTTGTAGGCAAGCCATAGTGGTGATCTGACAGGCGCTTTTTCCGACTGAGCCGTCACAGAAGTTGAAGGTCACGCGCCACAGAATCGAGCGCGGCCGCCGGGGACGGGATATGCCTTCCCTGAATATCGGACGATGTACAGGGACTTGTCGGTCAGGTTGCGGCCCTGGATCACAGGGTTGGGTGTCCCAGGCGTTCGGCAGACTTGTAAGCTGGCGCGTGCCGAGGAGCAGGTGTGGTGGCACGCGGCCCGGCATCTTTCCTCGTCGGGCGCTGGCGGTGATCGGTTCGGGTATTTCGATATCGGTAAAAAGCGCCAAAGTGGCTAGAGGGTTGGTGCTCAGATTTGCCACCGGGCGGTAGTGCTCCAGGCCCAGGGTCAGGCTGCCGTTGTTGCGCGGCACTTTCCGGGACATCGTTTTTGCCCTTGAGTGGGCCGATGCTGAATTTCGCATTTGGTGTAGTTTCATCGGCGACTTCGGCAAAAGCAATTGAGCGGTGGTGTACCAGGCCGAGGAGTCGATTACGCGCGCCAAGATCCAAGACCGTTAAGACGTGAGTCGGCGGCAATGCGAGAGCGCGCATCACCCGAATCGTCGACCTCTTTGCGGATCAGGGTTAGTCCTCGATTGCGGTTGTAGAACAGCGCATGTCGAGGGTGACACCCTGGGGCGCTGTGCGCGCCGATCTGGCTGTTGATTGGCCGGTTTCCGGGGGTCAGCGGGGATTTCTTCGGCTGCTCCTAGCCGATGCGGGCAATAGCCACGGTGGATCCGGCGTAGATTCTCGACTGTTGGGTCGAAGCGCTGTAGAGGGGCAGACTGATACGGGCAGGCAGGGCGGGTATTGCTATTCTTTTCGGGAGTTGGCCTTCATTCAGGCATGGCCGGGCCGGAAGTTGGTCTTCTTTTCTGATTGAGGTTTTCGGAGCGCAAACCGGGGGGTGGATGGGCCCAGTCGCCACCAAGCTCATGGTGATTCTGGGGGCGAAGGCGGAAATCGCCTGTCGGGCGTTGTAGGTCGTCGGCGCCCCATTCTCGGATTTAGCCGTTTTCGCCTTACGGGACAATAGAACCTCGCCACGTTGCCTTTCTTTCAAGTCTTTCGCGGGACGGCCACCGGGCGGGCTGGTCGGCAAAGCGATGCATTTTCCAAACGGATGCCGGTCTGGTGGGTGGGTGAGGCCGGAAGGGCGGGAAGGGCCGCCAATTCCAGGGCGGCTGTCACGCCAAGATGTGATAACGGCGGTCCAGGCCCTTGCATCCAACCCCCGCATTCTTCTGGCCGGACACTTCATCAGTCTGAAAACGAGGGGCGATCCAGCTCGTGGAAAGGACCTTTCGACGACAGGTACGTCGTCGGCTGATCTGGAATTCTGTGGGTTTTTTTCAGATCAACTTGTTAGTTATAGTGCCACCGGAAATTGTTGTACTCGGACCTTCGTCAGGCCGCTTCTTGCCGCGCGGGTCTTCGCGGTACTGCTGCAGCGAGAGATTGCTCTCTCTAGCCCCTGGGCAGGCGTTCGCGGAAAATAGGGTTTAGCCGAGGGGCGGGAGCTGGCTGAGCTGTCGTTGAGGCATGCACTCGATTGCCGCCGTAGAATCGTCGAACTCGTTGTTCTTGCCACGTCGAAGGTTGCCTCGGCCTCTTTGCCGGTTCGTTTGATGCTGAAGACATGCCCAGGCGGGCCTTTCCGTGCGGCGGTGGCTGATTGTTGGCTCCTGGCGCGGTACTCTGGTTGCCGGCGGCCGTTCAAAACACGGGTTGTGGTCGGCAGTTGGGCCCGGCAGGTTGCGGGAGTTGATGTGCAGTGGATTTTCAGGGACCAGACATGACTGCGGCGCCGTTGAGCACCTCGCTGTTCCAGGTTGCGGGCGGCGTTGTGATAGTGGGTGCCGGAAATTCGAGATAGGCGCTGTTGTTTGATGGGGCTGCCGTCTCCAGCAGCATAGCCACCTTGGTGAAGCGCGGCGGTTTGGCCCGGGCCGCGCACGCCGATGCCCGAGGCGCAGGGCGAGCACAGCGTCATGATGGAGTGGCACGCCGGGGACGGGAAGTGCGAGGCGTCATTTGCAGGGTAAGGGCTGTAGGTGTCGACGGTTTTCCCTTGAACAGAGGTTTGGCCGGCGGCCGGAGTTGTTCCCCTGAAATGCTTTCCGGAACCATTGCTGCGCACGTTCCAGGGCTGGGCAGTTCCAGGGGGGCAGGGGTCTGTTGGGCCAGTGCAATGGCAGGCATGCAATCATCAAGAGAGAAGTTGAAGAGCGTCGGGTAAGGGCGGGAGCTCTAATTGTTATGTCATTGGTGGGCAGCTTTTTTCGCGACCCATGGCTCGATCAAGGGCCGCTTAGGGCCGGGGAACTGACACGATGGGTTCCGTTGACTTAATACTTTTGAGGTGGCATTTCGTTTGGTTTGAAATTGGGCCAGGCGGGAACTTTTTCCCGAAAAAAGGCCGCGGGAATTAATTCCCGAAGGGGGCGCGCAGCCCGCGTTGAACATTCGGATGCCTTCCCCATTCTGTGGTGATAAAACAGGGATTGGAAATCGGGACTTCTTGACCCTGTGGGCGCTTGGTCTTATTCGGTTCCGCGCCCGAAAGGTCATGCTGCAACGATTCGCATCCGGCTCAAAGTACTGGACGGGGACGAGGAGGGGACGCTCAAGGGGGGTTCTCGGCGACCACACGCCTTTAGGGAAGTTAAGGCGGGGAAACCAAAAGTGGGAAAACTGATCAGGCCGTTTTCTTGGGTCAGGGGCTGATGCCTCCCCACCCCTCAATCCGACTTTTTTTGGTTCCCCGTTTTTGGGAAAAGGTCCCCCGCCATGACGGTCCCCCCCAAGGGGAATCCCGGGAAAAAAGAATTTTTCTCTTTTTTTTCCCTCCCTTTTT
>Ga0163217_1103439_pt1 | contig 11540 bp, 11 predicted proteins | sample SynspAceP_FD_185933 | JGI IMG/M metagenome (GOLD analysis project Ga0163217, IMG submission 185933) | Saline lake microbial communities from Ace Lake in Antarctica - Synechococcus sp. Ace-P (PacBio error correction) | ecosystem: Environmental > Aquatic > Non-marine Saline and Alkaline > Saline ... | reverse complement strand
CATTGCGCGATTCCCCGCCATCCACTCCGCGGCGCGTGCCGCCAGACCGGGTCTTATTCCCTAGGCCAATCAGGCACACCTCGCCAAGCGTGCCTATGAGGGCGCGTGTGCTGCGCACCTGGCGAGGCCCGACACCCAGGCTGCTGTCGCAAACCGGACAGGGCTCGGCCCAGCGACGGCATGACATTGGCGTGTGCGTGCGTGGCAAGATCGGCCGAAAGCCAGAGTGCGCGCCGTCGGCCGCAGGCAAGGTCAACTTCGTCGCCGAAGCCCAACAGAGCTGGCCTGACCGGGGATTTGGTTTTAAAGCTCGACCCAACAGTACACTTCATGGCCCAGGCCCAAACCGCTCGTCGCTCCAAACCCTTCCGGCACCGTGTCCCACTTGGACCGGCGAAGGGGTAGCCAGCCCCCGCCCCACCGAGCTGCCGGCTGGCGGGCACAGAGAAGCCACCGATCTCCCGTCGCGCACCGGCTGGATCGGCTTCGTTGCCGGGCCTTGACTTTCGGCGACCCCTGCCGGCCCGTTCGCCGGCCTGCTCGCCGGCGCGCCTTCGGCCAATCTGCAAGGCGCCGTCCACCCCGGCCTTGAACCTCTGCTGTTCAACCCTACTCCAGCCTGGATACGCGGGCATTCCTGGGTGCTGGCACCGATCAGATCATGGTGGCAGCACCGATGATGGTCACCGTTAGGTTCTCGACCGGTCGTTCCCACCCAAGGATCACCCAGTTCGCGGGACACCTTCATCGAGTCTGAAATCGTTTCGGTACGTATCAAGGCACCGCCCTCCTATCCGCCAGTGGGCGGCCGTAACGTGGCCACAAACAGAAGGTCTCGCAGCCAGCTCACGCAGACATCGATCGCTCCTTGATCCGTCAATCCTCGACGCTGTCGCAGAAAGGCTGGCTGAAGCCCTCGTGGCTCGAAATCCGATTTGCCCGAACGAGCAGTATTACGTCGGACACGTCGCCAGGATCTCTACATCGGATCTCTACCCGGGCACCAATTCTCAAGGGCCCGGGACCTGGAAGGCTTCCTGCGCCTATCGCAACGACGAGCAACGCGACCTGATGGCCGCATGAACGCCAGCAGCAGGTGTCTGCGCGAGGCCTTCAACGAAATCTGGTTCAACCTCCATCCATTGGCCAGCTGCGCGTTACGGCATCGCCGGACGAGGACATTTCAACGACCCACCTGTCCGCCGTGGAGCTGCCAAGACTCTCTCCGTGATGAAGGCAACAGCAAGCTGAGCAGCCAAACGCCTGAAACGGCAGGCTGTTCTGGCACGGCGGACCTGAGCTACTCGGTTGCCCGATACAAACACCGCTATGCCGCCGGACCCAGCGCCAGATCACTGAGTACTAGGCCGCAGAGGGTTCAGCCCAGCCAGCCCGCAGCACAGGGATAGGAATTCCCGATCACGACTGCTTGCCAATCGCTCCGTCACATCGAAGAGCGGACGGACTGTATTTCCCCCAGCCTATGGCGGAAGGAAAGGGATGGGCGCGGCACGGTCCTGGAGCGGGCGGCAGACCAAGACGGAGCAAAGGCCCCGTTCCATCCCAGCACAGCAGCCAGGCCACCGAAGCGCGCCGCCGCCCTCCATCCCCGTGCGGAAGCCACCAGGTTGAACATGATCACCGCCGTCGGCCAATCACCAACGGTGAACCGACCACCGGCGCACCCGGCCTCAGCAGCCCAGCGCGGTGATGCTGACAGGGCCAACGACGGGCACGACCCCAGTCCCGGCTGCACTAACCACCAGGGCGCGGCATTCATGCCCAGGGCACGCCGTTAGTTAACAGCAACGACATCGGTGGCTCACCCCACCACCCCTGACTACGGGGATCGGCCAGCGAACGGCCTTCCGCTAGGCGAACTGATTGAAGCTGCACTAGCAGCACCCAAGCTTGAGGTGGCGGGTCCGATCCTTGACATCGCCGCAGCGTTCTCCAGACAGGGTGGCGCTGGGCTGGGCGCGGCGAAGCTGCGAGACGGTGTAAGCCCCCAGCCGACTGGGACCAAGCACACGCGCACATACAATCGGTGCGCAGCCGCCGCCGACCGCAGCCTTGCCGGCGGCGCACCGTCGATCAACGACGCAGAACGCGAGGGCCGCAAAACCTCGCTCTGCCGGGCTCGGTGCTGGGCAGGTGACCGAGGAGAGCATGGCCCGCTGCTGAGCGAGGTCACTGCCGGATTGGGTAGCGGCAAGCCAGCACGTGTAGCCATGCTGCCAGATGGGCTCGCCCAGCCCCTTCCGAAGCTTTCCCGAACCGGCCATGCGGTCAGCCACTGGTGTGGGTTCCGCCCTCCCCTGCTACCTTCGGGCCCCGTCTTCGCTGCACTGTCCTCCCTCTCCTATCGGTCAACACCCATGTAGGACGGACACCTTCATCATTCCCAGAGTCCCATGGGAATCAAGACCCAAACGGCCGTTTCCCGCCGGCCGGTGTCCACCACCACCACCTGTGAGGGATCGGGGCGATGCTGACCACCAGGTGGTCTCGTCGCCGCTTCCACCAGCAGGGCCAGGGCGAACCAGGAGGGAGCCTGGCTAGCCGCGCCCGCGGCGATTCAGCTGTTCGGCCGGTTGCAGTGCGGCTGAGCTGTGGACATCGAACAGGGCCAGCTCCAGGTCAACGGATCGGCCGTCTGGGCCGGGGCAAGCCTGGACTGCCGTGAGCCATGGTCAGCGACCCTTGTGGCGGCGCGATCCGAGAACGCGGCGGAAGCTCTTCACATTGATGTCGCGGCAGGGCCCATCGATGCCGCGTATGCCGTAAACCAGCAGAGGCCTGGTGGCCAGGGGCGAATCGGCCTTTTCGCGCAACCAACGCCAGGGACTGAATCGGGAGCGCGAAGTGAGAATCCAGAGACGCGGCCGTCCCCCGTGGGGTTCGAAATTCGAGCTCGGCAGATCACTGGTGCGAGCGAAACAGCCGGCCGGGTGCATCTTCAGCTCCGACATGGTTGACCCGTGAAATCATGGTGTCAGCCACGGGAATGTTTCTCAGATCGATCCTCAAGGGCCAAGCCGCCGGCCGGGCGCCCCCCCATTCAGCGTAGCAGCGCTGATGCCACGACCAGGCCAACGGCGTCAGGCCAACGAAAACTGGGCGGGCGCACGTGGCTGGCGTATTGCCACCATTGAATCCCCGACAGGGGTCACCCATCGATCCGATTTCCAACCCAACCTGAACCGTACGCAGACAAAACCCTTTAATTGGGAAGATCGGAAGGTTGAAACCTTTTTGCCCTGTTGCCTGGCGGCGCCCGCTTCTGTTGCGGGATTGGCGCGTCCGTTCTGCCGCCGAGCGCTCACCTTTTCTGTAGCCCATTCGGCGCGATTGGCACCACACGATTCGTGAAACAGCATGTGAGCGCGCAAACTTCTCGGAGACGAACTGGTCAACACGACTTATCGTCACCAGCCTTATACCAGTTTCAGTTCTCTTCACGCCAATCTCCGATTCCAGGCGCAAAAATACGGTGAAGGTTCATGAAGTTCAGCGTGCTCCAACTCCAGTGATCAATGATAATGATCACCGATCGGCCACAGGCTCGCATGTCGGCCGTTTGCGGCTGTCGAAGGCCAAAGCAGGCCGCCAGAATCAAGGGGGCGCCAGCGGCCGACCCCAAAGCCCTTGATTAAGCTATCGCCTCTCCGTCAGGGCTGCAGCGACGCCGGGCCGTTCGACCGTGCCCAGCACGGGGTTTGGCCAGACTCTTTGAGGTTAGCTGCCGGATGTGGCTCTGTGTGCTCGGCCACCTGTTCGGCGCGTGGCTGGCCGTCCACGACTCGCCACCTTGCCCCCCTCGGGCCGAGGTCGATCAGCCAGTCAGTACGCAGCGCGATTACATCGAGGTTGTGCTCGATCACCACGATATTCGAATGCCCTTGTCCACCAGGCGCTGCATCAGTCCATAGCTTGTGAACGTCGTAGAAGCTGAGGGGCGGGTGGTGGCCCTTCGATCAGTAGAGCGTCTTCCGGTGGCCCGTTTTGAAGCTCCGTGGCCAACTTGACCCGCTGAGCCTCGCCGGAGCGGGTGGGCCGGTTTTTGACGAGCGGTGATTTAGGCCAGCCCACTATCACCAGGGCGGCGATCCGCAGCCTGGGGGATCGCATTGACCACGGCCCATGCCCACCGTCATCTGCAGCACCTTCGCGAATGTGTGGCCTTGGAGGCCACCTGGAGGGTTCGGCGGGTGTAGGTGGGTCGCCCCCCTGCAGACATCGCACTGACATACACTTCGGGCAGGAAGTTCAGTCTCATCCGTTCACTCCCTGGCCGCCTGCAGCCTGCAACGTCCCCTTGACGTTGAAAACTGAATGCCCACCTGGGTCCCGCGGGCCTTGGCCGTCCACGGTGGCGGCAAAAACCGCGGATCGATCGAACATGCACCGTTGTATGGGTGCGATTGAGCGGGGCGTGCGGCCTTCGGGCTTGATCGATCACGTTTCACCTTGTCGATCGACTTGACCGGAGCTTCCTGGAGCCCGAGAGGGAAGGGCACTTGAGCCGAGCTGTGCTCCAGCGGCCGGATTGCAGCAGCTTCATTCTACAGAGTGCTCTTGCGCTGCGCTGACGCGGTGATGAGCAGTGACGCTGAGGGGATGCGGGATCGAGTCCTGAGGTTTGTTGCGCTGCACTTGCACCAGGTGAGCCTTCGCTGCGGCGTTGCGGCGCTCGCGGTGGGTGGATCGAGCGGCGACCGCTGAGATAGTTGCCTACCGTGATGAGTTCTTCCGCCTCCAGCAGGTCTGCAGCGGAAACCCTCGCAACGATGTGACGCCATTACTGCGGCCCCGGCCCGATGTCGACAGATGGTCAGCAGCGCGGGATGTGTTCCTGTCTGTGCTCGACCACGATCAGGTGTTGCACAGGTCGCGAAGTTTTGAACACAGGTGGCGAGCGCGTCGTTGTCGCGCTGGTGCAGCGTGCTTGGTTATTCGAGCACGTAGAGCACGCGGTCAGCCGGCGCCGTCTGGTGGCCAATCGATAGCGGCTGGGCCTGCACCGGAGAGTCATTCTCGTGCGACGAGCTAGTAGTCGGCCCCACAGTCGCAGAATTTCGCGCTTGTTGGCATCTCGCGCGAGCACAGATCGCGATATGGATTCTGCGCGATTCGTGAGCAGGGAGCTGAACCCTCGGCCGCACCACACTTAAGGCCTACGATGCGCTCCAGGGTCGGCCCGCTGACTGGGTGAGATTCCGTGATGCATTAGGACCCACCTGCGGCAGGGGCTCGGCCGCAGCCGCGCATGCAGGATGCCTCAGGCACCAGATTTCCAGGTACTCTCCAGTTCTGGCGGATCGCTCCTCCGCTGCCGTGCGCAGTGGCGCGCGGATCGGCAGGATTCCCTAAAGGGCCGCAGTACCCGGACCTTGGAGTCCGGCTGTCTGCCTGCACGGCGATCGGTCGGGCTGGCCCTGCACAGGATTGTGTTGTCCAGCGGGGAGCTGGTTCCAGGCTGTTTATTTCGAAAGGACGAAGCTTTCGCCACATGTAACATCAGGGAGCAGTAATAGCTGTTGTCCTTCTCGCTCCAGGGCGATCGCCGCGTACACCGGCAGGTCGGATCCGGACCACCGCTTCAAGTGAGTACGCCGGTGGCCGAGCGTGGTCGGGGCGCGCGTAGGGCTGTGGACGAGATCAGCCGTTGTGAGGTTCCTTCGTCCACCGCGCATGGACCGGGCAGTCGAAGTTTTCGGATAGCCGCTCCGTCCACCCCTTCCGGCGGCCCTCACCCGCTTGGCAACTCCACAGGGCAAGCCATCGCCCCGTTTTCACGCAGGTTTGCGCCAGCGAATCGGTTCAGCGCTCGGCGATGCCCTCACGCCACCAGCCGGTCGACGACGACCTCGATGTGTTGCGTGTCTGTTCGAGCTCGATGTTGTCGGAGAAGCGCAAGCACTCGCCATTGTTTCGCCCGGGCGAGCTTCGGCCATCGGCGATGATCAACTTGCGGGGTGCCCTTCTTGCCCCGCACCACCGGAGCAGCAGCTGGTAGCGGTGCCGTTTCGGGCAGGGCAGGTCGTCGGACCATTCATCAATGCTTTCCGGCGATCGAGCGCTCGCATGGGGCAATGGCTCACGCACCGGCCAAAGGGAGCGCAGTAGTCTGATCTCTTGACGTGCCGACGGTGGAGCGGGTTGTGGCTGGTCGATTGGTCAATCGAGTAATCGCGGTGGTGCCTCCAGATCGACGTCGGTTGTCGACTGGCCAAGGACTGGCGGGCATAGGCGGACGGATTTCGACGAACGCGCTGCCTTCAGCGGAGATCGGTCGTAAGGCAGTAGCTCTGCACTTGCCACTCGCGGTGACCCACAGGCTGTTGCGCGGAAATGGTGAGGTCGAGTGCGCAGGTTGTGTGGCGGGGCCGCACCGGATCACGTCTTCGACGCTTGCGTCGAGGTAGGTGTGATCGCGTTGGCGCCTGCTTGGCGAAGCCATTCTTCTTGCCGCCGGTTCCTAGGTTTGGGTGCGTGTGTCTGCCCGTTGAGCCAGCCAGCGACCAGGCATTTTGTCGTTTCAGCCGTCATTGTACGAAGCCGCACGGTCGGCGATTCAGGCCGCGACGCAGCGGCTGGCGCGGCTGTTGGGCGCTACCGATCACCACGCCAACTCTGCCAAGTTCCGTGCCGCGCTGGGTGTTCGCCGCAGGTGGGACACCGCGTGCGTGCGGCGTCTAAAAACCTTGCTTCTCACTGGAAGTGGTGTCTGGCGGCGGCGCAACCGGGGCTGTGGGTGACGCAGAACACTGGCGTTGTGCGCGGGCGCCGCAAACAGCGCCCGATTCGGCCGCTCACCGGCCGTTGACGCCGCGTCATTTCAATCGAAGAGAGGTTGACGTGGGGATCGTCCGCAGCAGGCAGGGTGAAGCGCCAGCAGAAGGGCTATTCGCACGGGCCACGCCTTGCAGCGGGCCGGCGGCCGCTGGCCGAGACAGGTACTTATGGCGATTCGGCCGCCGTCATTGGTTGCCGATCGGCCTCAGCGCCACGCGAAAGGCGACATTGGCGAGCCAAGCGGTATGAAAGGGTCAGTTGCTCTTCAGGGAGACGGGCCGCTCGCTTGCGCCGGTGTTGAGAAGGGCGAGGGCGCGGGATTTTCCTGCGCCCTGCTGCGGTCTGTGCTAGGCCGCAGCGCGTTCCAGGACCTTGCGAGTCGTTCTCTCTGCTATCGTCTGTTGGGTCTACCACTACATCTTATGCAGTCTAGGTTCATGCTCTTGTCGCGTCGTTCGGCGTACTCGTTTCGTTCCATCCGTTGTCGCTGCTCCCATGGGCTTCGCTGGCGATCCGCTCATGCAGACCGGCCAGGCCCCGGCGGATTCGCTTCTAGGGCTGAGCGAGGCTCAGGCCGCGGACAGCTACCTGTTATATGTTGCATTCTGGCCAGCGCTGCTGTTCTACGGCTCTAAATGCTGCCGATTCATGAGATGCTGTTCCTGCAGGTTCCTGCTCGCGGGCCGAGTGGTCGGAACGACGGGCCGTCGGCCCTTCACCACCGGCCCAGCAGTAGGAAATCACCCTCCTGCAGCCCGAACGCCGTGGAAGACGTCCTGCTTCAACTTCTAGCGCCTGCGCTCGTGGGTCGTCGGATGGGCGCGTCGGATCCTCGAGCTGCTGCTGCTGAAGCTGGCGGCCTTCTCCATTGCTCGCGATCGGCTCGGGCGCCTCAGAGCAGCGCCGCTGCTCACTCTTGTTGGGCGGGCGGCGGACCGGGCGATGCCGCGCCCAGGCTCACGCAAGCGTCCGCCGCGGCGCTGCTGGCGGGGGCGAGTTGCGGTCTGGCCGACGGTGAGCTCCGCAGCAGGGGCCGCAGCTCCAGCGCTGGGTTGCGTTGACCGGCCACGCGTTGCGGTGCGGGTTGGTTGCGCTCGCCCCCGCTTGCGCACTTCACGGCGGCAGCAGCTCCGGCTCGTTCCATCAGGTTCTCGAGCTGCTGGGACTGGGGCCGCTGCGCGTGGCGAAGGGCCAAACTGGGCGTCATGCCACGTCACCCCTGCGCAGCAGCGTGCCTGGTTGGCCGGGCGCCGCAAGCAGTGGCATCCAGGCATCGAGCAGCAGCGGGATTGCCGGCACGTTTCGCGGTTTGAGCACCTAAAGCCGGTCGAAAGTGATGCTCCAGGCCGTCAATAAGCATTTCTCAAGGGCGACTGTGGAGCACCAGGTCTCGTCAGGGACCGAGTCCGAGGGTTGGATTGGTTAAGAGAATAACATATATTGAGGCGATGTCTCTCCGCCGCGGGGTCATCGATTCCGAGCGCTGGCCTCTCGCTACGACCGGCGCCATAGTCGTATTATGCGCCTAGGCGGTTTCCGCGGTCTGGCAGACCGTGTGGCGACGGTCTGTTCTCTCGTGTGGGTTCATCGCTTCAGCGCCGGCTGGCCACAAGAGCGTGCAGCCAGGGCCGCGGCCCATGACTGAGCTGTGCAGGACTCGGCCGGCCTTTCTCAAGGCGGCCAGCCTCTCTCTACGCATCTGCCGCCGCTGTTAGCTCGATGAGCTGCGGTGCAGACAGTCCGGTTCGCATTGAGTGGCGATGCTGCATCGAGGCGACCTGGGCGCGTGGTAGATCTAGCAGCCGTCGTGAACGATCTCCCCGGCGGCCTCCCTGGGGCAGGTTGCACCGCGGCCGGCTCAGTAGGCAGGCGTGGCGTGAGGGCAGCGTCGGGCTGCGCGAGAATAGCTTCGATCTCATCGGCGCAACCTCGCCAGTGGTGTCCGCAACGTCGGCCTTGATCCCGCGCGACACTGGCGCCTGATCGACGAGCTGCTTGCGGGTGTTCGGGGATGGGACTATCTCACGAGCGAGAATGCGGCTTCGCCAGCACCAGACCATCCTGCTCGCCGTGCGGCCTACCCCAGGACCGCGGGGTGTACGATGGATGGATTGATGTCGTCACCACTCAAGGCCGTCGCCTCGCATCGACCCGTGGACTTGGCAGGGGGTGACGCTGCTGGACAACTGCTGGAACCGGCTTTTTCACGCCGATCCCCACCGGATACTGTGGCGATGGCCGACGCCGGCTGGCCTTCCTGGATTTCGCAGTGAGCCTAAGGAGCGCCTAGCACCGCTGATCCAGCGGTGGTGACTGGTCAACGAAATTTCGATTGCGCTCTCCACCGAATTCGTCACCTCCGGTCCTGGCGGAGGTGAACTGGCCCATTGTGCGGTTCGCTCGGTGTTCCGGCAGGCCCTGATGATGGGTGAGCCGCATGGTTCTAAGGCCTCACGACGACCTCCGGTTTATGTATCCGCTCCCCTTTAGTACGCCTATAGCCCTGTCATGTTCGCTTTTTTGACCGGGGGATTGCTTAAGATCCGTGCGCACCGTATCCTACTTCGCCCGTCGGGCTGATGGTGGATCCCGAGGTTTCCGCAGCTTGCGCGAGTGCTCTTGACCGTGACGACTTTCCGCTGGCAGCGGCTTGGAGAGCCTTCAGCTAGGCTTCCTGCAGAGAGCGGAGTGGGAGATGCGCAGGTGCTGGATCCTCTCTCCCGCAACGGTGGGAGCATGCCCAGCAGCTGGTGGACCGCCTTGGCGGATTCAGGTGTGCCTGGTTGGCGGCCTTTCAGAGTCTGGGCGGCGACTGCCCCCGAAGCGGGTTGCAGCCCGGGGCGCGCCCGGCCGTTGTCGCCGTCGAGGCGAGGGGGGGGGGGGTTCCGTTTACTGAACCTGGGCCCATCAACCCTTGAGTCCTGCGCACTGGCGGGTTCGAGGCCCTGCTGCTGACCGCTGCGATTTGCGCGAACGGACTGCCCGATGGGGTAAGGTGGGCCCAAGGTTGCCGAACGAGGTGGTACGATGCGCGTGGACGTGCTTGTGACCAGATTCCGTAGCGAGCGGGTTGCGCGGACAGTTCTGATCGTTGGAACAGGACGCACCTTGCCCAAACGCTCGAAATCTGGGCCCTTTCGTCTCGTTCGCTTGCTGCAGGCTGCAGTCGCCGAGCAAGTATCTTTGGTGAGCGGAGCTTCCCCGCCTGCTCGTATTTCTGTGGCTTCACCATCTCGCCTGGAAGCATGGCCAGGGCCTTTGGCGATTGTCGTTGAGCGGCCAAGATTCCTGCTTGAGTTCGATTATGAATCAGCTGTGTCACTGCCCGTTGGTGTCCAGCCGCCTGGGCTCGACATCGGCGAGGTTCTGGTGGAGCGTCTGGCCGGATCATCGCGCATCAGCGCTCCTTTCAGATGGCGTCCGCATCCGGGCCGCTGTTCTGAGCTCATGCAGGCGACGGCACCGATCCCAGTCGTTTGCAGCTACCCGGTTATGAATTGCCGATCAGCCTCGCCTGGTTGCCCTAGCTGGACAAGGCCAGTTCGTTGCCCGAATTTGTGCGCTTCTTCCCGAATCACGCTCGATGGCCTGCGGAGGAGGCTGAGCTCAGCCCAACCGAGAGCCTGAGCGGCGCGTAGATTCGTCCGCCCTTTTGGCTTCGATCTGCCGTTCCTCCGCTCTCAGACGTCTGGCGCGAGCGCGTGCAGGATGGCAGGTCTGATCGAGCTATCGGCGTGTTGGCGGTCCATTCTAGCGCCGTGGTGACCCTGCACGGGGGCCGACACCTCATCCGGCAATCGTTGTGGCGCCATGACTGTGGCGTCCGGTCTTTCAATCGACGGCTTTTCCAATCCCCGCAGGCTTCAAGGTCGGGGATGACGGATGGCGGTGAGCAAGGGCAAAGAGCGGCCCGAAGCCGTGATCTGCCCCAGCACCGGCAATAGCGCGCCGTGCGCGCCTTGCTGCCAGGCGCATGCGGGCCTTTGTGATATTCCCCGAGCCTATGTTCAGGGGAAATGCCCAGGCCCTGGGCTACGGCGCCAAGTGCTGGCCGTGAAAGGCAAAACTTCGATCGGGCCCTTTCGATCGTGGCGCAGATGCGTTCGCTATCCGTACCCTGGTGATCGGGTTCAATCCCCTACCGGGCCTTTTGCAGCCAGAAGACAGCGGCCTTCGAGGTGGTCGAGCCTCGGTGAGCCGACTGGCTTCTGCATTCGGATGTGCAACGCCGGGCAATATCAGCGCCTTTGGATGGTTTTCAGGAGGTTATTCAGCGGCGGGCCACTGCCGCCGCCCTATGCGCGAGATTGAGGCTTCCAAATCAGCGGTCAGCCCGCTCGTGCTGGCCCCACCGTGGAAATGGAGCCCGGACACCATTGCCACGGCGAGTTCGGATCGGCATCCGCCAATCGCCGAGGAGCCTGTGTGGCGAACAGAAGGGGTGGGGCCGCCTTCCGGGCCGTGACGACAGGCCTGCTGGAGGGCTACAAAGCTCTGGGCGCGGGAAGGCATCTTCTGCGGCCGCCCAGTTGCCGCCTCGGGTGGCCGGGACTTGTCAACACAGGTGATTTTGAAAGGTGCCAAGGGCAGGCCCCACGGTGTGGTGTGGCTTTCACGGCAATGGCTCAAGGGGGATCCCGCACGCCATTTCGGGGGACACAAAGCGACGGCAAGCTTTTGAGTTCCCCAACTTTTTTTTTTTTTCTTTCCCCCCCCTCCCCTTTTTGGGTTTCTTTTTTTTG
>Ga0163217_1055259_pt1 | contig 11540 bp, 4 predicted proteins | sample SynspAceP_FD_185933 | JGI IMG/M metagenome (GOLD analysis project Ga0163217, IMG submission 185933) | Saline lake microbial communities from Ace Lake in Antarctica - Synechococcus sp. Ace-P (PacBio error correction) | ecosystem: Environmental > Aquatic > Non-marine Saline and Alkaline > Saline ... | reverse complement strand
CTGTTCCTGATTTACCCAGATTCATGGGACGGAGACGGTGTGTTCCCTGAAATATTCTGATATGCAAGACTTGCCTGGATCGGCAATCTCTCTCTCTTCAGATTGTGCAAGATTGCCCAAATCCTCCATTTCTTCTATTGGCGTTCTTCTTCCTTTGGAACTTCTTAATGTGAGAAGACGTTTAGGTGTTCCACAATATTAAAACTTACTGAATAGCCAAAGGAAGCTGATTAATAACACTAGGTAGGTTTCGGAAGGTTTTCTTTTAGGACTAAAATCCATCCAACTATAAAATTATACTTAAAGATACGCAATTTTGTACAAAGGATATATTTCTATGTTTCGATATCTATCGCTCCTATTATTTCATTTGTGCTTACATTTGTGTACCATTTACGCACTATGAAAACAATGGTTACCTATCACGGCCTCTAGTTACCACACAGCCAAAAGATTACAATTCGGTATTTGTATAGGCCAGCAGGTTGGACCTAGACCTATTGCTTTTGCCCAGTACATGGATGATAACAGGGATAAGGCACCAAATTTTATCACCTTTTAGTTTTTTCAATGTTTTTAAGTTCCAACCCACCTATTTTGATATTTCTCCTTCCAGAAAGAGCCGTTTGACAACAGCAAACGAAACGATACCTTGGGAGAATGTGCTCCCCAAGGACTATGGAGGTAGTTATACGTTGTCAACATATAGTCATACGTTCAGCAAGTGTCTCTGGCCAGTTCAAGAGCTACAAGGAAGGTGAAAATAAATGTTATAAAGTCAAGGGACTTAACCATGTTTGCTTCGGAAAATGGTAACATTTAGGGTGCAGGAGTCTCGAGCATGCAATTTCTGAGTGTAAGGTTGTTAAAGTGGAACCGCTGGGGAAAAGGGCGTGCAGGTCAATCCTTATCCTTTTTCAGGAAGTGCTGAAGATACATGTGGTACGCTATTTGGGACGAAAATCGTAACATTGAATGCAGTTTAAAAGGTAACCAAGTGGCTCGAGATGGCGGCTAATTGTACAGTAGCGGCTAATTTATGTGTGTGTGTTTTTGAAGGTGCCCAAGCCAGAGGCTAGTTTAGTTTAGGTTGTTGATCAGATACCTGGAAATATTAGGATCAGCATGTCCGTTACAGCGTAACGATTTTGGGAATGTGGGAAATATAGAAAATTGCCAGTCAAGGGGAAGAGGTTGCAAGCAGCTATGTTTGAAAAGTAATATAGATTCAGGGCTAATCTTAGTTCAGGTGATGTTGTAGCCTTACAGCACCGCCAAGGGCCCCGGAGAAACTATTAAAAATTAAGGATGTGCTTTCGGCCTTGGGAAAATGTTATTATTGGCAGATGTGTGGCCCTCATGAACGGTAAAACCAACAGGGTCAAGAGCTATATCATTTTTTTTTTAGATAGAAAATTTTAATAGGTGTGGGTGGATTGATGCGTCAAGACCTATTTTAGAGGGCTAGACCTTCCCCAAAAATTAGATGGGAACCTCTTGTTTAGGTGTGTTCCATTCAAATTGCTAATTAATGTGACAAAAAAAAAATAACGGAAGGTAGAATTACTTAAAATAGTCAAAATGGGAAACTTACAGGAACGGAAAATTAGGACAGTAGGTGAACCAAACATTTGGAGCAACGGATTTAGAAAAAGAGTGAAGTAGTTAGTAACTACGGAGGAACATATCCACCAAATATTTATGGCTTAGAGTTTGTACAGGGATAAATTGTTGACTTATTAAATAATTTTAGGCGCCGGCCAAGGTGTCTGAAATAGTATTAAACCTTAGAGGTAGGGAATGGTGATAACCACAAGGGGAGACCCAAATATTTCCAATTCTATTCAGGGTTGGAGAATCGAGAATCGTACAGGAGGAGCAGGTGCATGGCTGGGGATACCACCAGTTCCAACCCAATGGATGCTTTGAACCTGGCGGGATAATTATAAATTGAGGAAGACCACGGAGACAGACTTTGCCATATCTAACCACAAGTTGCAATTCCAATATTACCAAGAACGGCAAATGTTATCGTTCTCGAAAGGTATTTAAAGTCGAAATATGAGAAAATTCTGTTCAATGACAATAGGTTTTCTAATTTTAGGGACCATAAAATTAATGTAAAATGTTCTCTTCTCCTGGACCTCGTTTACAGGTTTCCAACATGTAGAAAAGGCCCCCTCGATGGAAGGACGGTTGTTGGCCGTCTGGGGTGATTTTCCCCGGCGACTGCTATTGGCATATTAAAAATGGATTATTCCATGGGGTTAAATGAGCGATTCCCATTATTCTTTTGTGGGTGCCAGATCCACGTTATCGCGTCTTGATTCCAGTAGAAGAATAATGATATCCAAATAGAGCATGCGCACAACGCTCTATATAATATCCAAATAGGTTTTTTAGGAGATTTGCTAGGTAAATACCCGAACTATTTTGAAAAAGTCAATTGATGGCCTGTTCTAGCATAAAAACGAAAAATGGATCAAAAAGAACACTGGAATCTTAACTCCTTGAAATGGAAAAGTTGCATACTTGCCTTAATCAAATGGGAAATTGCAAAGTCCTATTGAAGGTATATGAAAACGATCTTTTGGTAGGGCGCTTGTACAGCGGATAATCTTGGAAGCGTTTCCTTGTGGGGGAAAGTATGTTCAGTCATACCAGATAACTGCCTCCAAATTCTGCTCTTTATAAGATTAGCAGAAGAGATGCAACAAAAAGCAGAGTATAAACTCAATCGTATGTTCAGGTGTAATACCGCCCATTTGGGGAAGTCCTTGGTGCGGAAGAGAATTCCGGGTAGGAAAAAATTTATGAAAATTCAAAAGGTTAAGCTTGTCAGGTCTCTATACTTTATTCGAAATATAGTACACCGATCGTAATTGGGCCGTAATGGCCCATTGTGGTTCTGTTATCACATTTCCCTCCAGCATCGCAAGTATCGCCTAAAAGTCTTCTTGTTCATCCGTTTTTTTTGCACGAAACATTAGTTGTAAGTGTTTTGTTGGGGCAATATCAGAATTTTGAAAAGTATTATTTCAGAATATTATACCGAATTCCGAGGATAGCGCTGTCTGAATATATTTAATTTATATCTCAAAAAATTCTACCTTTAGAAATGATTTATACTTGGGCATGGGTGTCTGTTTGGAGACGTCACTTTCCTTCATTACTCCCGAACATCTCCGCGTACTTTTCGAATCGCTTCCGCTATTTCGTTTGAATCCAATAGTGAATAGGCATTTTTTTTACCTAAACACTTTTAGATATACGGTGTAGATTTATAGAAGTGAGTCAACCTCCTTTACTAATAGCTCATTAATTTTATTGGCCAGTCTCCAAGGTTAAGAGCTTCAACTTTCTATAGCTACGGAAAGTTCTGCAGAATTTTAATCGCGATGTTCCCTTCCGTTCGCCTGCAGCCAAAAACATGTTAGCTGAGGGTCAAAAATAGCCATGAGATAGGTAACCTATACTTCATACTATATCTTAAAACAATTTTATTCATGCATCATTTACCATTTGCCCGTCGCTTGCATGTGGGCACTTAAATTTTACTGTTGTCCCGAACAAATTTAAGATACCGCCGTTTTTTTAAATCTTTACTTAGATTGTCGCAGATAATTGGGGTATTGGCTGGCAGCCTTACTTATAATCCATTACTTTTTGTTTCTTTTATTGGGCCCCATCAACAAACCCTCCACCTATATAGCTATACTAAAACGGTTTACCAACAACATTCGCATTTTGTAGATTTATAAAACCCTGTGCAGCTTCTAGGGTTAAAACGTGGCCCTTATTTTTTTGAGTTTATCTCCTCAATAATACTTCCCGCATACCTTGTTAGCAAGGCATTCACATTTTTGGTTCCCCGTATTTACGACTTATCTTTATTTGATCTGTAAACATCCACTCAACAGTTCTAATGCCTTCCTAAAGTTTTCCTTTTTCTAGAGTATGGATTTTCCAGCTTAAAAGCCACGGAAGCTTCCGAATATTCAAAAAATTCAAAAGTAGGTGCATCATCACTTAATTGGTGGCACAACCCCATTCTTCGATTCGTTCGGTACTGCTCGTCATTAGGGCCATCTCTTGCCACCAAAAAACCCAAACCCGCATTTTCCCTAAATTTTTTTTTTTTTTTTCATTGCTTTGAATTCAAACTTCAATGAAAAGATAAAGAAAACCATATTTCTAACAAAGATACAGTAACTATTTTTTGTTTTTTAGTTTTCTCTATTCTCTCTTTTATTTGTTTCTCTAGGCAAAGCCTCCTCTCCGGGAAAGGAAAAAAGATGCCGTGCGAAATTTTTTTACTGCGGCGATATTGGATAAATAGTTGTAAAGCCTTAATTTATTGCGGAAAGGTGATTGTGGTCTATTTAATTTACCCGCTTCACAATTTTCCCTGCTGCCCTGTTCTTCGCGCCAAATTGCCAATATTTAATTCGGCGCCTTCTGGACCGTTACGGCTTCGGCCTGGTTCGGCCATCATCCGGTTTCATATTTTCTGGTAACTTGAATGTCCTCTAAGTTTTGACGTCACATATATTACCATTGCCCCATTCCGTCGGTTATCCAAGTTTCAAACAATCGCTTTTGATATTCGTCTTTCCCATTTCGTTCACGTTTGGACTAGGATGGGGTATCCAGTCCACACATTACCACAGGACATCCCTTAATGCTGGCTTGGGATAATTGTTGTTATGGCAAACCTAACTATTCTTCCACTGTTCCAATAACGGCTTCTTTCAGGATTTGTTTATCTTGAAAGAAAAACCACTCCATCTAACTTACAGGGCAACTTGTCCTCAGTCACTACTATTCTGGAGGAAAATAATAATTGATAGTGATAACACGAATCATCCACCGTTTGCAATTGTTTCCACACGGGGGCAAATGATCCACCTAAAACCTGGCTGTTAAGGTTTGTTTACCGTTAACTTACCCGAACCTAAATTTCAGGGCTCTTTTTATATTTCAAAAACAAAATACGTATTCCAGCCATAAAAACAATCTAAATGAGATGAACTAAAGTGCTTGGCCATGATGTTTGCGTTTTCAATTGTAAAAGGCTAATAATAATTTATTTGGACCCTAGAGGCGTATAAGTTCCTTTTATTTGTCCAAACAATCGGCGTCAGTGGAATGGATTTTTAAAAACTCCTAATTTTCTGTACGATGGGCCGACTTCTCTAGTAAACGTTACCAAAAATTACACAGTGGTACAAAATTGAATCTGGGCACGCTTTAAAATTACAAAACTGGTCAATGAAATTGGCTATTAAAGATTATTCTTTGTTATTCCCTTGAGAACATATAAACATAGAGTCTGGAGGTCAAGCTGCAATGTCCAGTTCTTTGCGTTGGGTATTACGGTTCCCCTTTTTGATCTTTATTTTTTGTATCTCACCAAACATATGTCCATTGAATGAGCCTTGGGGTATATTTGTGAAATCTTTAAAATTGAAGTATTCACGATAAAAATTGGTTACATGGAGAAGAGGTGTAATAAATATTCATATGTGTCTTCTTAATTTAAGCATTAAAAGTTACTCCAGGGACACTGAGGGGGTCATGAGAAGTGGGAATATGTCCTTGAAGATACTGGAGATGTTTTGCAATTGGCACTTCCCATTTACTGCCGGTTATTATGCCGGGTGATCCATAAAGATTACGAGGGCCTGCTCTGGTCCAAGAAATGGCCTGTTTCTTATGGGAACTACTACTAGCGCTTACCTATTCCTTAAAAACTGATTCACCAAGATAGAAAGACCGGAACGGCACAGGAAATCTTTATGATTCCTCTCCCATTTTGCATACGTCATACTGGCAATTTTTCGGGTGCAATCATTTATTCAAGGCCGGTAGGTTACGGGAGGAGCTATGGAATTCCATGCTCCTATATTCTGTGCTAGTTTGGTTGCCGTAAAGTAGTACCGAAGCTTCGGTATGTTTTCACCATGATCCTTCTGTGGGATGTTTTTTGGTGGTGGGGCCGGCCATAGGGAAATTGGGGAGGTCAGTACTTATAATTTTTACTAAACCCTATAAAGCGAGCAGGATGTCACTCGGATTTCGCTCAATTATCGAAATACCTATTCCTACCTTTACTATACCAATTCTAAATTTTTCCTTATGCGGAGGTTAATTTTATGAGTGATATTAGTATATTTTAAGATTGTATATAATAACCGCCAAAACCCTATTATGCCGTTTACTGTATTGTTGCTCCTTGGATTAATTCTTCTCTTTTTACTTATTGCCAATTTTAACATCTGGAACGCCTTTATTTTCATATTAATTATCGTGTCCCTTGCCGTTGGTATTTGCCGCAGGGAATGGAAATTTGCAAGGAAGTAATACAATCCATCCCACATGGAATTGGAATACGCTAGGTTTTTTGGTAATCTATTTAGGTTTGGGGCGGCAATGTTCGGGAAATTTGGTTGCAGACAGTGGAGACCAGCACCAGCAAAAACGAGCTCAAGTTGCGTAAAGCCAAGTTTTGGGGATTACAACGAATATATGCTCAGTGGGCTTGTGTATTGACGTGATTTATAGTGCGGCATCCCCATGTTTCTCTATCTGTTCGGTTTCTGTAATATTTAATTCCCTCTGATCTTCTACTTATTGCGAAGCTTCAAGGGGCCTGCCATTAATTATATGTCGGGCCTATCCTATGATAGCCTCACTTTCCGTAAAACATTGGTTTATCTCCCCCGCCAATCTTCCTGCCCCTACGCCGTAATAGCGTATGAATGTTTAGATGCTCCCGATATTGTAAACCCTTCTCGTATGGGCACCATCATTGCACATTCCGGCCATTACGTTGGCCAGGGCAATATTTTCTGAACCCCATAAAAATACTAACGCCCACTGCCCTATTAAGGAATGGTTGGGGTAAACCCGACAATATTAAAGGAGAAAGAATTGGCCGGGATAAAATAATGTTAGTATTTACCCGCACTTTCCTCCCCGTTATTATAATAATCATGTTGGCAACTGCGGCAGATCTTTTATTGCCCGAGGATGCATAGAACTCTAATTTTTACCTCCAGTTGGTGGATTTCATTAGGAACCCAGTTGCGTAATTGCTGATGTTGATTGCTGTGTATGGTGCGCAACATTATATCTAACTCCATTTGGGCTCTAGCATAAGGGGCAAGGTGAAATGACCGACATAATGGGTGTCGGTGGCAAAGTTCATTTCAGGAATAACTTCTGAGATAAGCTCTTAATTCTCTGCAGATTGCAGGGCACAATAAAGATAGGTTCCTCGGTAAGATAGTGGGGTTAGTGTTATATGCCAATAATAAAGGATTCCAGCTTTTCCCCATTGCTCTGCAGGACTCTGTGTCCGTCTTCCCGCGGTGTGCTCTGTGCCCCACCGTTTCTGCAACTGTTTTCGCTCCGTCCTCACCGCCCATGTCTTACCTTTGTAATGCAACTGGGGTAATGCGTAATTAATTGGTGCTCGCCATAGGCGGAGTATGCTTTCCCATGTAAAGAGGGATTCTGGTGTTATTAAGATATTTTAAACTATCATAAAGGACACTCTTAAACTTGGACAGTTTATTGGAAACAACTTAGTGGTGGTGGGTTTTGATAGGAGTTTGATATTTAAGTTGGTTGTTATATTAAAGAATATTATGACCAATTCAAATACGGCAAGAATTAAGGAATTAGGCTTTGGGTGTTCCTCGCCCCAAAACTGGCCGGGTTTCTAGGAGGCCCCTTTCTGTAGTGGAAAATGTTTAGCATGTCTTTGGGCCACAGGGGCCTAGTCCAAATGATGGTTCCTTATCATGATCGGCTCCTCTTCGTCTATGACGCCAGGTTTGAACCTAATGCAGACGAAGCTAAACTGGGCTGCCAGGGCAGTGCGGCCTTACTCTGGCCTTTCCACAATGTCAGACACATTTTGGACAGCGTCTTGCGCATAAATAAAGCGGTAGTGAAAGTTTTGGAAATGAGTAGATATTCAACCCCAAGATTTTTGAAAGCAACCTTTTTGTGATTATGGCCGTTATGTGGTAATGGCAGATGTTTTGTGGAAACTGGTCAGAAAATTGGGATAGGTGTACGCATGGCCTGTAGGGATGATGCTCACCGGACAACGCATACCAGTAGAAGTAGAAGGCCATGTTTTGAGCTTCATGTAATTATAAACAATTCCTCATGATATGATTCTGAGATGGAATTGCTTTCGGTATAAGTTCGCCCGACAAAAAATATTATTACGCCTGCCCCACTTTTGGTATATCCTGACGGATTACAAAAAAACCTTAAACCATGTAGCAAATGGCTGGCGGGTCGTTCGCTTACTTTAGGCCTCATTTATTAATACTCAAACGCCGTGGATATGCGGCTTCAGATCTGAAGCAGATGGCTTCAAAATTGTTGTGTGCTACCTTGCGACACGGACCTTTTGGGCAATCGCGGAGGCCAGAGGACATCCTCTTCGCAATGCTAAACCAGGTAGGGCAATATTGACCGGCTTTTTGTTTGATTGCGCGAGTATTCCAAAATAGCAATTTTCACGTACGCTTGTGTTAGCAGTGACCGTGTCGGTATTTGCGATTTGGCAATATCCAATAATTTCTGAAACTGCCTAGCGAACAGGTGTTTAAGGTCTGCCCTTTTGTATCTTGGACTAAATAGATATGGGTCGTATGAAACAGGTCGGGTTTACCAACCCAATGCAAAAGCCCTTGGAATTTATGGGCGATAGCATAAGGATCCTAACTTACTTGCTGCTGGACTACATGTATTATGGGAACCGAGGCATATTCACAACAAGAATTACCTGGAATTAAAGGGATACAAGAAAAAGTGCTATCAGGATTTTGAAGCAGTAAAGTTAATGATTTGAAAAGATCTTTGGGGGGGGAAAAAAAACTTTTGAATTCCTGTTCCTTCGCCATAGTGGCAGGCGTCCCCAACATTTTCCCATTCATTTTTAAAGGCGAGATGTGGTGCGACCATGTCACCGGAACAACCCTTTTTATGGGGATGCCGGCCTATTGCTGCTTCATAATAAGGACATTAGTTTATCCCAGCAGCAGTTTGTTGACCGGAGGTGTATCAGTTAAACCTAAAGCCACAAAGATTAAAATAATCATTGTTTAATAGAAAAAAAAAAATACATAATTTAATAAATCATCATTAATATACATAATTATTTTATAAATAAGACAATTATATAAAAAATACAATAATATAACAAAATTTAATAAAAATAATCAATTTTTATTTTTAATTTATTTTATATAATATCATTTAAAAAATTCTATTCATTAAAAAATAATAAACAATATTAAATTTTTGCCTAGTTTTGCTTCTGATTTGCGGACACAACACTTGCTCCAGAGTGGAATTTTCAAGGGTATGTTGTTGTTGGAAGGGGAGGAGTGTGTTCAATTGGGCAGGTGGGAGCATTTGGTAGTACCAATGTCCCATGATGACAAGTTTAAAGTGGAGAGATACGCCTATGCTATTCCGGTACATATTTTGTCCTACGTTGCGAAAACAAGGGAGTCTTACGGTGGTTGATGGGGCCCTGACGGTGTTCATGGAAAGGTGGCGCAAGAATTCTAAAAATAAATACACCATCCTTTAAATGACTGGATCCCTGATTAAAGGGCACCTCCAACTGGTTAAAATTATAATATGTTCTATTTTGATGCCTTAACCTAGCTATGAATGCATGGAATGGATAGGGAATTTAACTGACCCGTAGCGATATTTAGGGAAAGTATTGGGTAGGCAGACAAACCGATGGGCAAGAATACAGTGTCTTTTGTCTTGAGAAAGGGAAATAGCTTGTGGATACCATAATAGAAGATATGGTAAGAGAAACATTCCGGTTGGACTCTCCCAGTGCACAGACAGGCAAATGCATGGTTAGATGACGTATTGGAGATGGTTCAATCAGAATTTTGCCGAGTTGGATGTGCATCTGAATCTTTGGGAAAATGTAAGGAAAATGGCATTGGTTATCTCTACAGTTAGAGGGGCCGATGCCATATCTCTTGGAACTCTGGGAGCGTTCCTATGAACAAGGTCTCGGGCTATTGGGCCAGACATTATTGGTCGGGGACCTGATGCGCTGGTACGGTTCGTTGGAGGGATTGGGCAAAAGCAAGGGTATTAAAAGATTGACCGTTAATTTAAATTTTAGTGCTACCATTTATGTGTGTTTAGTTTTTGGGACCATGAAGAATTTACAATTCGTCCCGGTGTGGTGTACGCCAAACACACTTGTTCCGGAATTTGTGGACCATTAAAGACAATTTTGGGTATGAACAAATTGTGGACTCATGCAGCCGGAAGCTTGTTATTGGCATGCACTGGACGTTCGTGACTGGTCCCAACTCTCTCGGGTTGGGGGACTTCTCCAACCCCACGAGGGCTGGATGTTTCTCCTAACCAAATGATACACAACTAGACCTATTTGCCAGTATCCAGGAAAATTCCCTGGCATGTTGGATGGGAACCGACTTCCTTGATGGGGCTTTAGCGCTGACAAAGCAGCAATGTCCGGCAGCGACCCCTCAAATACCGATTGCGGACCTGCAAACAGGTTTTTCCTGGATGTGTTTCCAATGCACCGCCTATTCCGCGCACACAGCGTATTGAAATTATTGATGTATAATTTATTACGTTTATCATAAATAGTGGTGGTAAATTCAGATTAGTCTGTTCGTAAATTACTCATACTAGAGATTAGCATAGAATGGCAAGGTATTGACCTCGCTCGCTATTTTTGTATCTTGGACTTTATACCCTTATATCGGCCTTGTGAGAATTGTGTTTTTTGCATTTCATGCTTAATTCAATCTTCCCTGATCGGTGCTGGATCGCAAATGACACACCTTCTACGACCAATCCCTTTCTAAAGAATGCATCGGTGTTGAGCTGAAGTCTAGCGCTGCTAATAGACCGCGTCCATCTGAACTCTTTCCCTCTCGTGCTCTCACTCACCTGCAACACCGACTACCATTTTACCGGACCTCGCCGCGGCCAGGGTAACACATTAAAATGCTTTCAGATGGAGTTGGTGTCGGCAGGATCTGGTTTATGACCTAAATTAGGGCAAAGTGAAGCTCTGTGCGCCTTTTTTTGTGAATATGTTTTTGGGCGATTTAAACAAGCATATGCGAACATTGTGGGAACTGTTTGGCCGTGATCTGATATGTAGTTGTTAATAGGGGTTAGGTATTGCTAAATGATTGTTGTGGTAGAATCCTACTTTTTTTTTTACAGGTTCCTTTAAGGAATCCACCTAAGACTTTAAAGGGATTTTAATAGATTGATTTTGAGGCTCTGAATTAATGGTACTTCCGGCCCACATCACGGCGTCAAAGTAAATCCTGTAATTGATGTTGAGGGCTATTCAAATGACTTACACTCCACTATGTGGGAATTTTTATCCACTTGGCTCCAAAGCCACTTTGGTTTTATTTGTAAAGGAATAGAACTAACCAAGTAGGACTCACTTCACAGATAACACGGGGAGTATTCGATATGGCAATTTT
>Ga0163217_1044615_pt1 | contig 11540 bp, 12 predicted proteins | sample SynspAceP_FD_185933 | JGI IMG/M metagenome (GOLD analysis project Ga0163217, IMG submission 185933) | Saline lake microbial communities from Ace Lake in Antarctica - Synechococcus sp. Ace-P (PacBio error correction) | ecosystem: Environmental > Aquatic > Non-marine Saline and Alkaline > Saline ... | reverse complement strand
AGGTAACGTCTGCCTAAATACGCTGGCCGTTGTATCATCTCCGTATACCACAAGTGGAAAAACACTGACAGTTTCTCTGTCTGAACAGGAGTTAAGCAAGGTAAGATTAGTTGGAATGGACGTGGTTAACATCCGCCCCAAGGACTTTTAGGGAGGTAAAACCCAGCGACATATCCACTATAATTAGGCGCAGGGTGTTTACCAGCGCTAACTGACCAATGCGTAGATTCAGCTGTTGTTCAATAGCTACGCTCTGCATTTTGAAAGTTTGGGTAACGGGCGGGCGGCAAAGCCCGTTTCTGCTAGCAGCGCGCTTTGATTTCTTCAATGCGGCCACCAAAAATTAAACAAAACTTATGTCGCCTCGTTGCACTAATCAAGCTTGCTACGCAGCGCTGAGGTCTTGTGTTTATCAACCATGAGTTCTGCAGTGATAACACACCAAGCGTAGCGCGAACCTTCAGTGCTAACTAGAACGCGGTAAATCTCTTACACGAGATTTTGCATCCGCTAAAGGGTCGCCCCCCCACCCCCCCCCCCCCCCTCCCCTCCCCCCCCCCCCCCCCCCCCTTTCCCCCCCCCCCCCCCCCGCCCCCCCCCGCCCCCCCCACCAGGCCACCGCCACCCCAAGTATATGAAGTGTAAGACGTCACAACACAGACTTTATGCCGTCACATTTAGCGGGCAGAACCTCCTTTTGTACCATCAGCACGCCATCAATAACTTAGTGGAAACGCAGACCGGATCTCCACCATTTACGCCCCAAGAGAGGTCAATCCATCCGGTCATCGTGAAATTGTATTTGTCCGTAGCTAAGAAATCGATATGCGACCGTCTGACCGTTACCACCTCTATGCGAGTCCGGCACACCAAGAATCGCGATAGTTTAGTATTTTTCGATAAACCAGTGGAAATACGCCTCGATAATTCATTGGGTACGTTTGTAAAGCCCGGCATAAGGAGGGACCATCGGGTTCGTACGGCCTATGGCGCGCCTGAATACCTCAAGCCCAATTTGGAATATTGAAAACCATTTCGCCGTTGTTCATCGTAGCCTGAAATTAAAACAGGTGGGAGATCAGCAGAAGCCTGCCGCATTCATACGAATCAGGCGCGCCTGTCACCAATAAAAACCACCCATAACGTCAAAGATACGACCCAAAAGCATGGGTTTCCCCTATAAGGCGGCAGGGAAGTTAGGTTTAAATAAAACTTCCTTGGGGAAATAGCACATCAACCAAATCATAGAGCCATCATTAAATAGGGAATCTGGGATCAACTTAGCGTTGAATCGGTGGTGAATGAAGCCAAAAAACATTTTGAAACATATCTTCGTTCAAATAAAAGTTAATCGAAATGGGGCCGTGATCAGTGCCTGCAAATCAAAGATGCTTTATACACTCACGCCACATTTGTACATTTAATTTTAAGGGGCCTTTACCCACGCCGTCAGTCGCATTAAGAGTCTTCAAATGAACGTGCTCTTCGGGTACCAAATATTGATGATGGCTTCGCATGGCGATATGATTTCTCTCCAGCATGATTTCCATGGTTGGAATAAAAAATGGTTCATCACCGAGCGCTGTGAATATTTCAACACAGCGTTTGCCGCGGTATACAGGATGCACCAGGCTTTAAATCAAAACGGTTCCACTGTGGGTTGCGGCACGTTGTGCAGAATTAACTCTAAGAAGGATTCGTGTTGCAGGACCCCTTTTTTATTACCAGTTTAGTGGCGGGATGGGAATCTCCCTTCTTGAAAAGATACTTTCTGGCTTTTAATTGAGATCGAACCGCACCATGCCGCCATTATCCGACATATAGCCCAAACTGGCTGACCACGCAATGTGTCGACTTCTTTGAAGATTGGAATTCAGTATGATCCAATCGGGGCAAATGTGAAAACGCTGCATTAGTCAGTAGGGAGTTCATTGCGTAAAATGACGTCGGCCCTCTTCTAACTTCACCTTTATAAGATCATAAAACCATTGAATAAAGGAGCCGAACTGACTACCACCATTTTGCCTCTTTTAGTGGCAAATCAATCGGGAAGCCAGTACCCTGTTCACGAATAAACCCGGGGACTCTGGCAGTACGGAATAATACCGCAATCCATTTCTTCTCGGTGCATATACGCCAGTGCATTTCAGATGATATTCAACCGTGAACCGTATCGACTTCAACACGTTGCAAGGGCTATTATTAGTTTGTTTAAATTTTCTGTTGCTTGACTTCACACTCCGTTTTACGGTTGATCGAGGTTACCGACAAAATCCACATGGCCATGTAGCCAGGCAAATCACGGTAGTTGAGTTCCATTTCAGACCACAAATGGCTGGCCATTAATTTCGGATTTTTGCATGCATTTTTGTTCGGTTGTAAAATAGGCGTAGGTAGTGCTACCTTCATAATTAAAATCTGGCTGGTGGCTATTTTACACTCTTCAAGTTGTCGTGCCTTCAATCCGATAGGCTTTGATGGCAGTGGTTTTGAGCTGCAGTGGCAATTGCCACTCCCATCCACTATTATGACCTATCTTCAAGGGCAAGGTACAATAGCTGAGTATGTTTCCTTCAAAAATGGCGGCTTCCAGCGTATTCAACCCTCTGTTGCCAACTGGCTGCCTTGGTCGAATGTTCCAACTGACAGTTGAAATGCTGTCCGGTATAACGCAGAATTCGCTGAAAAGTGATGGTTTGTTGAGTCCGCAGGGAAATACATCTTGACTTGTAGGGTTTCACCGCTTTTTGTTCTCAGCTTCAGCTAGGTAGTTTGCTAAATCACTAAGCTCAATGTTTTTGAGTAAGGTAACAGAACTACGTGAGGGCTTCGTCTCTTACTTTCGGTGGTTTGCATCCCATAATCACACAATACACCGGACCAGGTGGGATGATGGTTGGCCATGCATTGTCAAAATACCGAAGAGCGTTGATGTAGGGACCTTGCGCGCCAAAAGCCGACTAAAGCAAATTCTCGCCGCTGCGTCAAAGCCCTGCTCAACTGAACACTAAAAGTTAAACTGCCACCAAAACTAAGATTTCATTGACAATTTTACTTGATCCCCTCGGCGGCCTCATTCAATGGAAGTCCCATAGCGTCAGCCACTTTTTTAACGCCGCACAGCCGCGTCTTTATTAAATTGACATTTTTGCCCCCCAATGCACATCAAGAGGGGCAAGTACGGAGTTACACATTGCATTCCACATACGGTGGGTTCGGTACCGCCTTTCATGTTTAGTAGGGCCGCAGGGCCTGTACTGCTCCGGCTGATTTCTGGTCCTACTCTTAATGCCTTGGGTAAAGCGGGCACAAAAGGCTTTGAACTCGCCACGGCACCAACGTTCGAACATTCAAACCGATGGGCCACGTCGGTGAATCGCACTCTTGTTCACGACGAATCAAGCTTTAGCATTTTGAATTAAGGCGACATGGTAGATGTACCGCCCATGGCGAAAGTCAATATATCTTTGTATCCCGCCGTGCTGCAAAAATATGGATTGCGCCTGATACGCGCTGCTGGGCCAGACATCAATAATTAACAGGCTTTCAGATGGAGGCACGCGCGAGCCTAGATCACCATCTGACCGTAAAATAACAAGTGTAGTATATCGCCCATCTTCTCTTGTAAGGCTCTATTGTAGATTTATCACATACCGCAGCTACTTCAGGTCTTACAATAACTATTAATAAACCGTCGTTCCGGTGGATCTGCTCCATTCTTGCATGTCCAGTGAACCTCTATTGTTATAGAAATAGGGCAATACTGTGAGCTAGTTTCTACACACGATGGCTTTTGCCTGGTCTTTCCATGTTCGCCATATGAGATAGAGTATTAAGCAGTAGTTTAGCTTCAAAACTTGGGCCCTTGGCTTTTGAGTTTCAGTAAGGGATTGTCTTGAGGACTTCCCTATCGAGTGGCTTTAATTTCATGGCCCTTTCGCATCAGATAACGTTTTCGTTCAGCCTCAATAGTATAATCAAGGTGGAGCAGCGAGGGCTTTTTCACCACATAACTTACCCAGCCCCCCCGCCTAAGACCCGCCCGGGCCCAGAATGGAACTGCTAACCTTGCCCAAGACCATGGTTTATAGCCTGCCAGTTACGTCACCAGCATTACCATCTATCTCCCGTTTTCTTTGTAATTACCACTCCTTAACCATATTTAACTCAAAACCTCGCGCGAACATGAAAGACGAGGTGTGACATAAATAGCGCCACCCATCGCATGGAAAGTTAACTCACTTCTTCACTGCGAGGATTTCCTATTTCTGATCCTATGATCTCCACATAGTCCGCAAGGATGGTCTGTGATTCTTTTTCTTGCAACACTTAGACGCGTCGCATCAACGAATATGTAAAAGGGCGCGCAGACGCACCATTGAGAAACTCGGAAATCGCGGCTTATAATAGTTGAGTGGTTGGAAGGGATACACCTGATATAAGGGTATAGAGTGCGCTCAACCATTCGTGGCGTCCGTTAATTAAACCTCGTCGCCCAGATAATCTTCTAAGAATATCCTCACCGGGTAGAACGCGTTCTCAGCGAACGATAAGCAAGTCACGCCTAAATCATGGTTAGCTCATACAACTCCAGTTGGTTTGAACACTGCGTATTAAGCCTTTTTTTTTTTATATACGAGTTTTTCTATATTTTACGTTCACAGTTTGTTTGGCTCCCTGCCACGTTCCCAGCTTCGCTCCTGCTCCCCAGCGTAACTCGCGTCGTAGGCAAGTCCTCATGCCTGGACCACAGTTAACGCGTCCGACAAAGCCTTTATGTGAGTCAGTGGTTTTAATGGGCCCGGTAATCAAAAGCCCCCAATTCTGGGTGTCCACCGCCCCATCAGCAGGCAGAGGCCCAAGTTTCTTCCGCTCATCGCAGGCCGCAATCCATTTTTGCAGCAAGGGCCGGGGATTGGACCACACACACCGTATGGCCCTATTAGTTGTGACACCTCTTAGCGACTTAGTGAGACGGCGGATACAACGCCTATATGACGGATTTATGTTGATACGGCCACATCCTTATACAAATATGTTGCCTAAAGCTATAGAAGTTGTCGTCGACGTTCGTGAAAACAAGAGGCTCGGCCGATATAAGCATTTGGCTAGCCATGGCTTACGGTGTTTCATAACTCTGAACGATGGCGGCGGCCCAAGCGGTTTGCATGTTTATTATTCCCTGAGACTCCCGGTATACCCACTGGTGCCGGTGTTTTAGCACACGTGCTTGATTATCCTCACAAATAATGTCGCTCTTCCTATAGTACCGCCCGCTATGTAGGACCTCTGCGAGTGTGAGAGAGTAGGACCAGAGATCCCAGAGTCACGTGGTAGCGCCTAAGAGAGTCCACACATGGCGCACTTGCGCGGCCCCAGCTTTCTAACGATAGAAAAGGCTCTGGGGTGAACTTAGGCGCAATGGGCTATCTTCAAAAGGGAACAGCCTGTTTTGGTGAGCGAAATAAGCTCCCACCGTATGTTGATGTGTGCACATTGTTGGCGGTCTCACAATCTGGGGTTCATCTGTGCGCCGTCTAAGGATGTAATTGCAACTCACTTGCCGGCAGCAGAGCACATAATTATTTGTGTCAATTTAGATAATGAACGCTGCTGTGGCGGGCAGTTAAAAAAGTGGCTGACCGCTATGGGACTTTCCATGAAGACGGCCGCCGAGGGTGATCATTAAAATTGTCATTATGGAATTTTTTTCTATGTTTGGATGCATTTCCACCGCTTTCAGTGTCAGTTGGAGCAGGGCTTTGACCCGCTGAGAATTTGCTTTAGTCGGCGTTGGTCTCTGCAGTTTCGCAGGGTCCCTTACATTGCTAACGCGTCTAGTATTTTGGAACCAATTTAGAACAATGGCCAACCATCATTCCCCACCTGTCCCGGTGTATTGTAGTTGCTATTTATGGTGATGCAAACCTTATCCGAATTAAAGAGACGAAGAAAACCTCACGTTAGTTTTGTTCTACCCTTACTCAAAAACATTGAGCTTAGTGATTTTAGGAAACTACCTTAGCTGAACCTAGATACAAAAAAGCCGGTGAAACCCTATAAGTCAAGATGGTATTTCCTGCGGCTTTCAAACAAACCATCACCTTACAGGCTATCTGCCGTGTATACCGCGACAAGGCATTTTCAACTGTCAGGTGGAATTCACAAGGAGCAGTTGGCAACAGAGGGTTTTGGAAATACGCTGAAAAGCGCCAATTTGACGAGGAACTTTCTTGACAGTCTTATTTTCTATACCTTTTCGATCAATGGCTCCTGTGGACCACCGCCGTCATGAAAATAGTGAATACCAAGGACTGAGTTTGAGGGCTACCCATTGCAGCTGCGCATATTGCCCATGCAGTATAGAAATCACAGCGGTCCCTCCGATCATTCTCCAAGGATGATAAGCTGCTATCTGGATATATAGAAGCAGTAGAGTGTGCACCGTTAGCGGACTAAACCCTGATGACAGAGTGTGATCGCTCTAAGAGACGGTATATTAGCACCAGCCAGATTAATTAATGCGAGATAGGTCATAAGCCTCTATTACGTGACGCGTAACGAACAACTAGAGCTCTCTCCGACACTTTACAATGGCACAAAACCACTTTATGCAGGAAACATGAATGACAACACAATACACCTCGTGACCTTAAGATCCCTGGTGAAACGTTCTACCGCATCGCCACAATATGTGGTTGGTTCTGTAGAATGGTTATTTCGCAACATAACCGTCGTACTCACTGTGCCCTAAAGAAGACCCTACATTGTGTGCACATAATGTGTGTATTTTTTGTCTGACCCATTAAAACCCCCCCTGTTAATAATCGCGTTTTGGATTGCCCTCTCGATTTCCCCTCGGTGCAATATTAGAGGCAAGACGCATGGTGAGTTTGCGAACGCACAAGAAAAACTCTAAAATAAATAGCACAAACTAATATAAGTGATAGACCTCCTCTACCACAGGTGTGGCGCCGCTGTCGCTAAAACGATGATTGATAGTATCGTGAGTACCGTGTGTAACCAGAGATTTAATTTTTGAGTGAGTGCGATGTACAAATTCCCAGGCCCTTGTGCGAGTACCTCGCCAACGAGATATGAGATAGCTCCGTAGTCATACGCATTTTGCGGGGTGTATTATTTCCGTTGAGTCTAACGGCCGGATGAGTCATCCATGGACGCTTATCAGGCCTGTGTTGCAGAGACAGGTGTTGTGTACGCTGCGTCTGCCACGCCGTATGGATGATATTTGCCCGGCAAGCTTATATATACCAACTAACGAGCCTGTACAAAATCTTGGCTTGATGTGTTTGTGTTGGAGGATTTCATAGAGTCATGTATCTACCGTTGCACCTTAATAGTAGTTCCCTTGTGAATTTTGTTTGAACCCGCAAGGGTTTTTTTTATTTGGGGCCTGTGATGAAGAGGTGCCACCGCTAGAAGAGGGCGACGTCATTTCTAACCCACCGTAGTAATTTCCGCGTACGATCATGTACAAAATACCTAAAGTGCACCAAAAGCCTGTCTCTCACCAATCTTGCCCTCTCTATATTGTCCGCGACTCCCAAATATCTTGGATTTTCCGAGATCTATTCGACCAGCAGACGGCTGACACATTAAGTCGACTCGAGAGATCAGAACCGACCTCGTATTCTCGCACTGGCTTATTTGATAAGTATTGCGTTAATGTCGCAGATCTATGGACTGGCCAAGGAATCGCTGTTGTGCCCACGGGTTTTCGATTTCCAATACTTGAGAGAGCTAGAAGGAAGTTTTTATCTATTTCAAGTATTATGGAGACCAAAAGAGTACCTACCGGCACTCGGGCCGTGGCCACTCTGACGTTATGAACTGTATAAAAAAGGATGTGCTAATGATATTTTCGGTCAGACATATCTTAACAGCCTGGAGAAGATATTCTACCAACTTTCTACGCTCTCCATATATTTGCCTCATGGTGGTCCTGGCCACAATTATAGATGTGTGCCGTGGCCACTCCCATATGCAAGTTTGAACGCTCTTTTGCACTCCTCGTAGGACCAATAGCACTTTTTACCACCACCCAAGGGTTCTTGCGGTAGGTGAGGCAATAACCCGTCTCCTGTCTCTGTAAATTAGCTCTGCGTTCGCAGGTCCCAAACGCTGTGGTGTGCCAAATGATGCACTCTAGTCGTACATACCGCTCTCTCGTTGCTTGTGTTGATTCGACATTTACTTCTATATCCTACCATAGAGAGAGAATGCATCGGTCTGTATAACCGCACGTGTGCATCACAAATTTTTGCAATAATGCGCGCTCATTTGTGGGTAAAGCGGTATAAATCACAAATGTTCAGGATTAAATTGCTTATTATACCCAGATAGGCATGACACATCGGATTGTGCCTGCAGTCTTGTTCGCAAGGCGGTACGGCTGCAACCAAAGTTATTGATTACCACATCAGATTTCTTTGACTTAGTCATAAATACTGCAGTCCATTTGCACTTTTTTAAAATCACTAATACCATGAGATGCGTTATTGTGTTTTGAATTGGTCGGTTGGATTGATTTAGATTAGCGCTCCCTCTCCACATAACGTTACACTATATTGAGTTAGCTTCATACTGTGGTTCATTCGTCTAATAGAGCGTGTACGGTGCCCTTCTTTCCTAAAGGTATAGGAATCAACCGCACATATTATTGGATTTTTGCAGCTTGCCCCTTTAAGATCCCTCCCAGAATCATGCCGAGCAAATCCTGAGAGCCCTCCATCTATTGCGTATCCAACTGAGTGTCGTTACATTGAACGTTTTATCTAATTGATATTATCTCCCGCAGACTCCAATGTTCTAATTCCCATGTTTATTGTGTTGGCTCTGGTCAACTCTTGTTCTAGAGCAGGCCTCGTATAATTAAGTCTCGCCGGATTGTCCACTTATAAAAATTTTGTATAATGAGTATAGCATACTTATCCCCATATTTGGGATTGTCAGTATGTCCTGATCGAGTGCGTATCTGTACCCCAAGGATAGTGATATTAGTTACAAGAACCTCAACTTCCCTGACGCGCCTTATATCCACCAAACTCCAGGGCGCATTGATTATTTCTTGCAGATAGTTTTCGTTGTCAAATTGTTCATCCATACGCTACTTTCCAGGTTTCGGCCAGCAAAAGACTAATTCTTGCATTCACCGTGCTAGTATGCGTTCACGGATAGAATTACTGAAGTCTTGTTGGATGCGGACCTGGAGGCACGCGCCAGCCTAGGTGCCAAAAAAAAGTCCATAATCAGTAGGATGTTTTTGTTTCACCTTGCAGGGTATGGATATACAACAAACTAGGAGACGAATCCAATCGCTTTTAGTTCCAGTTATCTTTAGCCAGATTTCATCTAGTTCAACTTCTGTGTGCAGCTGTATTATTGAGTACCCAGTAGGCAGCGAGTCTTCGACGCTGAGTTGCGCATTGAGAGATGTGCCTTTGCTGCAGCCCACATGGCTCCTGCTCTGAGTTCATTTTCCCGGCTCTTTACTTTTTATTTTGGCAATATCAATGCATGAAACTAAAAAGACGCAAGCCCCCGTATAATTTTATATCGTCAGTCACTTTGGCGGAAAATCGAACTTCAATACTTGGATGCTTAAAACTTTGTCAATGGTTGGGTAACCTGCCCGCAATAGTCCAAATGGATTCAGCAAAAAACTTCAAAAGAATTTGGATTGTCTTTCAACCTCAGTTTTAACACGCGGCATTCAGTTTATTCTGTTTATCTAAAGAATATCGACTTGAAAGCCAAGTTCAGTGTTAGGTGGTGACTTCTTGTTATGTCAAGCAGTTACATTAATTTGCCGCAATTAAACACATCACCCTGGGTGTGGGGGGCCGTGGCCTGAGCCGGTTAAACCAGAAGTCTAGGTGGCTTGGGGTACCAATTGACATTAAAACCACCGCTTCTAAAATCCTACGGCCATAACTGAGATACCAATTTCATTAAACTCAATTAGGCGTCGTAGGCGAGGTGACTTTGGGTTTGCAATTGATCTGAATGACTTATTGCGATCGGGGGATACCGTCTGGAGGTCACGTTGAAGGCGGATTGGTAGGACTAAACGCCAATTGGACGTAGTATCACATTTTAAACCCGAGGCCAGAAACGTTTGGTACGTTGTATGGATACGATCCGACTCCTCATAGTCGTAACGCATCGCCACTGCACAGTCTAATTGTTCAGTCAAATCATATTCTACTTGGCCCAAAGCCAGACATAACTGAGGTATTTAAAGGTATCGTCAAAATAACAAATTCAGGTGGTGTGGGGCCATCAGCAGGACATTAAGCCTGACGAAAAACCCTTTGCCCAGATCAGCACCCATAAGCGAGCCCACCAACATCACGTTCGATGTCGTAAAATTAGTAGCCCTGGCCTATCCAGCGGTAAGGATCGCTGCTATTGTCTGAAGTAAGACGTAATTCTCCACGAATCTGATTGACTACATTTTGCATACTTGATAACCATCGCAGGCTCGGGGTGTGATTTACGGGGGCCGTATACGCCAGTAAATTCTTATGCCCGGAGGAAACTACACAAAGGGGCAAAGAATTCGGCCAAATTAAATCAGTAACGATTGGCGCCGCAAGACAGCAGGGGTTTATTGTTTAGAGTTACCGGTCAGTTTGACATTGGGCTGGTTAACTCGTAACCATAAAACCGAGGCGTGGTTGACCATCGGATATAAATATTCTTCTAAATCGTTTGTATGACCAATACGGCAGGAATCAAAACCGTCTAAATTCCCAATCCGCTTGAGGCCAGATCTTTGGTTTTTGTTGTTTTCGCCTGGCACATCTGGGGGTAATTAAATTCATGTTTATTCAATCAGGCAAAATTAGGCGGGTGCACAAAAGGCGGTTTCAAATGAGGGCAAGGCAAAATACGCATTGTAGTATAATTGCCCCGCCTTCAACTTCACTGTAGCCCGCTACTAAATCTAAGCTTTAATGTGTTCGCTGGCGCCCAAATTAGCCTCGCTTTTGCAGAGGTATCTTTTAGAAGTCGACCGTGTTATCAGCACCGGGTAAATGAGTTCGAAATAATGGCCATCAGTTGAATTTGCTATGGCTCACTGTAATCTAGGGATACATTTTTCACTGAGGGGCCACTGATGACACCATTACATTTTATTGGTTTGTTGTTACCCACCCCACCACTTACTGAACCTTCAGAAAGTTGAAGGCTCGTTGGTCGTGATGGAATGGCGCCAGAGACCGCGTTTCTGCCGTACAAACGCCCCTTTGTGGCCCTTTTTAGAGACTTCTATTTGCGAGCAAACATGAGTAATTCACCTTAAAGGATGGATTGGTGATGAAGTACAACCGTCTACTACATAGGCAAAGGTTGACTCAAGCGTCACGGGTTTTTGGAGACCCATACCCCGGAGGAATTACCTGACTTGAGGTTGTCCAACCCAACCGGTTTTTGCCCGTTCGGGCTGGCGAAATGGTTATCAATTATTCCACAATTGGCTTTGGAGGTATTCCACGCGGCGCCAAGTAGGCGAG
>Ga0163217_1090564_pt1 | contig 11542 bp, 8 predicted proteins | sample SynspAceP_FD_185933 | JGI IMG/M metagenome (GOLD analysis project Ga0163217, IMG submission 185933) | Saline lake microbial communities from Ace Lake in Antarctica - Synechococcus sp. Ace-P (PacBio error correction) | ecosystem: Environmental > Aquatic > Non-marine Saline and Alkaline > Saline ... | reverse complement strand
GCATGAGATTTCTGCAGTGAGATTTGGGGAAGATTTTTCCCAGATATGCCCACCATTTGACCAAACTGATCTGACCATTTATTCTCCCATTGCCCAAAAAAGCCGACCTTGAAAATCCCGAAAAAAGTCACAATCTTCACGATTTCTCACTGTGGAGAGTTGTTTGCACACTGCTGTTCCAAGTCACTCCGGAGTCAAAAGATCGAGCGAGTAACCGTTGTTCCCTACGATGTATGCTACAGAAGGTGCGAAAAGGTAAAAAACATAATGGTTTGTGAGGTTTGGGCAGGAACGGCAACCCAGCTTGCTCCCGTATTTGCTGTTCCGGTACATTTTGCCAGATTCTCCGAAAACTATGCCAAAATCCCGTATTCCAAAAATCAATACTGACCAATTTTAATTCGCTCGGAATCGGTCGAACGAATTAAAGTAAGGCTGAATTACTGTAACAAAAAAGTTCGCCCTCTCCTCACCAGAAAATTGAATCCAAATCGATCTGTGTTAAAAACTCGTCGCAGTAATTATTTCGAATTCCCAAAGAAGCGGTTTGGAAATAGCTTGAGCCGGAAATTAGCTAGAGGCTGATTAAATTTCCGGCTAGGCCAACAGCAAAAAACCTGCGTTGGTAGTTGCTTTAAATGCTAAATCTGTAAGGCACCAGAGTAAGTGGTGCCAAATTAATTTTAGAAAAGAAAAAACTCTGCCCTGAATTTGGTTGATCGAAGCGGTAGCGGTTCCCCACGAATTGATGATCCTTGGCATCAAAGTTGAATTGCAAACTTTCCTTAGTGTGTACTAACTGTCGAATTCAATTTCGACCAATTCACTCCTCCAATCAAATCGTTTTTAGGAAACTGTCCCCTAGTTCACCGCAGCATAACCAGTCTTGAATTTGAAAATTAATCCCTTCAAATCCACCAGTTTGACCGAGTTAAGGTTAGTCCAAGAATTGCCAGCATTGCTAGTTCCTAAGATTCTCCCCTGATCCCCAGCGATAAATGCATGGAATCTGAAGAGTTGAAAATAGAAATCATTTAAAGATTCTGTGGTGCCTGAATTGATGGTAGACCAGTTTCGCCACTATTCAATAACCAGGAGGATGCCTGAATCACCCACTTACGAAAAGTCTGCTTTCCGAGAAAAAAGACCACACTGTTTAGCCCTGCTGAAGTATTGGAAATCCGGCTTTAGTCCAAGATCACTCCATTTTGACGAAGTAGATCATGCCGTTTTCGCGAGCAAGCTACTCCCGTCGTCAGCATTTAGGAAAATCGTACATCCCCTTAGCTTGCCTTCAACGTAAGGTATTTCCTCCCAAGAAATATTTCCTCCATGTACTTGCGGAGAATTGAATCGCTCCCCTACAAATTAAAACTAGATTTTTCATTGATCCAATTAATGGATTCGAAGGTCCAGACCCCCAGCTCTGCATTCCTAGTCCAAGTCTGCGCGAAGCCGCCAGACTTAGAAAAAAACCCAAAAAAGTATAAGAAATAGAAATTTACGCATTCGCTCAATTCAAAGAATTCGAAACAAGGCTATATGATCTTGTTTACTTTTGCCAAAGCCATAAGTTAGGTCGATAATTTCAGGAATATTTAGAATTCTAATTCCCTTATGTGGCGATGATTTGTAGCTTTAATAAGAATAAAGTCTTTAAATAATCATGAAAAATAACCATTATCCATGCGTTTTGATCCTTGCGCCAACCGCATGCGGACCTCAAGAAAAGATATCCAAGGAAGTATTTGATGCGAGTCAATGAGAAAATGAGGTGAAAAAAAGTTATCAGATTTTTGAGATTATCGAAGAAACGATGGTCTTGGGGTGACTCATTATACAAGAGGCTCAAAAACCAGTTTATATTTCAATCTCAAAGCAGTGGCAGAAAAAAGGGTTGATGGAGCTGTGAATATGCAATGTGAATGCGACTACTATTTCTAGATGAGTTGCTGATAATATGGGATCAGCATTCGAAGGGTGTCCAAGCGCTTTTCGAAATCCTACCGATAAGCAAAATTAAGAGAAGTCCACTTTTGAAGCATATGAAACAATGCGGAAAAAATGGCATTACAGTTGAAGCCAAACCTTTCAAAAGATCACCACGGTAATGGCCCTATCTCTACCACGAAGCAATGTGATCCCCAATGGATTTGTTTGGAGTTGTCATGGAGACCCAACCTCTGATCTTGATAAAAAACCCTAGAAAAAACAATTCACTCTACCGCGAATGATCTGGCTAAGAGGTCATAAAGTCGTGAGAATTTACGAGGGATGTGGCACTCCAATACCAAAAAAGCCTTAGTCAAACCGATTATAGAAATCCCTCAGAAGTTTTTCTCTAAAAAAAATTGCATATAGTCTTATCTGGGAATCTCATATAAACCCATGGCCTGCCCTCAAAACAAAAAAAAAAATCGCTTTTCTTTTGCTTTTCACAATTTCACATTTTCCATATGGCATTTGGAATTTCTCCAATACCTCATTTTGGAAAGCTATACTCAGGGAAAATTCCAGGGATCACAAGTCACCCTTTGACATGACCACCAATTCCAGCTGGCCATTTTGAGAGATGGGAATGATAATTCTGCTTTTCCGATGAAAAACCAAGCTCATTACCGTCACATTAGATGCATTTCTGGATAGGCCACTCATGAGGGACTTGGGATGCCTTCGAGGCTTTCTTAGATTAAAAAATTACGAATGGCGATTTCAGAGAAACCCAATCGGAGAACGACGTTGATGTCTGTCTCGAATCTTAGTTACCACTACTTGATATGGACTTTTGGGATGGAAAAAGAAAAAAAGCCAGCAATTTGGAATGACTCAATATGGAGCGATTTTCAATATTGCCATTGGTTGTTCTTAAAAACTGGGATTTTCTATCGACCCCCCAACTGAAGCAGAAGGGATATCTGCAAAAAAGCTGCAGTTTTCAAATTACCTATATACTTTTTTGGGATGACCCAAAAGCATTAATGTGATTATGCATGGAACTGACGGAAAATGCGAATGAATCCACTCAAAAAGTGGGCACCAAAAAGCCAAAGTCCTTGGGATTATATACATTTATGGAAATGTACTAGAATGGGACTGATGATTCCAATACGATTTAGTGAAAGGTTTTTATAAAAGATCAGCCGAGAAAAACCCAGTGAATCTGCTGTGAAAAAAACTGTATCCAAAGAAGTAGTTCGGCGAAGTGTTGCCAGCTTAGCAACTGAAATCAGCTCAAGCTAAGCGATTCCTGAGCAGCCCAGGACTGAAGCGAATTGATCCCCAAATCCAAAAAAGCCAATGGTGGTTTTCCTAAGCTCCATTTTTGGGTTTTAGGCTCGTGCGACCATTGACCCTTTCCCGCACCAGGAAGAAATAATGCCTATTATACCAAAAAGCCCAATAAAGCTGATTATTAAAACCTAAAATGACCCGGATTATGAAAATCCTAAAAATCAAGAAGACTTCATCCAAAACCGGCGCGCTATGACCGGAGGGAGTCTTAGCATCTCCTTTTTGTTCCTGGAGCTTACCCGCCACCGGCGAATTGAGCTGAACTTTTGCAGTTATTGGCTTTGGTGTAGAGGAACCGGAAGCGTATTTCAAGCGATGGTAACTGGCCACCCAATCAAGGCTGGTTGCGATTGGCAGGCGCCTTCCGAGATCACTAACCAATATCATAAAATTGATCATGGAAAAATATGAGCTTCTAAATGTCAGTACCAGAGGAATAAATTGACATGTTTGAAGGATATAAAGCCGCAATTAGCGCAGCCGGATGTGTGATTTTGGCCACACCTCCTGTTTCGTCCGATGCACTTCGAGGAAGCAGTTAAAGGCGGGGAGCAGATTTATGGAAAAAAACCATTGGCGACTGACGCCGCTGGGAACCGAAGAGGTGCTCAAAAAGCAGCGAAAAGAAGGCAAAGGCCAAAAAAAGCTAAATGTGTCGTGGATACAGCGAACATTATCAGAAATAACATCGTGAGACGATCAAACGAATTCATGATGGAGGTATGGAGATAATCACACGTGGAGGACAAGTGTATTGAATGATGGGCGTATGGTTCGAGAGCTGTCCAACCCGCCAGACCGAAATGGAATTATCAGATGCGAATTGGTATTATTTTCAACTGGCTTTGCGGTGATCATATCACCGGAGCAACATGTCCATAATATTATGTGCCAATGGGGTAAAAAAAAGCTATCCGGTTCAAGTCAGAAGGTACCGGAGGAAGACAGCGTTCGTACGAGTTAAATGAGACTGGCGGAAAATTTTCGATCACCAACTGGTTCTTTACCTTATGCCGATTGTTTGTGATTCACAGTGAGTGCAGAACACTTTCCTTGGAGCCGCCACCGAGTAACGAGTCTTTTCAAAAGGGTACCAAAGGAAAGTCTATAGGAGTGGATTAAACCATGGGTTTTGGACTGACTGGAAAGGAAAATGAGCTCTATTAAAACCATCCACGTGATAAATCCAAACTAATCCTTACCAGCAAGAGCCACGCATGAGCTGTGGGCTGTGTTGATGAAGGTGAGTATAAGTTCTGATGCTGAAAATGCCCGAAGAGTACCAATGACTTCATTCATGGCGATAGCGACTTATTCCGTTAAACCATTGACTTGGATGAAGCGATGAACGTTCTGTGGATCTATTCCTGAGCGCTTAGCTTGGGATGCGATGCCTAATTTTACATACGGTGCAGAGTGCTATTTATCCACATTGCTGTGTTCCGGTTAAAACTAAAGTGATTCTAAACTATGGAACGTAGGAAATTTTACAAAAATAATAGGCTGACGACAGCCGTTTTGGGTGTCTCAGAACTACGACTTCTTTCCGCTTTTGGAAAGCAAGAAAGCAGAATCGACCGTCTCAAATGATGGATTTTGCACCCCATTTTTGGAATGTTTAAAAAAACTCGGCTCCAGGAGAATATTGATGAGTAGATTTATGCAGATTCAGGGATTTCGCTCCTTAGAGGATAAACCGGTTTGCTCAAGCGATCTTCGGAATATCAGGAAAAAATTGGAAGCTTGAATTGAGCTAGGATGCGAATGGGGTTTTTGTGTTCGATGGTTGGAATAATGAAAAGACTCCACTTACAAACTGGAAAAAGGATTTTTGGATTTTTCTTAGCGACTGTGCTATCAGTTGAAGCTGCCCAAACGTGTGGAGCGAAATGGATGACTTGTGTTCCCGGCTTCTTTGAGGCGGAAATCTACCAATTGGATCCAAAACTTGGAAAATTCACGATGCCTTCGAATGGGTGCTGCAATACTTGAGGCCACATTGGATGACGAATGGGCTAGAGCCATTAGTTGGTACACAGAGCTTTTTCTTCGAAATGTGATCAGACGCACATGATTTGTAAACAGTGGACGTCCCAGCTGTAAAATCCTCTATGACATCTATTCATAATGCAGCGGCAATGAGGGTAACCTGAATTGCTACTATGAGGAAGACTTGGGCAGAAATTGCCTATATCCAAATCCGGAGATAATCCCGAAGGAAGGAAGCCAGGTACGGAGAGGGATCCCATTATGTAATGTATTATTTATGTACATTCCACGATAAGGTTCAAGGGAGAGGCATGGATGGAGCATGGTAAATGCGTTGCCGGGCGTCCGATGTGAGAAAAAAGCACTAATCGCGCCTATCGAAATGTAGATATCAAGAAAAAGCTGATTGAATGAAGTAAAATACTTATTGGACTTTTCGGCCTCTCTTTCTTTTCTGCAATCAGAAATCCTCGCCAAATTCCTGTAACCCGCTGGGTGGAATATTAGAGGACGCCTGTGGGCGCCTCTTTGAGAGCCCTCGCCACTTACTTCTGATATTGCGATGATGAGTGGACCAACGGGACTTGGCTTAAAACCACTGGATGAGAAAGACTGGAGCAATTGGTCATTGATGGATTGGTAGAAGTGGATTTCGATCCATTCAGGATTTGAGGCAGAACATGCCATTGCAGTTTTCTTTTGGCCGGTCAGGCCAGCTTATCTACAAAACCTCTGATGAGGAAAAGTCTTGGAAACTTACCCATAAAGAAGTCCACGGCCTTTCTAATGGGCGATACCTTCTCAGATCAACAGACAGCTATGTGTTTAGATCAGTTGATGGCAAAAATTGTATGATTTTAAAGACCGTCAACAAGAAGAATCTTGGTTTGAGGATCCTAAATTCTTGCCTAGTTGTGCTGGGAGAAGCAGGATTTGCAGCCAGGCAAGTTCATGATTAGCAATCGGGATTTTAGTTGCTCGGCATGCGAAAAGATTCTAATTCTCCCACTATTCCAAAAAGGATGGAGGAGACAAGTGGAAAAATTCCAAATCTCCCTTGATTCAAGAGAAGGTTCGCAAGGCATCTTTGCATTAACAGGATTGAGTTTTGCTGGTGAAATATCTGTATAGGGGGAATACGGAAACGGATAAGTCAGGTAATCTGGAGTATATGAACTGCAGCGAATGATTGGGGGATGTACCAAAACCCACTTATCTGGATACGATCAGGAATACTTAATTCCCGCAGCGAATGTTATTTACGTAGGCCAAAGTGGCTCAGAATTTTTCTATGACGGAGCTCAATTGGAAGAATTTTTCAGAAAAGGGTTTCATGCTGTGAAAACCAGGGAAGTTCAACAGGATCAGTTTGGGCTTCTGGAGAAATGGAAAGTTGCAAAATTAATTTGAGAATAATTAGCTGATTTATACGCATATTGATCAAGAATTAGAGGATTATTCAATTTAAATAAAATAATAAATTAGTTTTTTTTTGTAAAGGCTCAAGCTTATTATTTTAAATTTGATATTTTTGAAGGATTTCAACCTGAAAATCTTAGTAAATTAAAAAAAATTAGAATGTTTGAAAAATAATCCATTTCCATATGGTTGATTAACGAAAAATGTGTCCGGTAAAAAGGAGATTTTGCTACTGAAAAAGGTTATTTCAGATAAATTCCCTTGAGATCGCCCAAGCATTAGTCGATGTTCTAAAGCGACTCCATATTGGTAGATAGATGGAGCAAAGAAAGGGAGCCCCAAAGGGAATTACCCATATTTGGAGGCAATTACGGGATATCACAGATATGAAAGTGGATTTTACTGGTTGGAATTTACCACTGATGGGAGATGTAATTAAATCTTTGAATTGGAGCCTCTAACAGTTACATTAAGTTCTGCTGCAAGGCGAATCAGCCGGAGCGATTGCACAAATCCTACCTTTCTATGGAGAGAAAAATTAAATCTCGCAGCGATTTGAACCCTTCTGAGTTATAACTCAAGATCAGAGGTTTGGCTTAAAAAGAAGAAATTGACTTGTTCTATCACATCGAATTTTTTTCTATGAAAGAGGTTGAAATATTTGAAGTGCTCTGATGTGACCAGAGATGGACTAGCGGGAAAGCCCGAATTTGAGCTTTTCAAGAGATTCGAGACCGATTCCCTGCTATCATTCTGCAGCAAGTGAGATGAGAGGAATAGTGTACTTAGAAAATTACGAGAAAGAGTCACAGCTTCTGTATTCGAAGAGGCTTACTATGAAGGCTACATAAATCTTGAAGAATTGAAAAGGTTCAATGACGAGAACAAATAAAAAAAGAGGCTTAAAGCCTCTTTTTTATTTTAGTCTGCTTTAAATTTATCCCACGATATATAAAAAAAGGATTTATTTTTTGAAAATTTAGAGTGAAGGAGGCTATTCGGGTTTTTTTGCTTCACCAACTATGCCACAGGTTCTTTTTTTGCCGGGGCTAATGTTTGACTCGTAACCAAATTCCTGTTTTAAGATTGAATTGATGATGAACTTCATTAGCTGATTGAATAAGATCGGCGTTGCCTTATCAGACAGGGCTTAATCATGTTCAGTTTTCTTAATTTCCCCATGTCTTCTTTGGGAAAAGAAACTTCTGAAAAAAACAGAAACCAAAAAAAAAAACAGCAAGCTTTGAATATGGTGATTTCTGAAATTATAAAAGGAACTGAATGTGACATAATTAATTTTGGACTATCTCTTACTTGAAGTCAGTTTAAAAAGTTCCCTAAAAATATGAAAAAAATCAAACTATTGCAAACGATTGATACAAGATTTCGAATAAATTGTCTTCCTGCAGGGACAATTACGGAAAAGTTGAAATTTGTGAAGCAAGAAAAGCCATCTTTAAAATTCTGGTTGATCTAGGCCTTGAAAAATTGGAATTAAGAAAATCCGCTCGGCTCAAAGTTACTACCTATTACAAGGAAAAAGGAGGATTTAAGGGAAAACAGTCATTGTGTTTGAATTTCAAACCTCACAGATTGCTGATTCAGTCTGAAGTTTGGTCACTGGATTTTGATTCAGAGGAGGAGTCGTTTTGACTGTGTGTAGAGCGTCAGGTGCCAAACGGAGCAAACTCATTGATCCAATCTTTCATGAGAGTCCAGGTAAAATTGCAGGCTCAGGAAATTAAAAGTAAAGGCCTGTTTTCCAAGGATGGCGCTAGATCAATAAGCGTTGTTTATATTTTCATGTTTTGATTAGCTCTTTGGGGTCGACTGCTAGTTTTCAGAGCCACTGGCCTCTAAAACCTCCCGCCTTTTTAGAATGAATTGGAGACCACGCCATTGAAAAGGCGGTTCAAAGATTAGTAGAAATACCATTTCGATCATCCGCACCGCATCCTCTTGATGAATTATAATTCACTCGACTTTCTCCATCCTATCTCCGCTTTTCCCGAAAAAATAGTTAATTGAATTCGACCTGCTCCCAGATTAATCCACCAAATCTAAATATATGTCGATTCGAAGAATCAATTTGAACTGAAATAGCGCCTCGCCTGAAGTTAATTGGGGTTCCCGATGGAAAGTGTAATTATTCTCCTGCTCCTGATAGTTTTGCGAAATTACTCTTTGGATAACTCCTGCTTGAGATAAAGATACTTTCTTGGTAGTAGAATTAATCAGAAGGTTGCGAAGTATTTTAAATTGCTCCAAAGTAAACTCAGCTGTCTGATCTTTTGATTGGGAGGGATCGTAATTTATTATAAGATCTGTTTTCAAAAAAGCTTTGAAAACCCCAGTCCCATTGGTGAGGATCTAATTTAAATAAGACGTATCAATCCCTTTCGCTCAAGGGTATGCTTTTTCCAATGAATAGTGCTCCGAGTACTTGAAACCCCTGAGAGTATAGTGATTCAAGCTAGAGGAAGAACCTAGCCACCCTACCTATAATTGAAATTCTCATAGTAGGAAAATAAAAAACCCTCCCTGTAGAGGGAGGTTAATGTTAATCTTTGTTGGCCCATTGTACCCAGATGTAATCCCAGAGTGAGTGGTTACCCCGAAAAAGCAGAAATCTGGATTCTTGTAATGGGTATCGCGTGATTTTACCCAAAGGGCTTTCAGGAAAATTCTTGGGGGCTGATATTGCATTTGTACAAAATGAACTGATAAATACCCAGCATATCCAATCAAAAAAATCCCGAAGGAAATAATATGCAAAGTCCCCCATAGTTTAAATTTGAAAATCAAAATAAAGTATTAACAGATAGGCCGCACTTACAGGAGGGGCATTCGCAAATCGATCCTGATCTTTTGGTAGTCGTGATGGACCACCGGAACGCGTATTGAATTTTTTTGTCCTTGATCGGCGTATTATAATCCATATGGAAAAAAATACTTATGGCATTCATATATCTACAAATTAAAAAACACTAATCCCCCTAGGAAACAACAAACCCTGGACTATTGAAAATTTCTAGTTTGCGTAAAACACATAAATAGATATACAACCATCACCAAAAAAAACAGTATAGGGATAGAAAATATTGTTCCGACATCCTCTCTAAAATAGGGTTGGAGAGAACATGTGGCTAACCAAAATTGTCTTGTTTTTCCAATCTTCCCAATCTTCTCATACGGCTTGCTTAAATCATACTAAACAATATTTTAAAAATCTAATCTTAATTATGTCCTTCAAAGTAAGAAAAAAAGTTGATTTTATACGACTCAATAACTTAAAAATTCATTAATTAACAGTAAAGATTTGCAAAAGTATTAATGATTTTTTAAATAAGCTATAAACATTGGCACAAGATCTCTTGAATATATCAAATCCTTTGCACGTGCTAAGCATTGCTGTGAAGGTCGGAAGGTTTTTTCGTCCAAAAAATAAACAAGGCTTTTTCCTTCATATCCTGTACGTCTCCCACATTGCAGCAAAGCCCTGTGGAACTCCGTTAAGGTTCAATTCGGGATTTCCCCCTGCATTAGAAAAAAAAAGAATCGGACTCGCATGCCATCGCTCCAAGCGGGCCAGCCGAAGCTTTCCTTTTCCGAAGCATTAAAGAACAATCCGCACCGGATAGCAACCTCTTCTACAGCATCAGTTTTCCAAGGAATCGGGTATCATCGCAGGGCCCAGTTCACGACAAAGTCGTTCCATTTATCTCGCTTCGGACCCATCAACCTACCAATAACAATTTGGGGGGGGGGCTTGGGGGGGGGGAATTTAACCCTTTTCAAACCTCAAAAAAAAACTTAATCACATCCTCCACTCGTTTGACTTTTCTGAAATTCGAGTGTGAAGACTTAATAAAAACTTTCGCCGTTAGGACAAATAGCAGTTTTTGAAAATGTTCTTTTTAAACCGTTTGAAGCGTTCCAAATCAATAAAAGTTTGGATACTTCATAATCTCGGGTCACATCCAAAATGCGCTATAAGTCTCTCGTTCAAATCTTCGGAAACAAGAGTGACGCCATCGATTGGTTGATGGAGAACCGTTGACTACGGCTCATAGCTTGGATCTTTTCCCACAATGTGATATGCCGTTACCCATGTTAAAAGTTAATTACTGGAATTTGGATTCCCCTGAGTTTCAAGAATCTGTTTTGCCAGTAGGCTTGCAGAAGCCATGTGGATCGCGTAATGGAACATGTAGGTAAATCTAATTTTTCATACTTAACGAACATCACCATTTTACTGGCAAGGCGAAGTTTATATTGGAGCAATGCTCAAAACAAAAGGATAGCTTTTGATTGTCACTTCGTGTAAAAATTAGATTTTTCACTAAAAAATTCCCCAATCTAGTCGGTTTGCCGTAGTGATGAAGTTTGGAACTTCATGACCCAAACTTGCCAATCCTTACCAAAAACTCAGGGGCTACTACTCCGCTTTCCTCGAAAAGGTTGAGATAACAAAAAAAGCAAATTCCCAATTTTTTCATATTTCAATAAAAGTAATGCTGGTTTTTTTTGCAAAACTGTTTTTTGTTAAAAACACTTTCCATAAAAAACCATTGTTTTTGTTTCAAATTTTAAATTTTTGTATGGGAATCCGGACTCCCCAATTTGCAGAGGGGCTTTTGGGGCTGGGAAAAATTTCAAATCGGAAAAAAAAAAAAAAACCCTTTGGGAATTTTTTTATTTTTTTTCTTTATTTAAACCCTTTTTTGGGTTTGACTTTTTTCCAATTTTGGGAAATTTTTTAAAAATTTCTTTATTTTTTTCTTTCGGGGGGGGTTCCCCCCCCAAAAAAAATTTTTTTTCCCTCCCTTCCCCCTTCTTTTTT
>Ga0163217_1089362_pt1 | contig 11542 bp, 15 predicted proteins | sample SynspAceP_FD_185933 | JGI IMG/M metagenome (GOLD analysis project Ga0163217, IMG submission 185933) | Saline lake microbial communities from Ace Lake in Antarctica - Synechococcus sp. Ace-P (PacBio error correction) | ecosystem: Environmental > Aquatic > Non-marine Saline and Alkaline > Saline ... | reverse complement strand
AAACCTCGGACCAGGGATTAGTTCCGCCGTGTCGCCCCGTTGTAGGCGTCGCGATCGTGACGCATAAAAACCCGTTGTGCGTTCGTCACGCCGGGAGTTCACGTCCCGGCAACCTTGGCAACCGATTCGCGATCGCAATTTTCCACGCTCGCCTCGCACAAATCACGGCCCCCGGGCGAGCGCATTGGACGGATTCGCCGATGCCGTGGATTGCACTCGATGTTAAAACGGCGATGAGTCGATTTCCGCCGATAGAAATACCAACGAACAACGCGCCCATCCAGTTCATGCCTCGCGAACCGGGCCACCGTGATCGAGCACCGGCGCATGGATCCGCGCCCGTCCGGCGGAGGGCCGGACCGCACCGATTCGGTTTGCTAAAACTCCGCACACGCCGCCGCGACGAGTTCGTCCGTTTGGAACACCGGCGCTGACTTCGGATTGGCGACCTGGAGCCGGTTGTTGGATTCACGATCGGTTCTCCTTGACGCCAACACCGGCCTCGCCTGAACCGGGCGATCGTGGCGGGGGACGCAGTGGTCTGTGTTCGGTGATCCGCTTCGACGCCGAGACTCGCGGGTGCTGTGGGAGACTTTGAGGAAGCATGGGGAAATCGTCGTGGCGATAGGTTCGGATTCGCTCTCAACGATTTTCGTCCTTCGGGTGGGCAATCGAGTTCGTCCATCCTCAGAACGGCGAACTCCGCTTTGCTTTGAACTTCGCCGGATCGCGTCGAAATCTGGGACCGCCCAGGCCGACTTTTCGACCGAACGCGTCACGAAAACGATAGCGAGAAACGCATAAAACATGTTCGTGGTGCGGGGGCAACAAAACACGTTGTTTAATCGCCCCCTGGATACCAATTCGCGACGCGGCGAAGTACCGATCCTGGATCGATCGCGATTTTCGGACCAATTCATCCGCCGCCGCACTCGGCTGCTGAACGCGCTTGCGCCACCAAGGTGATGGTCGCAGTCAAATCATGGTATAACCCGCCCTAGCCCGTAGGAGCGTTTGCGGGCGAATTGCTCGGAACCCTTCGAAAGCAGCCCCTGGTGTTCCGGCTGTTCGGTTCATGTCAGAATTCGTCGGGTCGCTCGGAAGGAGAGATTCGTCCTTTGAAGTCAGCGTCACGGTCCATTTCTCGCGATTGATTCGCTCGCCACGTTTTACCTGATTCCGTTGGCGATTTGGCATTCGGCGTTGGGGTGTTGATGCAAGCGGTTTGGCAAAAACGGAGCTGTTGCAGATTCGTGAAAAAACCTACGCGTCTCGCCAGCGGTTGGTCCACGTTGCCGTTGAGATCGTGAGGGTTGACGCCGTTCCCCTCAGATTTTGTTTTCGCATCGCCAACGGTGCGTTGTACGGTTGTGGATCGGACGCTGTTTGGAGTTTGGTTCGGGGCTGGCTGGATCGCGGGCGAACGTGTTTGCAGTTCGCGAAATCGGATTCGTCCGGGCGCGATGGATTTCGAGGTTGGCAGGCGGAGGCCGAACGGGTTCCTGGGTGGCTGCGTCGGTTCCCGGTGGGCACCCAGTCTATTTGCATCTTCGTGCGTTTGGTCCCTTAATTCTCGGGATGCCACATGCGGCCTCTCCTCGTCCCCAGCGTGCCGCTGGCGTGCCGTGGCCCCGAATTCGTTGTAGTGTTGTTCGGCGATTCGGAACGTTCCCGGATCGCTAATCATGGACCGCCGTTGGGGCGGGGTTGAGTGCGTTGGTGAAGGCATTTTCCAGTGTTCGAATTTTCAATGATCGGAATGCTTTTTGTGGAAAACGGCATGACATTTCCGTCGTCATGCGCGGCAATTCTGGTAAACTGCAAACGCAACTCGAGTCCCTCTTCCCCCGACACCCCGCGACACTCCGATCGCACCACCTCTTCGCCTACGCACCATGCCGGAGCGGGATCGCGAACCGCTTTTTCATGAAAGCGGGCAACGCCGTCATGGGCAATTTCCCTCGTCCGGACGATCCAAAAGCTCACCATCGCACCGGGAAAAACCGCAATTCGCGGCCCGCCCGGTTGGGGCATGCGAAACCAAAAAGGCGACGTCGAAAATCTCGCACGATCTCGCTCGAGACAGGATTGCCTGATTCTGCTCGCAGGCATGGTTGCCGAATCGGCTCGTGACGCGGCCAATATTTTGCGAATCCGGCGCCGCCAGCGACCTGCGAGACGTCGACCAATTTAATCTGCACGCGGGCTGCCTCCCCACGGCAACATGAGACACTGCACGCCGGCATCTCGCCAAAAACCGAACATCTCCTCCGCCGGGACGGGACGCCACGTCGAGGCGCATCGAATCATCGCTCACGAGCTGCTTCGAAAAAAACCACCATCAGCGGGACGATCCGTCCGCCATCATTTCAACCAAGCCCAAACAAACGACCCACTCCTAAAAAAAAACCGCAAAAGGCGACCCCCCCATGGCCAATTCCACCGGCGGACGGACCGCCAAACGATCCAACGCAATCGCTCGCGCAATTGAACATCCCTTTTCAAACAGGTCACCGCCGTCGTCGATCTGCTCAAGGAAGGGCAAACACGATCCCCTCATCGCTCCGGTATTACGCAAAGAGGTCACCGGCCGACTCGACGAAAATTCGCGTGGCGAGCGATTGAGACGCACTCGAAAAAATCTGGCCGCATTCGCCGCTCGGAAATGGACGTTCTAAAAAACCATCGCCGAACAAAAGGACAAAGCTTCAGCGACGCGTTACCGCGCCCAAATCGAATTCCTAGCCACCGACCTCCGCACCCTCGAAGAAATCTTACCTCCCCTACAATAACCGCAAAAAACGACGCACCCGAGCCACCCTCGGCCGCGAACGCGCGACTCCAACCGCTCGCCGATTTACTCCTTCAACAAATTAAACTCGATCGCCAGCAAGAACGACCACCCTGGGCCGCGTTCGTCAATTTCCGATGCGACGTCCCTGACAACCGACACGGCCTCGCCGGCGCGATCGACATCAATCGCTGAGCCAATGGAGCGAAAGACGTTCCCGGTACGCAATATGGATGGCCGAAAAAGCGCATGCCAGTTCGGCAAAAGATCACCTCGGCGGTCAAGCGGCGGAAAGCAAAGGGACGCGGGCGTCCAAGTTCCTGAAAACAATACCTCGAACCGCCAAAGAGGGGGAAAAAAAAACCCCCCCCCCCCCCCCGGGCCCGGGGGGGGGGGGGGCCCCGCATCCCCGGACACCGCTTGCTCGCCATGCTACGCGTGCGAATCGAAGGGCGTGCTCCAAAATCGCCGCTCGCGATGAAGACGAAGCGCAGCGATCTCCCCATCTCAAATCCACGTTCATCCGAAACCCCTCCTTCGAATTCAATCGCGAACTCAACACCGCGCGAAAGAGTGTTTCCATCGCCTCCTGCAACCGGCGGACCCAAGTCCACGGGTTCATGCAAAAAAAACGCTTCAAAAGAACGGGCCGACGAAAGGCCATCAACGTGTTCGGCAAAATCTGGCACGAACTGCTGATGCGCGGCCCCCGCCGGACCGCGAAAGTGACGATCGGGCATCGACCCGGTTTTCGAACCGGGTTGCAAGTCGCCGTCGTCGATGGCCACGGGCAAATTTTCTCGACAACACGGCGATCTACCCCACGCCACCCAAAGCGGACATCGCAGTTCGGCCGCGAAAAACCGCTGCTCGGACTGCATCCGAAAAAATATTGGACGGTGCAACTGATCGCGATCGGCAACGGCACCGGTTGCACGCGAAACCGATGGCCTTTTCGTCGCCGACCTGATGCCGACAACAACTCGAACGTGACCAAAGGTCATGGTTGAGTTGAAATCAGGCGGCGTCGATATACTCGGGCGAGCGAACTCGCGGGCAAGGAGTTCCCCCAACCTCGACATCACCGTTCGCGGCGCATATCAGCATCGGCACGGACGACTCCAAGACCCCTGTCGAACTCGTCAAACCGATCCGAAATCCATCCGGGCGTCGGACAGTACCAAACACGACGTCCAATCATCGCGTCTGCGAAAGTGCCTCGACCGAACCCGTTCGAAAACCTGCGTTCAACCATGTCGGCGTCGACCTCAAAACAATGGCGAGGCTTCCGTTGCCGCTGTCCTATGTCGCTCGGCATCGGACCGGAAAACTCGCGAGAACATTGTCACCTAACCGCGACGATAACGCGACGTTTCGAAAGTCGCCAGCCAATTAAACGAAGCGTTTCCCAAGCTCGGCCAAGGCAAAGCGCTTCGGAACAGGCCGCCGGGTTCCTCCGGCATTCCGCGGCGGCAAAGGAAACCATACTCGACAAACTTCCTGGCCCGTTCACCCGAGCATTATCGCCTTCGTTCAGCCCCATGCGCGGGCGCAGTGGCAGGCGGACGTGAAAGCTCTCGTCGGCAACGCCACCCTCAGCCACCAACTGCAACCCGACAATTCGCCGACGATCAATTCGGGACTTGCCCCACGATCCGCGACATCATCGCCGAACTCGCCAAACCCGGACGTGCATCCACGCAGTGAATTCAAGAGGTCGCAACGTTCGCATTCGGTCCGCAATTCGATGGAAGATCTCGCCATCGCGAATGGTACTCGAAGGCGTTATCCCAACGTCACCCACTTCGGCGCGTTATACGATCTCGGCGTCCAACCAAAGACGATGAATCCACAATCTCCCCAACTCGCCAAACAACCTTCGTCAGCGACCCCAGGAAAATCCGTATCGGTCGTCACGTCGTGAAAGTGAAAACTTTGCCTTCGAAGTCGGGACATAGGACCGCAAGCGGCATCGCGTCACTCGTCATAAGTTTTAGTGGAAAGGATTCGTTCGGCTGCCAGGTCGACCGGCGACTCCGTTCGCCTGGGATGGATCCCGGGCGCCATGTTCGCTTTTGAACCGAGCGAAACACCCTCCTCCGAACGCTAAACCTTGACCGCCCCGTGTTTTCCTCCCGAAAAAAAAGCTGAGATCGGAGCGCTTCGCCGCGCCGCGGACGATGATTGCCGCTGCCATCGGGGGAGGGAGGATTCCGACAACCGCGAGGTCGTTTCGCAAGAACCTCGGCGCGGAACCGTCGTTGAAGTTGCAGTTCCGAGAGTTTGGAGAAAACTCGCCACAATTTGCCGGACACAACGCCCCGCCCCTCTTGGATTGTTGATTGAATTGCTGTCGATAGTAGCACGCCACATTTACGGGCAGGTATTGTGTCTGGCGTTTTGGAGTGTTTGAGCTAGCAAGTTTTCCATTCGGGCTCTCCGAGGCCGACAAAAACGCTTCATTCGCTCGCCCCGTACGCGTTCGGTTCGGAGAACCCACATTAGCGGTTTTTGCCGAGAGCGTTCTCAGTTGCAGTTCGTTGAGTGGGGCGCGGTCGAACGGAACCGGGGCTTCGGTCATCATATCGGACGCTTTTTGTGTCTTCGGGAACGCGATGGACTTCGCGGATGTTTGAGTCCGGCGAACAACATGACCCATCGGTCGACGCCCAGGGCGATGCCGCCGTTGCCGGTGGCGGCGCCGAAACCGCAGCGCGTCGAGGCAGGCAACCCGAACCGGTCTTTCGCGGTCGCCTCGTCCATCCGAAAGTTCGAACAACCTTGGGCCTGCAGGCGCTGTCGTGAATCCGGATCGCTGCCGCCGCCCCCCGGCCTTCGCTGCCGGTTTGATGACGAGATCGTAGCTTGGGCACGGACATTTTTCAGAGACCGCATTCAATTCGGCCAGGTCTTCGGCGAGCGTGCGGTGAAGGGGTGGTGCGCATCGCGGAATGGTTGCCGGTTTCCTCGTCTTTTTCGAACATCGGAAAAACTCGGTTCACCCAACTGCAATTGAGTTCACCGGGTCCGTTAAAAAGTTTTCATTTCGGCGGCGAGTCGTTTTCGCAACCCGAGCGAGTTCCTTTGCAGGTAACGGCACCAACGAACGGCGAGGAACATCAGCAAATCGCCTGGGTTCTTCCACCGACAGTTCGCGGATTTCGGCAAAGTGTTCGGCGAGTGAAATTTTTCGCGATCGGACTCCAGAGCAAGGTCGCAATGCGTCTTCGACGCGGGAACCATGCGAGTCCCTTGGCACCGATAATCCTGTTGCACGACGCGGTCAGTTTCGTCGATTTGGCGCACGGGAATACAACGGCTGCGGCGCCTGGGGAACGCGGATGCCGCGAACGAAAAAATTGCCGGCGTCGGCCGGTGCCCCGCGAACACGCAAAATCAAGGTCTTGGCGGCAACCGGTATGTGGACGTCCACGATTATTCCAAACGCAATCGCAAGTCGGGTGCGGCGTTCGCTTGCCGAACCGAACGCATCGCCTTCGTCGTAGCGTCATCCGCGGGCAAGGGCAGCGTGATGTCTTTGCCCGAGCACCTGATTGAGGCTGTTTTGGCGGCACGAGTCCGTCCGAGCAATTGGATGATTGTTCAATCGGCGTCCGACGAAGGACATTTCGAGGTCGAGTTGGGTGAACTTCGGTGTTGGCGGTCGCGCTCGCAAAATCTTCGTCACGGAAAACACTTGGCGGACCTGCACGTAGCGATACGAAATCCGCGGCCACCAGAGGATCTGTTTGTAGAGCTGGGGCGATTGCGGCAAACGCGTAAAAATTGCCGGATGCACGCGCGCTGCGGAACGAAGATAATCGCGGGCTTCCCTCGGGCGTTACTGCGGCCGGAGGATGCGGGGTTTCGACGTCGATGAAGTCGTGGCCCTCGGCGAAAGTAATCCCTCATGCACTTTGATGATCTCGCTGCGACGGGATCCAACGTTTGCTGCATTCCTTTTCGGCGCAGGTCGGAGTATCGATACTTCAGACGCAGTCTTCGCCGGGCAGGTCGGAATTGGCCGGGGGGTGTGAAGGGGCGTTTGGGCGGCCGCAGAGGATTTCGAAATGCTCGCTTCCGGAACTTCGATTCACCGGTGGCGAGTTTGGCTATTGGTTTTCCTTCGAGGCCGATTTAGGAAACGACCCACCCGCGGAATCACACGACGCTTTCGTTTGGCACATGACTTGGCCGCGCCGATGAGTTCCACGCCCGCTTCGGGCGGCCCCACGGACGACCTGGGTCAGGCCCGTTAACGGCTTCTCGCAAAATCGTGAAAAACGGCGCCGCCGTGATCACGCTTGTTCTCGACCCAACCACACCAGGGTTGACAGGCGAAACCGCACGTCAGATTTACGGAGTTGACCACAGGTATGCGGTACGAAGCACGGAAGAAGAACCAAGAAGGAATTGTGAAGGAAGCAGGCATTTCGGCCCGTAGATAAACTCTCGGCGGGCAAACCGGCCAACGAGACGAACGGCCCTGGTCGTCCCAGCCCCGCCTGCGCTGCGCGTCGTGTCGGTTTTTAGAGGAGAAAAAAACCGCTCCAGCGTCGCGAAATCATTCCACTCTCTCGATGCGGAGCGTCGGAGTACTCTGTTCCACAAAACCAAGCGGGGTCCGATTTGACTCCCACGCGTGCTCGATTATGATTACCCGCGTTCTCTTATTTCACCCCGCCTTCCCTCTTCCCAATTCGTATCATTGGCGCGTCAACCCAACGAACGGATTCCTTGGCCGGATTTGATCGCGCGTCGAACGCGAGTATCGCCGCAGCCCAAGAAATCGCGGCCCTGATCCGGGCAACGTGCTGAGACGAATCGGCAGTGCGTTGCTCGACTCCTACCGTCGCCGGTTCCTCCCCGGTCAACGTGTTACAACGAGCTGATCCGGTTGCCACCGCGACGAGGGGTTGTCGTTCGCCGATGTGTGACGTTCCAATACTCGACGAAATTTTTCCCATGCAGCCACACGAATTACAGAGCGTTGACGCGATTCATGCACGAGCAACCTGTTCGATCATGCTGGACCTGCCCCGCGTTCGCAAATCCACCTGCTCGACCGGACGCGTTCCACGCGATGAGGTCGGCCGGCTGCGTGTGCGAACTACGAATCAGGCAATCGCGCGCAACACGGCGGCGTGATCTGCGCCAATGCTCGGGCATCAACCCGGGCCGGGCACATCGGAACTCCAAAACGAGGCCGGGTTCGGGACCGTGGGTCACGAACTCGCATGCATCACGCTCGCATCTAGAAATCACGCGGACGGACGCGGCGAGTATTTCTTTGGCCGCTTGAAAAACGTGCGCAACCGTCCACGGCCTTGACGATGGGCGTGGGGCACGCATCCTCGAAGCCAAACGGCATTTTGTTGTTGGGCGTTTCTGGGGAAGGCAAATCGGACAATCGTCAAGCGACCGCTCGAGGTGTTCGCGAATTCCAACGTGCCCGTCGACGTTCCGGCAAAATACCATCCAGCGATTTTACTGTACTCGACGAGGCCGCCGGATTCGGATTTGACTTCGCGTGCAGAGTCCCATTGGTTGCTCGCGCGCAGGTTGAAATTGGGGACGCACGAGGACGCATCCGCCGGGCTTGTTGATTCGCATCTGTCCGACGCGACCGCAAAGCGATTTTTGAAATTACGGTACGCGGATTACCACGAGCAGGGTTGCAGGATCTTGCTTCGCCGCCCACGGCAACGCTTACGACATCAACTTGCGAGCTGTTCCGCACTTTGCAATCGACGATCACAGGGATAGGCCGGGTGGGAACGATCACGCCGAAAACAGATCGGGGATCGACCGTGGCAACCGTGACGAATTCTTCCCCAACCATCATCCTGTTTCTCGCCGCACCCCGCGACGACGACGTGATTTCGATGGGCGGGCACGTTGATCCCGGTGGTCGACCAAGCACGAGGGTCCATGTCGCGTATCAGACCTCGGGCCAATATCGCGCGTGTTTCGCATGAGGGACCGCGTTTGCCGGTTACGCGGCAGTTCGTGCGAAGATTTTTGTCGGCCAGTTCATCTGCGCCGCCCGCTTGCGTCTCGTGGAAAAACTCGGCGATCACGTCGACGCGTTCTTGCGAAACAGAAGGCGGACAAATCTGGATAGCAAAAAAACAGGTGCAGGGACATCAAAAGGCCTGATTCCGTCGCAGCGCAGGCCGGAGGATCCAGAGGTGCGGGAGATGTGCGGCGTTCGAGACGAGCAATTTGCATTTCTCGATCTGCGTTTTATCAAAACCGGGGCGGTAAGAAAGTCACCGTGTCGGAACCAGATTTCGAGATACGATGGAATTGTTGCGTCGGAATGTCAAAACCGCATCAGTATTTTTACGCAGCGGTTGATTTGTCGGACCCGCACGGGGGACACCGACGTGTTTGTCAGTGATTCTGCAATCCTGTTTGCGATGCCAAGACGACCCGTGGTACGAAACCTCGGCGGTCTGGGTTTTACCGGGGTGGGGCAGGAGTGGGCCGCCACATCAAATCGGAAATGGCGGTAGCCCGCTGAGTCCGCAGGAGGTTTGCCAACGAAAACGCCAAGGCGATTTTTCAACCACGAATCGCAAAAGGATCGCTTGCCGTTGTTCCCGGCAGAGTGACGCCCGTGAGTTCTGCAGCGAGAGCGAAGCGAGGAATGCCGAGACGCGCCCGGGCGGTATGACCGCTCACGGGCTCGCCGAGTAACGCCGCCGATTGAGGGCTTCGTTCGTTTGGATGGGGAAGATGGGATCGAACTTTGAGATTGTAGGACAATTGTCCAATTTGTCCCGCAACCGCAGCGTTGCCGCCGAGGGGCGGTTCGGGACAGCGTCGAATTTTTCGCAACAGGATATGGAAATACTGGCTCATCCGGCGGCAGTTGTGACGCCGCCAGGTTTTTTCCAGCATGGCTCCCGTGTCAACGAGATTGGTGCATGAGGACATGGATGCGGGTACGAACTGCGTTAAGCCGGAAGAAAACGCAGTCCGAAGCTCGGCAGAGGGCGCAATTTGACAAGCGGATCTCTCGGCCGGCCCGCGTTTTCCTGCAAAAGCGGTCCGCCGAAGGCGTGCCGACGGTCCTCGGGCGGATTTCGGTTCGCCGGGACGATTTTTCATCAAACATTCGACACAAGGCCCACGCCTCGAAAACCTCGGCCCTGCGAATCTGCGCACGCTTCCGTTCGGATGAGCCGAAATACTGCTTGCTTGGCGGCCGGCCAGGGGGACCAAAATGAGACAAGTATCCACAAACGTACGCGGCGCCTCGGCGTTTTAAACATGCTGGGTTGAGGACGGCTGCGTGCGGGCGAGGAGGTTTTTTTCGGAGAGATTGCCGGCGGACGACTCGCCAATAAAATGTCGCGGTAATCGGGCCGGCGTCCTGGCCTTTCTTCGATCCATTGCCCGCATTCGAATCACGTTCATGGCATCGTTTGCCCACGCCATACCCAACGTGGACTTGCGGACGTCGTGCAGTAGCCCTCGTCCTGTTTGCAGGACCAACTCGGTCAAAACTGCGACACAGTCGTTCCGCCGGTTACGTTTTTCGGTCGCGACTGACGGCGACCTCCGATCGGGGATCACGTGCAACCGAAACCGCGCCCACGATGGCCTTGATTCCACTTCCTTCGCCAATGGAAATGTTGATTCGGCACATCACCTCGCGGCCCTCATCGTCGGACAACACCGGTCGTGCGGAGGACGTTGAGCGGAGACTCGGCGCGGGCGTTGCCAACAGAAAATCATTCGCCGAGTCGAGCCGGTTTTCCAAAACACACGATCAAAGCCGCCATTACAGGTTTCGCACCATGTCTTGCCAAACCGAACCCCCCAACCGATCGCCAAACCGACGGCCAACCACTGGATCGCTTTGCCAACGAACCGATCCAACTGGGCAGGCGATTGAAACAACCGCATGCCGAAACAACAGGGGAACCGGCCCAGTACCAACGAGAAGTTGCTTCGCATGCCCTCGTCGAAGGAAAACCGTTGCAAACACCAGCGCGCGAACAACGCGGGCAGCAGTTTGGGCGAGTTGAAAGGCGACGAAGAGGCGTGACGAGCGGCGAGCAACAGATGCCACGACGGTGACGGCGTTTCGTTTCCGTGGCCGTGTCGTGGTTGTTTGCCCCGGCGGCGTCGACGACCGAGCGGGGACGGTATCCTCGACGTTCCAAACGACCAGGGTTGCCCATTTCGAGGGTTGGGGAAAATATCGATCCACAATCCAACCGATGCTCACGATTCCCAATGCACACCAACGGCACAACTGACATAGGAACGCGAGTTGGTGTTTGAGTTCGAGGGAAATGGTTCGCGTCAACACACCTGCAGCAACCGTGTCGGCTTTCGCCAGCACGCTGCCGATTCGGTCGGATCGATTTTTCAAACTCGGTGCGATGGGAGTCAGTGCGATACGCAGCTCGAACGAAAAACGAATCACCCGGCGCCGACGCACCGGTCAACAACGCCCAAACGCGGAGCCGAGATGATTTTCACCGGCTGGGCCACAACGTCGCGACCACGATCAAACCGACGAGCGTGTATGATCGCCCGCTGAATCAATTCATTACGCGTGAACGAATAACGAGCCAACGGATAACGCGATCATCGCGAGCGTAACCGATGCCGGGCGAGATAGATCCACCAAGACGTGGAACGGTGGATCACACTGCCCGCCGTATTTTGCGATCAACGGTTCCGATCATACATTACCGCCGGTAGAATGGACGCGGATTGATGCGATTCTGA
>Ga0163217_1043133_pt1 | contig 11542 bp, 7 predicted proteins | sample SynspAceP_FD_185933 | JGI IMG/M metagenome (GOLD analysis project Ga0163217, IMG submission 185933) | Saline lake microbial communities from Ace Lake in Antarctica - Synechococcus sp. Ace-P (PacBio error correction) | ecosystem: Environmental > Aquatic > Non-marine Saline and Alkaline > Saline ... | reverse complement strand
CACATTTCTACAAGCTTGATTGCTGCAATGTCTTTACGCAGTTAAATTCGTTGTTCCTGTAAGTTCGGATCAAAGGTTACTTGGGAAAGCCCCAGCCATCTAGTTTATCGTAATCCAAGGTTCATTCTGTTGTCTGATAAGGGAGCACTTCGCCAAAACCACCGAGCCCATTCTCCAACCTCCTGGTTGAAGTATATTTTCCTTAAAGGTCTTTTTCCGTAAGAGAGTTCGGGCAACCGTTTCTTCCCAAATTACCCTGCTGGCTCCCCCTGATAACCGAAAGCCACGTTTTTTGTTAATCTTTTCTATTGGAATCTCCCCCTAAATTTTCTGCACACTCTTGGCAATAGAGTATCTATACCATGTGAGGTCTTCTACCTTTGTAGTACCTATCTTCAGAAGCCGTCGAATTTACCGGAAGCACCAACCCTAAATGATGGTCCATAAATGCGGCCCAATGGTTCAGAATCATTCCCCATACCATTCGGGAATCGATCGGGATTTGGATGCATTAATATCGAAGTGGAAGCTATAGAGGCGGCACCATAAGAAAAATTACCTTTGCCGTTTAAATTCAAAATGTTTCCTTTGTTAACCCGTGTTATAACTTTTACCCCTGTAGCTTTTTTTGGTGTTAGGGTCATAAATTACCTCATGTACAAGGAATCTGTTACTAATGTCATGTTTCCTGTTGCTTCTGCCGCAGTAGGTAGGAAGACAAAAAAAAACTACTGAAGAAGTCCAAAAGGACACCCTTAATAACAACGGTTTCTATTATTGGGACACTTGGTACGTCCGTCAAAAATTTTTGGCTTCCGGTTATGTGTTGCAAACCCGACATATGGAACGCCGGTCGTCAAAACCTTCGCGTAACTTTATTTTTAAAATGTTCTCAACACAATTCATTTCCATGGGGGGCAAAAAAAATCACTATCCGGTAACTGAGGAAGATAAGTGCCTCCCACTAACCACCAAATTATAGTTTCCACAAAGAGTACCATGGGCAATACCTTATAAACGCACGGGCCAATCAAACTTGCCAATGCCATCTTTTAGGGTTGCTTTAAATCGATGTCGCTCAAACGTAACTTTGACGTCCCATTGTAATGAACGTTCCACCTAGGGGTAACCTCTCATCCAATCAAATCAGCCTTTATTCGTTATAGGTGTTCCCAGGATCATTTACAAACCAACAGTTACTTTGCAGCATTTGTGGTATATTCCGTTTCTGTTTCTGTTTAGGTTGTTTTTCAAACATCTGCCTTGTCGGTTTCTCCGGCATTTCGGAAAGTCCCAAGGGATCCATATTGCGAGTCGGCGTAGTCTTTCGATAGGTTTTATCATCCTTCCACGTTCCAAAAACCGGAGGGTTTTAAGTCCTTTCACAATAATTCCTTTGCGGCCCACCCTCCGCTATTCCGTACCTGTACGACAATTTGCATCCATAAGAATCCTGCACCTCCATTGTTAAAAATCTTGTTCATTTATTGAAATTGTTTATTAATAAATTATTAATATAAAATTAATTTTCTAACATTTAAACCCCTTATATTTATAATACTATAGCCACGTATAACGTTATAGTTATGTTAATCCTTGGATTTATCTCAAACCTTGATTGATGAAGTGTAAAAATTTAAAAATCAATGGAATTAAGGTAGTTTATTTGCCTTATTAATAGGTGTTTTTTCTTTGTTAAGGAAAGGCTCCTAGGAGCAGCCAAAGGATGTGGAGCCTCTGAAGTTATCCATGAAGGTTGCAGATTCCATTTTTTAAATTGTCATTGGCCCCAATGCGTCCATTTCATAAAATGGATTACGAATGTAACGTTGATCCTTATACATTTGCGGGAGAAGGCAAAAAAATGGGCTTTACGCGGGCTCGGTACGTTAAAGTCAATTATATAAACCTGAGGTTGGAAAAAAGTAATATCCAAGGAAGGCACATGGCTGCATTTGTCGAGAAAATTTAATTGCAGAGGGCAAAAAAGTACGGTTTGCAAAATGTATTGATTATATCGATGGCCAAGGGAATTTGGCCGTAAGCGATGAGAAAGGAAAGAAATGAAAAACCGTGAAAAACACAAATATGGGTGGATTGGCCGCTGCCGGCAATGGATGCCGATGCAATTCGGGTAAACCTTAACGGAAGCAGCGTTCCGGAAATGGAAGCGAATTGCCGTTGACGGACTTACCAAGTGGGGCACCGGTAAGCGGAGCAGAAATAGAGAAGGACAAGCGATACTAATACACAAGGAGCAGCTCTCATAGGCAGCGACTACTATCTGAGCACCAGTTGAAATGAGGGTCACCATGCTCGTTCGTACCACACCGTACATCAGCTCGCGAGATAGAATGTAAATTCTAAAATAAAAACCAGGATCATCTACTAAAACACGAGAATATGGAAGAGGGGGTGGGCTGGAACTTATGCTAAATGGCAAGTAATATATAAGTTTTGGTCGGAAAATCACGGGGCTTGTCTTCCAATGCGCGCATGACATTGCCGAAGTGATGGCAACTGAAATATGGATTAATTGTGAAGCCCTTCCTGATTTTTGCAATTTTCTGTATTGAGCGATCAAAGGATGGACGTGCCGAAAAGGAATATATTGACCAATATAAAAGGTATCAAAGTGATTTATCCGTATGCCAAGGCGGTAAGTCCAAAATCCACGATTTGATGCGGATGAGCAATGAAAACTAAATTAGAATTACCTAGAATCTTAAAATCGTTAAGGGATTGCGGGTTATACTGGAGATATAGGTAGTGGAGTACGGAGTAGTATTTGAGGCGAGGAGGACGGAATTCTTTTGGACTACTCAGGGATTTATGATAAAAGGCGCGGTAAGGAACTTAATTTAGTAGTGGGATCCTATGAAGGCCTTCTTTTAATCAAGCTGTTCGATTATAAACTTTATTGCCAATAAGAAAATTGATTGAAGAGTGCCAAAAGCTGGGAAAATGTTCCAGAGTAGAAACAATGGAGCTCTTTTCAGTATTATTTTAAATGCCCATCAATTGGAAAATGCTTAGAATTCTTGGAAAAAGTATTGAGTATGATGTTTTTCAGTTACAATCTCCAAAGGAGCGGGGAGAACATACATACGAAAATTCAAAGAAGCTCTTTGAGATAATAACAATGTGGATGATCTGAAAAGCGATTGGAATTATGAGAATACCGAAGGAAGGTTGTTTACTAATTACCATTCCAAGATATGTTGTTTCACATTATAAACCATTCGACCCATCATAGGCGCATTTCCATTGCATTTTAGAAATAACGCCATTGAGCCTTTGGTCATGGATTATGCTTTTTATAAGCGATAAATATACCCTCTAAAACCGTGAATGTAAAAAACCAAAGTGCAATTGTCCTTTATATAGTTCTCGAATTCTTTAATTTGGGGCGGTTGGTACGTAAACACTGGTACCTTTTGGGGGAGAACCTTTCAGGCCACTGGAAGCAGAAGCGGCATGGCGTATCAAGCAATCCTGGGGGGCCAATATGTCTTTTATAGTGGATGATTTTGCCGATAGATATTTTAATGCGGAGCGAATTTCGTAGGTGTGTTACATCTTTTTTGGGAGCGGTGATGATGTACAAATGTATTACCGCCGTGGACCTTTGTCGGTTTTTACCCCTATGACTTGGATATATGATACTCTAATGCCTACTCTGGCCCTAGTGAATTCAATTTCCTTACAGATGAAAATCCGGCCAAAGAATTTCTTTTGTCAGGTTTTTGGGAACCATAGGATGCGATAGTGCGGATAGTATTAAGCTAGCGTTTTTATTGGGATCGAAACCTCCAGGGAGAAGGCTTATTAAAAAATACCTTTTTAATGGTGGCTAATCGCTTCGGGCTGTTTTGGGACTGTTAGTTTACGTTGCCCAAAACACCTCAAAAGTCAAAAACTGATGAAAAGATATCGAGTTCGAGTATTTGGGGACTGGATGCCCAGAACTTTTGAAAAGATAGAAATTTTTGATATTTTTGTTCATTCAATACTAATATGCATTCCCTTGGCCTTTTATATCAAAATTGCCAATCCGGTTTTTGTCGGAGGTTGGAATGGAAAACCCAACAGGGTAAAATGACCATTGGGCAAGTTCGGAAAGTTCTATTTATGTTTGCTGTTGGCCATATTTCTTTAAGAATTCGATTTTTAAAAACACCATGATTGCCGATATGCTCGCACTGGACAATTAGATAATCTCCTTTTTGCCTATGGAAATAACGGGGATTTGACTTTTATGTTATTTTGGGGTACTTGCCCTGCACGGTATTTGCTCATTGATTTCTTCCTTTGTTTCCGGACAGATTTATACGGGATTCAAAGGCGGGTGATGTAAATAAAAAAGTGCGCACAAGATAATACCTTGGCTACCTATGGTGTTGGGATGTGATAGGTTTTGGGTTTGCAGTAAAAGTAACAAGATAGTTATTACTTGAGTGAAGGTTGCCCACAAGCTGGACGGATATCTGGACATTTTCTGCTATTTTTGCACTAGCGGGCTATGGCTCTGTTCGCTATATTTTTTAAAAAACGAAGAAGTAGAAATAATAAAGAGTAATAGGGAATAAATTAGATTATAGGTAAAAAAATAGATTAGGAATTCTAGGGGTGGAGGAGACTCTCTATTGGGGTTGTTACACGAGTGGCATCACAATTAATGATAATACGAAATTGTTGGTCTGTTTTTAACCCGGATTTGAAGCGGAATGTGCTTTTGCCGAGGAAGATAGATTGTGCCTACCATAGGATTTATCAAGGATTTTATACCTTGGTGGAGAAGGAATTAAAACTCCCTAAAAAGGAAGAACGTATTCAGGATATGTTCGAATACTTACCCCTTACACTTTTTGCATTTTCCAATGGGCTAAAAAGTCTTGTTTGGAAAACGGATTTCATGTTAATTTTAAAAGCCCATGACCACTACTACGAGGAGGCATAAAGAATATACAAGGCCCACCTTGAAAAGCCAAAACTGTTTTTGCGGTTTACCATACTAACCGTATCCTAATGAGATATAGACAAATGCGAGAGATTGATAAAGGATCGGATGCTAGGGAAAAGTACACCAAGTTAGATGCACAATATTATCAGGATGGATCAAATCCATCATTACTATTGATAAGGCAAACGGTCTTACGGTTTGGAGATTGACTCTAAAAAGGCAGGGATAGTTCAGTATGGGAGATATTGGGGTTAACAACGCCTATTAATATATCGATATACAACCAGGCAAATGGAGAACAACAAAATAACTAATATAATATGAGACGTTATACAAATTATTTATTATGAAGATAACCAGATGGATGTAGACGGTACAGTTCTGATCCGTTATGGGAAATCATGTGAAAGGGGTTAAATTCGATCTAGTCAGGTGGCTAACAGGGAAGAAAACAGACCTTTCATTTGCTGTTTACGGAGAAAAGGTGGCCTTAGATGGGAGCAGAAAATCCAATTATCTTTATGTCTAATGATGATAAAACCCCTTCAGTATATAAGCCTGGTCATTGTGCATAGAATTCCAAATTATGCCTTGGAATGGAACTAAATTGCCTCCTGGACATCCTGAAGGTATTTTTTGATTCTATGGCAATATCTATTAGGTGTTGCAAGGGCAGTTAGAGGTGAAAATATAAACGATGGAGAATTCCTACAATGATGGATGGTGTACGTGGTCTGGATTTTATTGGAGAGCACGGTAGAGTCCAACCAAAAATGGGAATGTTTGGGTTCGATTTGAAATAATTAATATTTGATTGATATAAAATGGCCGCAATGCGGCCATTTTTTATGAAAATATTTTAAGTTAAAAAGAGACTTATCCGAACACCTGTTTCAAAATTCCACGGGCAAAACTACTGGTACTATCTCTGGAACACGGTCGTAAGGTGCCAGTTCACGGTAAAAATAATCCAATGGTATTTTTCCCAGTACTGAAGACTATTTGTCGCCCAATGCCTCCAATTTTTACATAATCTTTGGGTAATCTGAAAAAATGGTTTCACTTTACAGCAGGTATCAGTCCTTTATTAATGCACTTGGCTTTGCGTTCCAATCTGTAATTATCATTAAAAGCACCTATTATTGGTAGTGGCTCCTTCGGTTTGAAGCCCAATAAGGAAAGAGGTCGCTTTTGGTAATATCCTTTATTATATAAACCCACAAAGTGGTTCTGCGTCTGTTCAATTGTCGCTAAAAGTGAAGCACTTTGGTGCTTCTACAAAAGGCAAATTCTAGGTGGGCATCCAGAAAAATCCCCCCACATATTTCTAGCCGAAGCATTGTCCATTCTAATTAGGTCTAAGTTTTAACAGTAACTGGTAAAAATACATTTAATTAATTTCTCGAGGATGTTATTGAAAATTGCCCTCTTTCAATTGTTTGGCTGCATGATGTGCCGCCCTGGCTGTAAATGCCCATATAAGTCAATGACGGGATTTTACACAATTGGAGGAGGTCATAAAAAAGCACCATCGGTGACATAAAACATTGGGAACTAGATGCACTGGATGTATTTTTATTCAAGATGGAAGTTTTGGAATCATGCCCCATTGGCGCCACCCATTTCATGTCATGCCCAATCGCCGGGCCAGGAAGAATTCCTCATAGATGTACATCCTTAAATCCAGCCGCTTCAAACATTTCTACGATAACTTTTTTTGATTATCCTTGCGCATTATTCAACTCTTTTCCTTGAAATCAACATCAAACGCTCTATATTGTGGAAGTCCCCATTTATCTTTTTAGTAGGGCTTAAGGTGACCCTGGTTGTCAGTCATATGCAGGATTGCTCCAAATCCGGTAACACCGATTGTCCAATGACCGGGCTTAGATACTTTCTGTTGAGTTCTTTTCCATATCCCAATTCCCCAAGCCTCCGAACCAATCGCCTCTTACTGGACCGTAACCTTGATATCGAATCCACCGAATATACCCATCCACGCTTGGTCTTTTTTGTCCATATTTACGAATCGGGGAAGTATAAAAACATTTGGCCACGCGACCTTTTATAATATTTGTCCAAATAACATTCTACTTTAGCGGTTGCCCCTTAATTTATAATATGGTCCAAATCCCTCTACCTAAGGCATCCGAGTCATTTCAAGACCGTTATGGGAAAGCGTTTCACTTTTTGATTGCAATATAAAACACCTACAGAACCATGGTGAAGCACAAAGAAAGATAATACGGGCTTGAACTCCAATTTTCGTTGGCGGTCGTCTGATCGTATGACTTTTACTCGGTCGCTCTTTTTGTTTTTCATCATAGAGGAGCCTTCGTACACAATGGAATTGGGTCTGAGTGTCATATTACAGTTCTTTCTGCGGCTGGCGAAAGTGGATGAATTACGCTAAAATAGCCTCCGAAAGGGCAGCACGCAGCACCTATCTCGATTTTTGACACCCACTCCCACGACCTTCGAAATCTGCATTTGGATCTGTAATGTGTGCGTACGACCAATGGGTCACCAAACGACCAATCGTCAAATTTTCTTCGAATAGATTTTGAAAGAGTCTTCTCTACACCCAATTTCAATTTCATGGGGGGTTGAAATTTGCCATCCGCAATTGTTTTAGCCCGAGGCTTGACCACTGACCCCCTATATATTCTTCAACTTTGTCATACCATGGCGAAATGTCCTTATATCTACAGGCCAGATCAACACTGATGCCCTCGTTTTTTATTGGCCAAAATCAATGTCACTCCAACGGTAACTCGTCTGCCCCATGTTAAGAACGCCCACCGACCTGATTATCCTCTTATCCAAAATCGAATCGTTTGGTTTGAAACATAAGGATGGCTCCAAATCGTTCACAAAGAAATGCTTATTGCTCTGATCTGGTGCCCAATTCAACCTGCTTTGTATGTGATATTTTTCTCCTTATTCCATTTAGATAATTCGCCTTTTATGGGGTAATCCCAGGGGTCATCGTTCATGGTGGGTAATCCTCGAGTATGCTTTAAACCCATCCGTCCTCTTTCCCAGCACCAAAGTCTTCTAACCCATTCTCACAAAGTTCTTTAGCTTGGCCCAACCTCCACTAATTCCGGTACCTACAAACAATGCATCAATATTCTCACTTTGAATTTCAATTTTCTATTATTTCTGTATAATTTGATGCTTTTCCTATATTTATACTTCGCATTTGTAGGCATAGGCTACAAACATTAAATATAGGATTTTTATCCTAAATGTTAACAATGTTATTTCAATTACACTTAATAAAATTTTAAAAATGAACGACAATTTAAAGCGGCAGTTATTTTAGCACAATTTGTAGATGAAAAAGCACCATTCAATCTTTGGATGCAGTGTAAAATGGGCATTCCTGATTTGGGATATAAGGAATTCAAATACCCTTACTTGGTCGGATTTTCTTATCGATTTGGATAAAGCGGAAGATGCCGAGAGTCAGACCTACTGTGAGAATTTAAAGGAAAGATAAATTCCTAACGAACTGAGATTACGGAGATTGTCTACGCATTTGCAAGGACAATTATGGCAGGGAATCCTGCTACGATTTGATGTTTGGATTAAATTTGCCCCCATAAAGTAAAAAATAATCCAAGCCCTACCGAGGGCAGTAGATTTACTGTATAAAAAGGAGCTACAGCAAGAGAAGAACTTGGTCTTAATTCGCATTTGCCACATGTTCTGGTTCTTTATTATGGCATACGCCATCCATGCCACAGAGACCAGCGGGGATTGGTTAGAAATGGCTTTGAAGAACTGGCCAAAAGATGGTTGCCTATCCTAAATCAATTTGACAAGAAGGTGGTGGACGATTGCTTAACGAAATTTCATCCCTGCGTGAAAGAGTCACATGATGGGGATACTTTGAACGCTTTTTAGCGCTACCGGAATCACAAAAGGGTCAATAATTTCTTTGACGACCCATAGCCATTTTGTACTTCAACAATTGGCACTACTTGCTTATATAGGACCATTACCATGAGTTTCATAAAATCATTTCACGTTAATAAGATTCTGAATTTAACCCAACTTGCTAAGAAGGGTGCTTTTGGCTGGATTTAAACGATTGGGAGACAGGCTGGAAGAGTATCGCTCTCTAGGCGACGACAGATAGATTTTTAAGTCCAATCTTCTCCAAATTAACTCAATTACGGGCTGTGACGTTTGGCCCGGGTAATGAATGAATGTTGCATTAAAAGTCCAAGAACAAGGGGCAAGGGAAGGTGCTAAGTTTATCCAAGACCATATCATAGAGGCTACAGAAAAGACCTTTTGATTGATTTGCGCGCTGCAATAGAATAAAACGATACTGGAAGAAGATTATTAGGAATATTAAAATTTTATAGAAGAAAATGAAAAAAATTAATTTTTAGTGCCTTGATAGCTGTTAGTGGTCTTGGCTGTAAGGATATAAACGGATGAAAAAGAACAGTAGATGTAGATTCTGATCCATGCATAATTCTGCGACAAAGACTAATACGAGCAAGACCTGTACCTCCACCCCAACAGCCCTAATGAAGGGAATGGAAGGTCTTTTGATGGAACAACTTCGGATGCCTGGAAGCGGATTGGAAGATGGTGTTGGGATGCATGAAGAGTTGAGACCCATGCCATTTGGTGTACTATCCACCCAAGGACCGCAAAAAAGGGAGAGAAGATAGCAATTTAGTAACGAAGCGAAGGACTTTACCAACTTGTGTACTATCCGTAGACTTGGAAAAATTCAGTGAGGGTGGGAAACAGTGGTATTTTTTGGGGAGGTTAAGGAAGTTTCAAAGCTCGGAAAAGCCTACCACTCTGGGCCAGAAAATTCAGGTAATTGGACAATTGAAAAACACCCTGACGCGCCAAAAAAATGGAACTACCCATCAGGCCGGTGCTTTATATACATTGATAAGCCCGAGTAAAGATGCCACAAAACCGGTTGGGGAATGGAATAACCTGTGTAATTACCATAAACCATAAAACAATAAAGGTATGTAGTTTTGAAATGGTACAAGAGGTAGCTTCTTCCCTGTTCATGGTGAGGATATGGATGGAGCCATGATGCACAAAACAAATTTTAAAGGATCAGAGCATTTTGGTAAATATATGACCGACGAATTGGATTGCAGATCATCGGGGACAAGGTGTACTTTAAAGGCATCAAAATAAAAAACATTGACTGATCCCAATATTAATTAGAGTATATGAAATTGAGACTTGTTTAGACCTTCTTTCTATTGATTTTTGGGTTTTTGCCTGTAAAGAAAAGTGCGGAGGATTACAATTGGAGCTAAAAAGATTCAAAGGAAATGAGAAGGAATTGTAGTACATGGGGAATTACTCAGTTGCAGAACCCAACAACTCCGGAGTGGGACCGAATTGTATAAACCTGTTCTCTGTGTAAAATCCTTTTGACCCCATTAAGAAGACCCCAGTGATGCTATTATTCTCTTTAGTGAGGAAATGTTGGGACAATTGGTACTTAAAGACCAGTACAGCAAGCAAGGGATTGTTAACAAGACGGTAGATATGACGGTCAACAACAAGACAGGGATATACAGACAGCTTACAAAAACTTTGGAGTACTGGCAATTGATCTTGAATGAAATCTCCTGCAGAAATTCAGGGAAAAACAACCGAAAGTAGGGTAATAGTGGTGTTTTCTTCAGGGCTTGTACGAAGGTACAGGTCTTGACAACAATGATAAGCGAACCTATGTAAACGGGCAAGTGGGTCTGTATACAGAGCAACATACCCCCCTGCCATTGGGCATCTGTGCCCACTGTGGAATGGAATAACTATGATATTATTATCATGCACCGGAATTCAATAAAGACGGGAAAAAGATTAAATCGGGAACTGTAACTGTAATACACAAATGGTTGTCCTTGTGCAGGGACAAATGTGAAATTAAGGAACCACTCCTTATAATTGGCTGCCAAAAATCCAGCCCATTGGAAAGTCTTTAAAAAACTGCAGGATCATGGGGACCAATAGTAGGGAAGTTATAGGAAATCTGGGTAAGGGAACTTTAGATGAAATGGGTGTTTATCATTGGAACAAGGCAGCCCAGTTTTGCTGTTTTTACTTTTTGCTGGTTCGTTGTACATGCCCTTCCTACATACATAGTCCAACATTTATGGCATTATCGGCCAGCAGAAAAGGCATGAAGAATCGGGGAAAGCGATTAAAGAGTGAGCCACCAATCCAGAATGGAAAGAGTTTCAAAATTAGCATTAAAGGGGCCTTAATGGATTGGGGACTTTGCACTTGTACTTGTCCATCGAAAGAATAACCAAATCCCCAATTTTTTATTTACCCTTTATCAAAAATTTAAAAAAACGAATTTATGATCCCCAATCTATTTGGGAACAGGGGTTTGGGGAAGCACGTTATACAACTTCCTTTCGGAAAAAAAATTACCCATTGAAATCCAAATTCTCTAAAATAGTAAAAGTCTTGATGTAAATGGCCAGGATAACCCTCTTTAGCGTACCGGGGAAAAGGAATGAATTGCGAGGACGATGCCGGTCCTTGTCAGAGGTAAAATCTCTCTCTTGT
>Ga0163217_1030671_pt1 | contig 11542 bp, 9 predicted proteins | sample SynspAceP_FD_185933 | JGI IMG/M metagenome (GOLD analysis project Ga0163217, IMG submission 185933) | Saline lake microbial communities from Ace Lake in Antarctica - Synechococcus sp. Ace-P (PacBio error correction) | ecosystem: Environmental > Aquatic > Non-marine Saline and Alkaline > Saline ... | reverse complement strand
TGGGCGATTTTGAAATGATTGTGGATTGAGCAGTTACCCAATGGTGGTGCAGTGGTAATTTATTTTAGAGGTACTCCTCAGGGTGCAAATTGGCGATTATCAGCTAGAGTGGAAATGCAGGTGCCCCAAGTCTGGTTCAGGTGTTTGTACAACAACCAGAACATGAGAGCGCAAACGCTACAGGTGGCATAACCCAAATGATGAGTGGGAATACCTTTAGAATTTTAACAAATGGGTAGGAGAGGCGAGTTACCGTACATTTAAATGGTGTCTTGGTTACGGATAATTGTGGTTTTAGAAAAATTTGGCGCCGCAAACAGCTATTTTTGCTAAGGAGGCCATTAATTGCAGGACCACCGGTGAAGACGTGTTAGGCTTAGGAATATTTATGTTAGGGGAATTAGTTCGCGAGGATCAATGACCGAGCTTGATGAAAAGAAAGAGGTTTTAAATCCTTGGTTGAATGGAGGAAGGATTGATCATTGGGTCGGAAATAAACGACTATATTATGGGAAAAATGAGTGTCTGGTGGCCCAAAAAGACGGGTGGACATAGGAAATTTGTTTTACGGCGAAGGAAATATTCGGATTTCAATTTCAGGTTGATTTTAACAACCCTGGTGCAATAACGGTTGGGTATACATGCCCATTGAATGGGGATGCATGCTATGACGGTAAGGAATTTGCAAATTTTTGGACGGACATGCCGAAATATATGCCATCTAGAGCGACTTACAATACCATGGTTCCGTTACGGAATATTATAGCGCAAAAGAGGTGCTCTTAATCGGATTAGGGAGTTGGAAGTTCAAAGGGTGCAGTGTTAAGGCAACACGTTAAAAACTTGAATGGTATCGTTATAGTCGATGGAGATGGAAACGAAAGCTTCCAGAATGGAACAGCAGACCTTAAATCACTGGCTTGGATAAGAAATACAGGACATATTGGTTTATTGGGCATGGTGCGAACTGGCCTTTAGGAAAATCAGATTAAGTGGATCTTGAGCAAAGTAATTCCCGCTTTATATACCTATAACCGGAAGTTTGGGTGTTGTCTCAAGCTTCACGTTTTTTTGTTAGGGAATATTGGACGGGGGGTTTTGGCTTCAGGATTTGTTGCCATTGGACAACTATGTTCTAGACGGCACATAAACCTTTGATATATTGCAATAGATTTGTTTTGATTCATTAAAAGCTTATTCGGAAACTAAAGTTGGGAGTGAATACCAAGGGAATCCGTTCCCAGTTTTCAAATTTCGTTTTGATCATTACCGGTCAATAGTATCAGGATTTTTTTGTTCAAAAAGTTTAAACGAAGCACCAACAGAGATTAATTCTGTGCCTGCTTTAAAATTATAAATAATTGAAGCATTGCCCTCAGGTTAATAGGGCAGTCTACCTGACTGTTAGGTTCCTCGTAGTTAATTTTGTTGGGAAAACGTTGGTATTATGGAATTGTTCCCTCTTGAGGTTTGTGTAGGGTTTTCCCGGTATAGATAATTGGCTCGATCCATTTCTAAAATTTTATAAGTCTAGGTTTCAAGCAAAAGTAATGGTGTGTTTAATGTCCAGATTATTGGGGAATTTGTTAGGGGTATATTCTCGAAAAGTATAATTGTTGGTAATTATAGGCATAGCGCAAACCAGGGCTGTAGGTGGGCTGTTTTTTTGTGTGACCAAAAATTCGGATGCCTGAAACCATCTTTTCTTTCCAATTTCACCACTAAATGATCCTGGTTTTGAAATCTGCGTGATTGCTGTTGCTTAATGCCGTCACTTTTTTGTAGAACCCTCAATACCACAAAGTGTGTTTTGTTTCGTAGTTGAGCTAGGGATTATTTGCTTACTTTTGTTAATGGCAGATTCGTCGTCCGATAGATCCAGTCGTCTTTTTTCAAATCCCAAGAAAAATTCTGCCTACAAGTCTATTATATTTGGTTGCGTGGTCTGACTTTGAATTCTCCCAATAATTCGGTCTTATTTACCATCAGCAAGGTGTAGTTTGGATGTTTCTCTAGGATCAAGGATATTTTCTCAAAAGTTTTGAAGGTTTAAGGTTTTTAATGTAATTTCAACCTAAGTCCTCCCCTGGCAAATCATTTTTTATTTTTGGATTCTCTAATCAACTCAGGGAATGGGTTCATTATTACCCCTTTAAATTGCTTTTGTAAGGGAGGTTGGCTAATTGGGTTGAAGTGGTTATGCCACTTTTCGTTCAATTTGATATTTCCATTAAGCAATTAAGCCATTTCCAATTTGTAATTGGGTATTTTAGTTTACGGGCCTTCTCCAAAAAACTGGCTACTTTGGGAAAAGTTGTTGGGGATTCTGAGAGGATATTTTGGGGTCCAAGTGTTTAAACTTGTGTTAGTACAGGTTTAAATGTGTACTCCAGTTAGGTTCATGTGCTTTCAGGCTCCCCCAAAGGAAAGGTTGCTGATCCAATAAATGTTGACTGTGCGATCTCGGTTTTTTCGCTATTTACCTAAGGCGTGATTGTTGGTGTGATTGAAGCTATTCTTACTTTTTGATTTTCATTTGGATTATAAGCAATTTGCAGTAAATCATAAAAGGTTAAAAATCCTCGTTCCGCACAATGTTTTCACATTGCGAGCTGTTCCATGTCCTTTGGACTTCACGTATCCTGAAAACTTATCAAAAAATCCGATTGTAGGTAGGAGTGTCTATAAAAATCTGTAGTAGACGTCTGCCGAAAATTGAACTGATTAATTTTTCGGAAAGTGGGAGATGTCCAATATAAATCGGCCACTCAATAGAATTTAATCCTGCACCCCCAACGAATGATCGGTTATTTCGTTCTAGTCCCTTATATGATTACACTGCTCACTCGCATCGCCATAATTGAAACACTTGCGTTTACCGTTTTTAGTAATGTTATACCTTTTCTATCAAATAAGGGTTAAAGTCGGATATCAGGCAAAAAATTCCGGATGGTACATACTTGATTCCGTCCCACAGTTATACCAATTGTGATCGTTTGTGCCTCCCTAACAGTTAATGTCGGATACTGTTCGTCTAACACTCTTAATACCAGTACAGAGCCTGTATGGTCTGTAGACATCTGGTTCTTTAGCCCAGGGTAGGAATTAAGCTTCCGAATTTTCAGTATTTAATCTAACTTGCATCGGGTTTCTTTAGTTTACCAGTGGTTGGAATGATAAAACAACCACCTATTCAGTTGTTCGGTAGTTTGGTGACATTAGGATATGTCTTACAAGGATGATTTCCGTAGTTCTTCCGCTGTCAATATTTCGTTTTAAAAAAAACCAGGTGGTTTAGAGCGAATATTGGCGTTTCTAGGAAACCTCCGTTAAATAAAAACCTTCTCAAATTTGTAATTTGGGAAACATTGTTGCCCCAAAAACTTCGACAGTGCATTATGATGTGCTGTGTTATAATTGTCTATACATTGGCACAAATATCCACAAAGTTAGGGTTGGAATATGGTAAAATTACCGCTCATTCAGTTGGTTATGTTAGAGAAGGTCTTGTTTCGAAGTTCCTCAATTATTTCAGGTAATAAATTGGTGTCTCGGAAACCGATAATCTGTGGAGTTGATAGGTCTTCATCCGATAGAGACTTAATATTAAATCCCTTTCCCAGTTCCTCATATAGCTAATTGGTTTGCTTTTTGGGTAGAGCCTTTCGTGCACTAGTGGAGAAAGAAACTAGACATATATAGAGACCAATAAGAAAATAAATTGTTTAGGCGTTCAGCATTAGAATAGCACCTGTATTCCCTCTAAGTTTATACTTCATTGAGAAGGATATTATACTTTGCAACGCTAATCTTTGTTCCGTATTGCTAAAAGGGACCAGTAAAATAATTGATCGGGTCATCCATATTTGGGGTGGTGACCACTAAAGGGAACTGTCTTTGGGAATTCATCCAGGACAGTATTTCAATGGAATACTCTTGAAATTACTTTCGTTGCGTATCCAAATGGTTCCTTAATATTGGGATTTTCCAAGCCTGTAATTCGCCATTGATGACTACTAAAGAATTCCGGCAGAAGTTTAACTCCTTTTTTTTGTAGATAAAATTGACCAATCCTTCATACAGTATCTTCAAAATAGCCTTTGGCTATTTTCTACGTTGAACTGTGGTGTACCCAATGACAGGTAACGGTTCCGTTTTTGCCGTAGTCACTGTAACCGTTTGCCTTTGGCTTACTTTAAAAAAAGCTTTCCCCGTGAAGCCGACTATATTTCGTTATTTCCCCAATCTTTTTAACTGGTAAGAAATTTGTGATTATTCGCGTTCCAATTAACTGCCGAGTGCATCGGGAAGTACTTTTTTCCGCCTTTCGCAAATTGTGTGCTTTACTTCTTCGTTCAGTGTTTACCATAATATAAATAGGACAGGCGTTAGAAAATAACGGCTACAAGCATGCAGGCAATGCTCAAATATTTTTAAAAGGATTAGTTTAACTTACTTTATCTCTTGGAAGTCTTTTGCTTGTGCGGTCGTCCCAAGCTTTTGCAATGTCAAACTCCGGAGCCAGCCAAAATTATCGGTGGCCTTTACGTAATTTTACATAGAGGCGTAGCTCCTTGGACTTCTTTAATCTCACGACCTTTCCTCTTCAGAAAGTTCGTTGTTGAGCCATTTTGCCAAATATTTTCTTGCATGCGTTTCTAGCTTTATATTAAGATATAACAATTAGGAAGTAAAATACCCTACGCTTATTGTATATAGTTTTATAGCCCTTAAAGGGTTTATTGTTTTAGTAAATATACGGTGATATTTTTTTATATCCCGTTCAATTTGAAATCTCTTAGCTTTTTAAGCCAAGTGCATCCTTTTTTCGATGCTTTCATTACCCCTTCCATATTCGGCGATTTCAGCATATTTGCTTTCCATCGATTCCGTATTTAGTAAAGTAGTTACGCTGTGAGTTTTCGGGCAAGGCCCTGAGACCCGTTCAATTTTTTCTTTATATTCCGTCTTCAAATAAAGTCAGGCGATTCATGCACCACTGGCATTGGTGCCGGGAGCGTATTTAATTAACTTTTTCAGCCCTTCTTATAAATTTAGGTAATAATTGTTGGCAATGGATATAAAGTAGGACTTTGCCTTTTGGAGTCAACCTTGGAACAGTTCTCCCATAATTTTATAAATGGCCTCCTGTACAACGTCATACGCTTTCTTCTTCGTACCGAACTTAAATATATGTAATTAACAAACCGTTTTGATGGTGCTGAAGATTGAAGCGTGAAACTTCATCCTCGCATAACAAGTTCTTCTTTGATAGCTTCAATCCTTCTTGTTTTTATTTTTCAAAGGATATTTTTAAAAAACGAAATATGGGGTAGGATTTAAAAGTGAGTTGTTTTTAGATAATATACGAAAAACAAATAAAAAACCAAATCGTTATGGAAAAGTTTAGTCATGATTTAATGTACGGAGCCTATTCTGGGTGGCATTAAAGTTTCACCTCTTGTCAAGAAGAGTGTTGAAAGACATTACCTGGTGAGGATAACAGGAAGCCAGTTATGCAAGTTCTAGTACTGGGACAATTAATACCAAAAGAACTTCTTCAAAGGATGGTTCTTATTGATAATATGTAGATTGAAGCCAGTTGTTTTGCTATTACTTTCCTTATGTAGTAAATGTCATGTTTAGAAATTAATATAGATGCCGTGGAGGATTTAAGTTGATCAGGAACTTTTTGATGAAGTGGATTTGTGAATGATGTTGTGGATATTGTATTTCCTATTCATATAAAACCTTGTCAGATTATTTACTGAAGTTAAGATAAATAATAAAGAAGAACTACGCGAGAGAGCCAAGGAGTGCTGAAAGGTGGGGATGGACGATGATATTGAATGTATCGATTTTGTTGTGTAGTCCAATGTGCGTTTATTCCTTTGATATTTAATCTTCCAACAAACAGAATGTAATGGTTACAGATTGTATGCACTAAGACGATATTTCGCTGACGTGGTGATGACGATCTACTTAGTTTTTGAATGGTCCTATTACATTGGGTTATATGATGACACTAAAATTGTGTAAAAGCAATTAATGCGGAATGGCCCACGCATTGAAACTGCAAAGAGTGAATGTATGGAGGATGATGATAATGATTTTTCATGATAATGGACTTTACACTAAGAGCGTTTGGGCAAGAAATATCTTGTTGCTTGTCCCTGGTTGGTTCGAGAACGTGTTTTAGACCCTAATTTGGAAAACTCCGATTACTACTATGATTATGTAATTATTTTTACAGAAGACCGGAAGGTTGTAATGAAAAGATAGGATAAGGAATAGTATTATAGGTACCATGGAGCTACCAGCGATAGCTAAGCAACAGACGTATTGTTCAAAATTGAACTTTGAGAATTGGCGATTTTTCTTTGAATGGTTTGTGTTATGACTTTGGTATGGGGAAATAAAATTTTATTGCCGGTGGAAGGAGAGAGAATAATAGATGAAACAGGCATGTGAGTATAGAAGTAATAATACACCGATTCTTAAGCGGCAAATATTGGAAAAGGTGTAGCTGCCGATCATTAAAAGGTGAAGCTTAATAACGAAGAGGTTATGACGGACGTTTAGGATATTGAATTTAATTTTCTGAGAAAAAAGGAGTGGTTACTTTTAGCAACGAATCCATTATTCGAAGGGACAAATGGGCTATTTAAACCATGCACAAGGACCTCTCTCTCTACCGATTGGGTGAGATGAGCCTTGGAGTGAGTTTTGAATGTGTTGTGTCCGGATCTTAGGAAAACGTTTTAAGTTTAATTATTGAAGATGACAACTAATGAAACTTATCTTGGAAAGGTTTTGTTGATAACAATGCCACGACGGAGATGTTCCCGAGATAAGGAATTATTCTTATGCGGGTGGCGAGATGTGATGGGTTGGCGCAAAGTATATGGCATGGTTGCAGACGATGAACCAGATCATGTCCGCATTTACCTTTGCATTTCAAGCGAACTTGCTGTTATGTTACAGCAGGGGTACTGGACCAACCTACCAGGGGACTTTTGGAGAATAATCAGGATAGCGAAGGTGAATTGAAATCCTATCTTAATTTTGCCTAGTGGAAGCTAGGCGGGGATTTAAGGACGATTGGGAAATTGTCTCCATAAACCATTAGCCGAATTGTAGCTGAAAAATATATAGCGGAGATAACACCACGGAAATCTTTGGTCTTCGAAAGAAATAAAAAATTTTGCCCCAATTTGGAAAAGTGGTGGCTTTCTTTAACGAAGCTTCCTTTTTTTTTGCGTTTATATTTTTCACGTCTGGCATTCAGACTTACGGCAGTTATTCTATAATTTGCCCTTCTGTGATAATACAGTAAGACTATGTTCGACATTTAACGTGAAAAAGGATAAGGGCGTTACGATGTTCTTAGAAGGGACATGGACCAAATTACGGAGATCATATGTTTGCGGAAACCTTAAGGAGTGCGATAGAGCACTTTTGGATGCGGATGTCAAACTTAAAATAGCCAAAGAGTTTACAACAATGGTAAGGAAAGGATTGGGCCAGATGTATTGACATCGCTCAGCGGGCCAATTATGGTTAAACTGCGTTAAAGGATGACTACAGAGCTATGGGTGGTGAACGCCGAAGGGCATCAAATTCTGTCAGAACACCTTCCGTTATCCTTAATGTCTGGTTTGCAAGTTCAGGTAAAACTACCTTTTTCTGAAAAAACTGGCAATTTATCTTCAAACATAAAAAAGAATAAGAAACCATTTGTTGGTAGCTTGTGACGTTTATAGTCCACGGCTATAGTATCAAACTTCATGTGGTTGGTGAGCAGATCGGGGTAGAAGTTTTCTCAGCATCGGAGGCAATATGAACCAGTATCCATATGCAGGCGGTAGGTATTGCACAAATTGCCAAGGGCCACGGTTTTAATGGTTGTTATTGTAGATAACGGCAGGTCGTTTGGGCAGGGATGAGCAAATGAATGAATTGAAACTCTGCCAAACATTCGGTAAGCGATACAGCTCAGCGAAACACTATTTTTGTGGTCGGGATCTATGATGGTCAGATTGCCGTTAATACGCCAAAGGTTTAACGATTGTATTACTTTAGCTGATGTGTCTAATACTAGACGAAAGTTGGTATGGTTTGATACCGTTGGTGAGCTGCAAATTCCATTAAAAGATCGGTTGTTAAAAAGCCCATTAAATTTATCGGTACGGAGAGAAAAGATGGATTTGCCATTAGATGTCTTTTATCCTTCCCGTATGGCCGAGAAATCCTTGGGATGGAGATGTAGTTGTCAGAGGTGGGAAGGGCCAAGAGCAGTTTGAATGAAGAGGAAGCCAAAAATTCAAAAAAAGATAGCAAGAACAAGTTGGTTTCGACGATTTTTTAAGTCAAGATCCAGAGATAAAAAGATGAGTAGTTCTTAAAAGATTTATGGGAATGGAGTCGCCAGGTGCGAAAGCATTAAAAAGGGTTGGATGTAGATGACGATGCCTTTAAGCACCATAGGGCCATTATACATTCTATGACGCCGCATGAACGTTCTCTACAACCTGCAAAATTAAATGCGAGGTCGCAAAAAGCGAATAGCTTACAGAGTAGTGAGTACCAAGCATTCAGGAGATAATCAATTGCTAAAGCAATTTGATCAAATGAGTTAAGATGATGAAAAATGATGCAAGTGGAGAGGTAAAAATGATGCAAATGATGAGGTGCCATGAAAGGGATGAACTAATATTATTCAAGGGTCCAAGTTCAGGTTCAAGGTTCACAGCTCGTAAAAGAGATGTCCTAATGGCAAAGATTGAAGGTTGAAGATTGGAAATATGCAGATGAGCTTCGGGAGATATGCAGATAAAGTACATCAAAATTTTTGAAACCACACATTGCGCAAATAGTTATGCTCTAACAATTCAGATGGATAAAAGTTTTCTGGACTCAATTATGCGAAATTTTCAGGAAGGTTTGAGCGCAATGGTAAACTCCGGAAATTCATTCAATTTTTGAGTATAGAAAAGGCTTTACGTGTGGTGAACTACATCCCGCTTTATAGAAGTACTGGGATAGAATCAATATGGACCATGTCCTCTTCCGAGTTCTTTACGAAATGGTTCTTTTGGAAAGTTAAAAAATTTAGGTTCCTTTATGATCTCCCTGTTCCCCAGGTCAGGAATAGCAAGGGCTCAAAGTCTCAACAAACCAAACAACCTTGAACCTTAAACTTTAAATGATGGATTACTAGACCGGTAAAAAGTACGAATCAATAAAGGTGAAAAGCTGCAGAGGTAGCTAAAAGATGAGGACGTGGAGAAAAGGTGCCACATTTGGGCAGCAGGTAATCGTTGAAACGATGGGGCAAGTCTTACTTATGTTCGGTAGTAAGTATAAGGTCCTGTGAGAGAGTAGGTTCGAATCTACCTTGGTGCAGTTGCCCAGCACAATCCAACAAGAGTTATTTGAACCAAGATCAGGAGCTCAATCAAAATGAAGATATAGACGGAATATAGATTCAATTTGCGCATTTGGCCGGAGCAGATCAATACCCAGCGCGTTTTGCTGGCAGTGGGATCCAGATAGGACGTGGCGGATTTCATCCTACCATTTGGAAGATGGCCTTGGATATTGCAGTAATTTTATTTACAGCAACTCCTTTGGAATTTTTAGAACTCCTTGAAAGACTATAAGATAGAGACTAAGGGGAAAGCAGCACCGTAGTTATTGGAGCGTAAGCCATATTGTGGGGCAGGCCTATGAGTATTTGCTTATGGGAAGAAAAGGCTGGCGGGTAATTCTACAGTAACCTGACACATAGCATTACCAAAAATATACCAAATAATTTCGCAAGCGGACATTTTAATTTCTGCTGGGGTTTTCCTAATTTTTTAAAGGCAGAAATGTTAAGGCGATGCCGTAATTATCGAATGTTGGAATTACGCGTGGTCCCTGATGAAACCAAGAAGAGGGTTATTATATTACTGGTTGATGTCGATTTGAAAATGTGAGGCAAAAAGGTTCTTTTATTACTCCAGGTCCCGAGGTGTTGGGCCAATGGACGATTGCCATGTTGTTAAAAAAAACAAACATTGTGGCAAGGGAAGGGCATAGAAGCAAAAATAATTGATAAGACCGCAATTCATGGTTTTGCGGGTTTTTTGTTTTATTGATGTCTTTATCTACTAATTCGCGCAAAAATCAAGGATCGGAATGGTTGCTTTTAGGGTGAGAGAACTGATTTCTGGTCGATCCAAGTCGTTGTATTAGTTTTTATTAAAAACCGATATATTTCAACAATGTTAAAGAAAGTATTTAGCAGAATTACACAAAAATCTTAGCCTTGAACGATTTTTAACCATCTATGGACCTGCTATGTATAGTGGTTTTTGACGGGTTATTTTTTAAAAGAGTAAACCAGCTTTGATCCAACTATTGGCTATTCTGACGAAGAGCTTGTTTTCCAGAAAAACTACGGGAAGTTCATTCATCGGAAAATGGGACATGACGCAGATACCGGGATAATTTAAAAAATAACGTGCCCTTGGTTCCAATTATGAAAACAGGTACGTTCTAAATCGAGTATATTTTGGTTACATTGGACTTCAATTCCTTTTGGAGGATGAAAATTTGGTCTTATGCTACTTGCAAAAATATACCCACAAAAAAGAGTTTGGAAAAAAGAGCGTATATAAGAACATCTTATAAAGGCCTTGTGATAAAACCAAGAATTAAACAACTCAATTTTAACCAACTCAACATGATCTAAGGCACCCGAAACCAATTTATTGTTCCATTTTTCGGATTTCCTGGATATCGATAAATTCGACGATCTTGAAATTTTGAAACTTTGGCATTATATGAGGAGGCCACTGAGGGTCTCAATAAGTCGCTTAATAATATGTTGACTTTATTGAGCACAAGAAGAATGCCTCGGAGTTAGAATTGGAGTGGAAAGTTGGTTTAAGATTTGGGTTCTACAACAGTGTTAAACTTTCCATCAGTTCCTTATTGAACAATGGCCAATGTAACTTCAAATGGTTGATTTCTCAGGCTTGCGTGTGTAACCAGCGCACCAATGTTTAGTTATATTGTGGAAAGTATTTTTCCTTTAAAGAATTGCTGACCAAAATTTACTAAAATATGCCAGGACCGGATGATTTCGGCCTGTTATTTCTATTACATTCGCGTTATTCAGAGGCAAGAAGCAGCTTGGTTCTTATACGATAATGGCTAGGAATTTGAACTGGAGAAAAAATTGGGGGAAGATAAAAATATTTGATCTTAATTCAAAGTGTTCGATCATAAATGGCGCGATAGTAAAGGAGTTGGGGGACTCTTATTTGGTAATATATAAGCTCATATTTAATAACCTGGGGGATACTATTGCCGTAGAAAAGCGAAGTAAAATAATGGAGTTAACTTTTACTATTACTTTAAAATTAGGGAAGTGAAGGGCTCCAAATATGTGGCTTCAAAAAGATTTTTATGGAAAAAAAAATGGTAAGAAGTTAAAGGTATTTTTTTTTAAAGGTTCGATTTTATTCTCTTGTCCCCCTTTTTTTCCCACCGA
>Ga0163217_1029269_pt1 | contig 11542 bp, 5 predicted proteins | sample SynspAceP_FD_185933 | JGI IMG/M metagenome (GOLD analysis project Ga0163217, IMG submission 185933) | Saline lake microbial communities from Ace Lake in Antarctica - Synechococcus sp. Ace-P (PacBio error correction) | ecosystem: Environmental > Aquatic > Non-marine Saline and Alkaline > Saline ... | reverse complement strand
CCCAGATTCGCCTCCGCCCTGTAAAAACCAATTTGGGAAATTTTTCATCACGTATTTAACTCGTAATTTCTTATGGATATAAAGATAGTATTCTCAATAGTTCAGATGTTAGTTAACCTCATTCGGATGTTACAATTCGGAGAGAAGATTGTGAGCGGCGCCTCAAGAATAAAGATAGGCGCAATTTAATAAATATTGATTTCATTCTATTCAATTTATTTTTCGTTTTAGCCTTATGGTGTTTACAAAAACATCGGCTATCTATTTCTATTAGACCCATTTTCTGTTTCCTTTAGATGAGATTCCAGGGAAACATTGTTATTTCACCACACCATTTCAAATTGATTGGAAATCGCAATTGATGCATTTTTATTAATTATATGAGTATTAGGTTATTGATTTACTTCTGGATCATCCTTAACAAAAACAGGGATATAGTTATTAAAGTCAAAAAATGTATTTTTATTAGAGTTTTTCAGTTTTATTTTGGTACTTTTTTTCGTGCAACAACTTATGTATGAGAAGCATACTTTCGGAGAATCTCCTAGATTATTCAACGGAAAGGCACCTACGTTTTTTCGAGGAACATTTTCAAACGCACTATGGAGGGGAGGGAGTTTAGTAGCCGTATCCACTTGCAATTGGTTTTGATACAGAATTTCGTTAGCGCTTGCAAAAAGAACGGTATTGGGATTGTGCGCTTTCAAGAAATAAGAAAATACAATGTACGCTACTACCAACATACAGGTTTGGCGGTGACCGCTGGCATTTATTTTTTTGGAAACTGGTGCTTTGGTGTTACCCAGGGACGGCCAAGAGAGTTGGTTTATGACAGGGCCAATAGTTGCGATTGCGGGCGGAAATAGAGAACAAACCCATAGATTGGAGGTAGTATTTCAAGACGGCCGATTGGTTTCATTGGAGCGGGGGTACCCCAGCCATTTCCAGCAATTGCAGGGCTGTTTGTGGAAAGAGTTAAGGGCTGCGACAGATGGGTCACCATTTCATCCGATTTAAATTATCGCTCCAAAAATTATGGAAATCGGAAAAGAACCAAAGAAATTTGCCGGAACTTACTAGTACAGCAATGTTATTTTAGGTGAATTTGGATACGGCCTTTTTTAATGGACGGGCAGGAGAAGAGGATCGGAATTATCAAGTATATGACTCTTGCCGAGTTATACGACCTCTTATATAAAAACTCTCCCGATCTAAAGTTATGTTGACTACATACGATGATAGTTCGGGAAATGACCTTTCCATTTCAAAAAATAGGTGGAATTTTACATATGGATGGAAAAAAAATACATTACGCCCAAAATCAGGGAAGTACTCCGTAGTGACAGTGAGGGAAGTGGCGATGCCTTTATGGGAAGGATTGATCTATGGTCTGTACAAGATACAATAGACAATCAAACACTATTCGATTTTGCCGCAGCAGGCATTGCTGTATAACCACACCATTACAGGGATTTCAAACTTGGACTTTGAAGAGGTAGAAATTTTGGCAGGAGGGGAATTTCCGGAAAGTAAGCAGATACCACAAGAAGATTTAGTATGTCACAGTTTACGGAATGAAGTTGCCACATTAATGAGAACGGGCTTGTTCTTTATTTTATCATTCCAAGATGTGAATTGGGAAAAAAAATATTAAGCATGTTGACGGTGGTTGTGCGGGATTAATGAGATTCACCGCCGTGGGGATTTTGCCACGAAGTATTTTTGTGAACTAAATAAGTTTGTCATTAAGGAATTACCGGAAAATGCCGTAGGTGTGGATCGGTTAACGATGCCGGAGCCGCTTCGCTAATATGCAATGGGTGCCAATTTTATTGTACCCCTGCCTTGCGGAGGAAGATTAATTTGCACGAGTCTGTATGCGCAGAAAGGTCTTTATGAGTCCGGATGTGGTCCGTTTATGAAATAAATAGAGCTGAGGACTGGGCTGTGATTCATTAAAATTATTTCGGGGCAATTAGGACCAAGCTTTGTTAAGCCATTAAGGGGGAACCTCAACATGGACCAAGTAATTGCCTACGGCGGGGTACCTTGGAAGAGTCCAATTAGAGATTGTTTCATGCAGGTGTTACTGTGGTTGGTATTGGGATTAACTTAATTAGCAGTCGGTATTGGAAACAAGGATTACAGCGGACTGGAAAGCTGTAAGGGGACAACTCTGGCGTTGATCAAAAAATACGGATAAAATTGGTTCACTAAATAGTCTTTAAATTTGGACGCGGTAATATAAAACCCTCCGTTTTTGTTTCAAACGGAGGGGTTTTTATGTAATAACGTACTCAGTATTTTCACTTTACATTTATATTTATTTAACCTTACAAGGAATTTTCTTATCCCAGTTCAGCCCTCTTAATTTCCGCTAGACCTCTAGGACCTGCAATGGCAGAATTACCCAGGATTGGTTTTTTTTCTAAGGTCATCCCAACATTTTATGTTCTGATCTGGAGCATCGGAATTTACGCAATCCTTCCTTCCAGAAGACTCCTTTTTTTTTAGTTTGTTCTTCCACCAAAGCTTCACCACACAAAACTATCCACGTCTCCAGCAAATGATCGGCTCATGAAAATTACCTTGTTCATCCGCGCCGTACTTTCCAAATGCATGAAGTGGATACGTTGTCCAAACGTTTTTACCATTGCCACCAATCCATTGTCGCTCTGGCACAAAGACCGGTAAAAGAGTTGTCCGTTATTGGGGCTATCCACAGAACTGTAACAAATCCAAATATCCCTGTCTGTACTTACACCGCGCGGTATCCAAGATGGGATATGGGGATCGTTGGAATGATAACAATACGATCCTCCTTTTCGGCCTTCTGGGATTATATTTTCAAAAGAAAACAAATTTTCCTTAAAGTTCCTTGGCTCGATACTCATAGGTGGCCAAAATTTTATAAAATCCTTTAAACTATAACCTTTCTTCTGCACCTGGAGGCCGCGAATAATATTTTGGACAATTTTTCTGATCTTGGCTCAGTAGTTTTTTTCCAATATTTCCTTTGCGGCGTTCTGTCCTCCTGGAGTACGACTTTTCAGGACGGAGTTTTAAAAAATATTTTCAAAAGCAGCAATGCATCTTTTTCGAACGAAGGCAGTGGAACCATCTTTCAGTTCAGTAATCAGGTTGGTACGCGGTCAATCCAAACTGGATAAAATTGAACAAATGGTGTCGATCCCACAGGAAAGCTAAAATAGGCAATGGTATTTATAATTTCTCCACATATTCCTGATCAACCTAGTTGTTGAGTCTTGTTACTTTCTGTGGATTGGAAACTTTATACCACTGGGACCAAGTTAATCCACCGCTTCTCTTCTGCTTTTTGCATTTTAATTTCCGGCTATAGGCAATTTCACCATTGGGGGAATATGATAGGAGTTGACGGTAACCACTCCAGTAGCACCTGATTGTATATCAAAGTAAACAGGAATCTTTGGGCCGTACCATATCTTCAAGTATTTTCTTTAAAGTTCAAACTCATTAATTTTGATTTTTAATAAATAATCGCTTCAAAAAAAAAAAAAAAAAAAAAAAAAAAAAAAAAAAAAAAAAAAAAAAAAAAAAAAAAAAAAAAAAAAAAAAAATTAAGCGGCATTTTGATAGTTATTTCAATTCATGTTCTCAAAATAAATAATTTACCAATATATTCATTTTAAATATAGCAAATTTTAATATTAATAAGGTAAAAGTATCTTTTAGTTTATTTAAATAGTAAACTTGGGTAAATTCTTTTAAAGCTTTTTGCGCAATTAGATCGTTTGTACTACTTTTTATTGATTAACCAAAATGTACAAAAAATTAGCTATCATGATTAAAAGTAAAATCTGACAAGGTAACAGTTTTGAGGAAAGGTTTTGGAAAAAAACCAACACGGTTCATCTTTGAATTTTCAGAGGTTTGCGTCCAAAACCAGGCTGCGGCTTGAAATATGCGCCATTAATTAAGAAAACAAAAGCAAACGCGATGTGCAGTCCTTGGATTGCACAGTTCACTCCAAAGGATGTATGCAGAACTTGACGTTACACAGGGAGAGCATCGCAGTTTTTAAAATTGTGATAGCTTTTAATTCGGATGATATTATCAATGGAGCCAGGATGCCATACAAAGTTATGTGCGATTATGGAAGGAATTGCTATTTAAACTCGTGGACTTAGCACTGAAATTATCATTTTTATACCGATGGAACATTTGGCAAAAAAGGCAATTGCGATTATTGATAAGGAGTCGAAGCCAAATAGATGCTTTGGAGGTGGAAATTAGACTGCAAGTCTTAGGTATTGGGAGGAGTAATGACATATATTGGTTTCAACGAATCGGTTTCCCTTCCCAATTTCCAAAACAGACTGGTTACACGTGGATCATTTACCAGAGTTGCTGCCAAGTAAAGATTTCCAAGGACTTTAACAGTACGCCCAAAAGGCGATCACATTGGGAATAAAACCAAATATGCAGGCAAGCAAGTAATCTTATTGGCTTGGGGTGAGGTAAATCCTCTATTATAAGGGCCCTCCGAATAGAAGGCCCTATACAGACAAGTACCGGCTCATACTTCACAAGAGCATCCACAATAGTGATGTTTATATATAGACAAAGGGTCTTCTACCAAAATTTACAGGATAACCCATGGATTGTAGACGAGGTGGTGTGGACGAAAAAATTGATCAGAAAGCGTTGTTGGGCTAGCTTTGAGATGAGAAGCATGCTAAATGTCAACCGAGGCAGACTATATTGAAAATGGTAATGAGCGATTTGTTGACGGAAGTAGGCGACGCTATGGCATTAATATTAGGAATTTTCAACAACTTCAGCATTAACATACTGGTTGCAGGTGGAAAGCAATGCGAAGAACGAGTAATAGACCGAAAGAGCAAATCCAGGAAAAAGCGGAGTACATTTTTTACGCACCAGATGATGTATCAAGTATTGGGTGGTACATTCATGCGTTTGCGAACAAGGCCATGAGGTACATGTAGCATTATCAACTTCAGAATATTGCTGTTGCGATTGACCGAAGCATGCGTTTCTCTTGGATTTTGTGATCGTCAACAGTTTCTTTTGGATGGACAAAAAAATCTATAGAAATTTATATAAAAAGCCATGAGTTTCTAAAACAAAAAGGCGACGTGAAAAATTGATATTGAAGAGGTAAGAATATCAAAGGATTATTACGAGAAGTGAAGCAAGGGACTACAGTTTATTTATGTTGCGCCTTACAGACGAAGCAGATCATTTTACGATTTTGCCATTTTATGAACCGGGCACCTTGAGTAAAAACCATAGGAGAGGGAGATATCAAATTACCAGAATTTGATTGAACAAATCAACCCACAAATCTACGCTGCGGGATAGCGGATCCACACGGCACCACAAGTGTGTTTGGAATCATTTTGGTCTCTTAAAACGACTTAAGCCAGAAAATCCTATATTTGAAGATTGCTGGTGGTATGGTTGTACAGAGGAGATGGCATAGTGGGATATTGAAGATATAGAAATGGCAATGTTTACCTATTGAGGCCAGCAGGGGTTGTGGGCGAGGCGTTATGGAATTTCAAACATCAATCCCAAAAAGGATGGCGTTGTATTCCAGGATCTGATTCCAGGAGTTGGCAACGTGTGCAGAGGACGAAACAGGAAAAACGCTGCCAAAGCATAATGGGATGGCACATTACGCCGCCATGGAGGCATTTAGTCGCTATAAGTTTTAACTAATATTAGTTGTAAACAAAAGGCTGGCCGGATTGGGCAGCCTTTTTTATTAAAGTTAGTTTTCCTAAAAACTCCAACTCAAAGTATAAGCTACTGGCTTCGTTTCTCTTCGGGGTAAATCTTGCTATCAAAACACTTCTTCTGTCCCATTTAGCAATTTTCAGGGCTTAGCTTCCAATACCCCGTCATAGTCCAAGGACAATTTTCATTATTAAACTTTTTGCAGCGGTATCATAGGTTAAATCCACATTGTTGGGGGAAACTATGTTCCGCATTACCGGGCATGCGTTGGATAAAGTAAATGGTGTAATTTTCCACCTGGGGAAGCTCATCATACTTCCATCTTAAACAACATCGGACCCTGTATATCGTTACTGCAATTGTGGTTTCTGGGGTTAACATGGCCAAACATACATTACTTCATCACTACCCATAACGAAGTAACTTCTGGTTTACCATCATGGAGCTATAACATCAATGGTTTCTGTGTTAAAGTAATATTCCTGAACTCCACCTTGTATGTAAAAGTGATGTCCCAAAATTCATCTGTGTTTCCCGGCCATTTGGAAATACAGGTAACCCTTCACACGTGTTATTTTTTTTCGGTAATATAAGGGTCTGATTTTGGACAGGAATGGTTCATACTCACCATATGCATTAACGGGCATCCAAGTAATTTCCGGTATAGCAAATAGTTATTTCATCGGCATTGTCTTTTACAGTCGAAAGGAATTTCATTATATCCAGTCCTAAACTGTCATTTCCCTTCGGAATAAACAGCTCCAAACTGTGCCCATTGGCTCAATGGTTTGCAGCAAATAAAATGGACAATTGATTTATATCAATTTTTGGCGAATGTTCCCCATCTTGAAAGTACAAGACAAGTTAATCACAAGGCACTATGAATGTTACTATAAATAATTTTTATTGTTTTTCATTTGTTTTTTAAAAATTTATTTATTGAATAAGAAAGTGTTATGAAATAATTTGCTTCCATTTAGTGGAATGTTTCTTCCAATCGGTAATAAGTAGAATACTTTTCATCGAAAATATTCTCTACCCGAATTTGCCTACATTGAATCCGTTATTAAATTAAAGGTCTTCCAAAAAAGTCAAGGGTAAACGTATATGCTCAGTCTGATCCTCCCCAAAACTGGGATATAGTTCACTTGTTTTCCTGCCGGTTTAACACTTAAAGCGGACTGGGAAAATATCTATTGTTAAATTGAAAAGACTTGATCGATTATGGAAAAATGGACTTATTAAAGTTAACTGTTCCACCTTATTATTGTCCGTCCTAGATGATAGGGATTTACAATCCGGCATTCAATTCTTGGCAGACAGAGTATTCTATATCTAGCGAAGTATTGAACAAATTTGCAATACTCCAGTTTTTATAGATCTTGGACCCCATCCGCACAATGGTCATTACATAGGGGAAGAGTCACCTCTCAAGATATAAATCCTTATGTGGAATAAATTGGCCTCTGCAACTAACCTTAAATTTGATTTTTCCAAGAAATCTTTAGTTTGGCTTCCATCGATTTTTTTGGCAAGTTCCTGATCCCATATTATCGTGGTTATCAAGTCTATTAACAATAGAAACCTATCCCTCTGTTACGGAAGGCGCCCGATCACATAAGGAAATCCCAAAGTATTTAAGTGCCAGACAGGGCATCAATTTTATGGCCATGCCAGAAATATTTGAGGCAAGGGCGTGTTTTGATTTTTCCATATCCGGATTTAAAATTTCTAATGTTCAGCCAAAGTCATCCGCAACATTTCTTGATTCTGCACGGGCCATTTGGTTGCTATTTTAAGAAGCTCCATCTTATTAGCTATTATTCACTTATACACGCCATGGCGGTTCGCACTCGGGCCAGTGAGCATAAACAATGGGAATCATTGGGGGTTTTTGGAGTAATGGTCATTTGGCCAGTGACTTGTTGTAATAACCATGCCGTTCTGGAACAAAAATTTGATGTACTTTTTAAGCTTTTAATTCGGTTGTGAGAAAATCCATCATAGGAGTATTATTGCTCCAACTGGCATTCCATATGGTGGGCACATTCGGGGCCTTTTGGTTCGTCCATGAATGCGTAACTTTATTAAAGTATATTTGGATTTCAATCGGCTTAAATCGCCATAAATATCTGTTCAAACAATGGATGAGATGATTGCCCTTTGATAAAGAAACATCATGGTTAATGCAGGATACCCAATCTTGGCTTCGTCAAAAAAGAATAGATGTTAGGCCGATGGTTCCCTATTTTATACCCCCCATTGGCTGAAAATTGTATTTTTCACATTGGAAAACTGAACTTTCTTTCATTCGCCTTCAGCAAAATAAGTCTCGGCTTGCGATAATAATACCGATATCCACATTAAGAATTTGGAATCAGAATAGTTAAGTCAGGTACCAATAACACTGATCTGGTTGTTACTTTCAAACCGTTCCAATCCCACCGTTTAATCCCCAGCTCTTTAAAATTTGCCAGTGTTCCAGTTCAATTCAATGGCACCGCCAATGGTAGTCATGTCGCACCTTGCTGCAGAAGCTATGTGGGCCTTTGAACAATTGGATACATCCACGTAAGAAGTTATTGGGTGCCTCTTGGTCCGTACATGCACCAAAATCCCATTCATCCATCTATAGTAACCGAAGACGCTCGGAGATTATTGTCAAGGTTGGCTCCAAGCATAGGCTCCCCGTCTTGTCCATATCATTTTTTTTAGAGGATTCCAAATATTCGTCAGCTAGATAAGGGTTTGGGTGGGGATGGTAATCCAAAGCCTTTCTGGCGATATTGGAGAATAATTCGTCCAATTGATGGTTAATAATCGGAATCCTTTTAGCAAACAATCCTGGCGCGCCATTGTAAATGGGTAGAAGAAATATTCCAAGAATAGACCCTGTTAGAATAGGTTACTTGTTGCCATAAGTATTGGCAATGCTTATGGCAATGCTAATTAATTTTTCAAGTATAAATTTTTAGTTACTTATCTTAAAAATAAATTAGACTTATGTGCAACAGCTTCGCCTCACATTTAAAATCTTTATTGGAATAAATTTTAAACTGCTATGTCCGCTTTTTCTGATTTTTCAGATAATACAATTCGTTTGAAGCAAAATAGTAACATGGGGAATTTACATAATTCAGAACTAAAAGGCGAAGAATTGAATTATCCAGCTCTGGGGCTGCGCAATATCTGTTTAGTATATAAGCAGAAATTGATCTGGAGCTCTTTTATAGTTATTTTGATGCTGTAAGGTTTTCATTTAACAGCTCCCAAACATTAATGGTTCGAATGAAGAGATGTACTGGATTTCTAAGTTGACGCTTGCCCTTCCAACGGATTTTTATTTCACTCCCTTCTGATTCTCTTGGCAATTGTTTTGCCAATTAACATTGCCTCACAATGCATGGGAAGGGTATCCGTTTTCCAAGGATTCTCACAAATTGTACGTCATAATTTACTGCATATTCAGTTAAAGGCCATAGCGGCTTTATCAGCATGATAACGGCAACAAACAGATAATTGTTCATTATTTTATTTTTATCTTCTAAATTACAACTTGTTTTTGGGCTGTTAATTTTCAAAGACAGGAGACCCTTTTTCTTATGTGTTTCAAAGATAAAAATATTTGGATTATAAAATGATGACAAATATCATGACTCTGAATTTTGGGTTTAAAACAATAAAATATTAAAAAACAAAATTTCCAATCGGAACGAATTTTATTTAGGTTAAATTTGTCCGGAAAATAGAATAAGACTTATATTTGTACAATCTAATTCAGAGTCGATATGTTGTCCAAAAGCTTTGCGAATACGAATTAAAAAAGCCCACATATTATATGCCGCTAAGTTCTTTACCCAGACGTGTAAGCTTTAAAGGAGATGAGAGAATGGGTGGATTACGGTAGGCATTTAGCGCGGGAAAATATTCAGTTCATTGTAAAAGGGATTATTGTTCATAGGAGTCCAAGGTGGGTTTTCTATATTTGAGGAATCGCCGAATAGATTATTCAATTCCTCGTATGTACATGGCAATTGATGGTGAAATTTTTAATGGCTGTGGGTCTTGGTTTTAAACTGGTGATGCCAAACAGCCTTGTCGCCCGGGTCATCATAACTTTTTGTTTGATTCGGGACAATCTAAAAATATTGCTGCAAAAATTTATAGCACTGTTATGATTGGCCAAGGTTCTGGAAATTGGGACTAAACATCTGAAAAGTTATATTTTTTAATATAAAGGGCTAAAGTGTGTATTAAAATCCTTTATATGAGGACACAGCACATAAACTACCATATTGGTTCTGTATGGATCGGATTTGGGGAGCCATTAGGTTTTGGAGCCTGGTTTTTTTAAAATTTCAAGTTGCCTGCGTTCGCTGCTTGTGGGACTGGAGATTGGGAAAATTAGTTTTCATGCTCTAAAATAAGGTAGAATTAGTCTGGCGATTATCATTTTGCTAAATTGCAGTGCACGGAGGGAATTTATTTATGGAGAAATCTCTTTTTTCTTATCCATTGACCATTCCTGAATTTTTCAGACCGAATTCTCGCTTGCCCATCTTGATTGCAAGGGCCATAGCCGATTTCGGAAAATGATCATTTACGTATCAGGCCCTATATATTATGTTGGTATGTGAGATCGTCAGGTAAACATCACTATTCATCTATCGGCATAGATATTAATAAAAACTAAACCATTGTTGGACATATTTCAGGAAAATAACAGGAAATACCAAATCCAGGGGGGAAATCCTGAACCTACCTTCGGGGCTGCTACATGCAAAACCAATTCACTATTGGGATATTGTTTGAGTGGAGGACCGGCTGTTACTCTCCCTTCAAAACCACGCACCAATTTTAAAGATGAGTCCCATTTTCTCATGTTATCATCGGCACCGAACTATTTTTAAAAATGATGTACGATGAGCTACGAAATAACAGCTGAACAACACAACTTTAAATTCCTTACCAATAAACTGGATCGACCTAATAAAAATACACCTCTTATGTGGATCTTCCTTTGATTATGACGGTGGGCATGGACTATGATGATTACAATAATTTTCGCGATCCCGAAAACCTGCCAGCCGGTTTTCAATCGGCGCATTTTAAGGTTTATAGACTGCATTGTATTCCTTGACAACCTTGATCAGCATTAAGGAGAAAAGCCATCTATCTGGCTTTATCCAGATTTAAGGGGGTGTTTGGAACATGTTATTTGGGAGACGCGGGACCATCCCAACAGCTCAAAAAAACATTTGACTGCTAAACTTTTTGAGGAAAATTATTCCAAGCAGTTTTCCCAGAACGCTAAAAATTTAATGAGGGGCCAACACCTTAGAGGACCAAGCTTGCACAACTGCCATTAATATTCCAGATGCCTAAGGAAAGAGACTTCGCCAACGTTTCGACAGACTTCTACAATTGAAATGGCCGTTGAGATCCAATATTAGATCACCCGCGAACATTACTTAGATTAAAAGAAGGGCAGAATAAAATTGCTACAGGTAGTGTTCTGAAATGGAAAAATATTTTTACACCAAAATATCCAGCAACTATATCGTAATAATTTTTTCCGATTTTATGGACGGAACAGAAAAACAAACTGAGGACAAATACAAATACGAAAATCATGGAACGTTTTGATCAAACCAGAATTGCACTCACCTAGTAGGTGAAAAATTTAAAAATATACAAATCAAGGCTTAGTCCGGTATGGACATGCCTATGCATCACAAGCACAAAGAAGCGGTTATTGTGGTGATAGAGGGTTGCGGCTATCCCTTAAAAACGAAAGACT
>Ga0163217_1028272_pt1 | contig 11542 bp, 7 predicted proteins | sample SynspAceP_FD_185933 | JGI IMG/M metagenome (GOLD analysis project Ga0163217, IMG submission 185933) | Saline lake microbial communities from Ace Lake in Antarctica - Synechococcus sp. Ace-P (PacBio error correction) | ecosystem: Environmental > Aquatic > Non-marine Saline and Alkaline > Saline ... | reverse complement strand
AATAACACAGTTCATACCGCCCTAAGACATGCCTGAAGGTATGTCACCTGCGGTTTACTTTATTTAAATTTCCATTTCCCAGTGGCTTTGATCCACTTCGATAGGAACCCATGTCATGCAATCTACGGGGAGGGGTCGACACATGTAAATCGCAGCCTGTGCATTCATCAATGATAACGGTATGGCATTTGCTTTAGCGGCGCCTAAAACTGGCCGTCGACAGACATGCTTGAATGCATTGTGCAATCTATGCGCATTCTCTCACGAATAAAACGCAACTTTTAACACTCTCAACGCCATGGGCTGGGAATCCAGTGGTTTTACCTCAAACACCCATCATAGGCGGCTAGTTCTTTAATTGTTGGTTTCGCCACCGGAGGAATTATTTATATCATCCCGTTACGATTGCTTTCTGCCATATGGCTACAGCCAGGATAGGCCACATTGACCGCATTGAAGTCTGTGTAGAATAGCATCGATCTGATCTCGACCAGGTGGATCGCTCTCCGACCTTAAAGCGAATGCGGCAAACCCAAGTACGCGAACAAATATGAGAGCTAACAAGACAATTGCGCTTAGTGCGAAAATGGTCACGTCATTTATTTAACCTGTAAAGCCCATAAAGGCTACGACATCAAGCCCAGGCAGTTGAGTCATTTTCGCATTGATGCGCCTTTAAAGGTGCTGGAACATCAGCCAGGCAGCAAGTCTCTCTCGCATTGCCAGAAAATAGAATTAGGGCCAAGAAAAACCAACAGCAGCGGCCAAACCATAAAATAATAGATTCAATAAAGTTATGTTTGTTTCAGTGGATGTTAGATATGCAACGCCTAAAACTGCACAATTGGGTTGTGATAGGAGGTAAAAATATCTAGCAGCCTGTAAAGCGTAGGGCTTGTTTATTGTACTACCCATTTCAGTGAATTGCACAACTCTGCGATCACTAAATGAAAAATGGAGCGTTCTTGAGATTTACTCAATTGGCCAAGTTTGGCGTTCAAAATATATGTTTCAACCAGATAGCTAGAATGGAGGCTATTGTTTAAGACAAAAGTCGTCGCCATTTGACATGCCAAGTGCGTTTCGAGTTTTCCCGAAACTCCATAATGGGCACAGACCTAAAAACTGAACAAGGGACAAAAGTTGTTAACTTAGGACGGTTCCAATTAATAAAAGTAGTTTATTTCGTTCATTTACCTATCGTCTATTCGGCTTATATCATTGACATTAATGAAAGTTTTGAATTCGTAATAGAGATGTGTCGGTTGATTTTTCAACTCTAATCTTAGATATTGCGTCGCCAAAACGAAACTTCCCTAAATTTGCCGATATTATCGCTTGCCAACACAATTAACAACTTGATTCAGGCTTTGTGCAGGATATGTGTATATTAATTTTAAACGGATTTACAACGATTGAATAGTTTATGGATTGGTTATAACACCGGAGAGATTGGCTCCCCCCTCCCCGCTCGAACCGGGGAACCTTGCTTAAACAGTCGTCGCATCTACGCAACTTGAGCTAAGGGGAACAGGTGTTACTAGTTAGTTAAAAGTGGCTCCCTCCCCCGGCTCGACGGGGGACCTGCGGATTAACAGTCCGTCGCTCTACCAACTGAGCTAAGGGGGACCTGCTTTTACGGTATGCGGATTATTAATGAGCAACGCGTCTGTGTCAGACCGTGTTTTGCGGTTTTTTCGTGTTTAATTTTTGTTTGCCTTATTGTAATCAGTCTTGTGTGTAATTACCTATGGGGAGGATAGGTCTTCCACGATTCCACTATTTTCATACTAAATTGATGATTAATGTTAGAAATAACGATGAGGTACGATGCGCGCAGGATTACAAACATTATCGTTGCTTCTTATTACAAAATTATTTTCAATTTATATTAAATATAGGTTTAAAAGGTTATTAAATTTCATTGGACTTACTGTATTATAAACAGGTGTGTACTAAAGTAGGTCGCCTAGCTAAAACCTCTTAAGGTTAGTGGTAACTTACATTAAATTTTTGCCAAGAAAGCCGTCAACAGCGTCTTATTAGGCGCCGACCTAGTTATCCACCATTATCTAGTGGATAAGTCTTTGTGGGTTAATCTTAAGTTAAAAGCCGCGCTTTTATCAATTTTGTCAATAGAAATAGTATAAAAAACTGAAAATAAATAATCCATTAAAGAACAAAGTTGTTAAATCAATCGTCTTATGTTTTGGCTTTTTTCTTGTTGACAGATGTTGGATTTATAAATTAGCCTGTGTTATGAAATTATTTGTATTAATCCTAGAAGGCAATTATGCCAGTTATTGGCGTCCTTTATATGGCGATAATCAATGGTTGGCAAGTTTTTGTTAACAGCATGGCAAGCAATCCATTTTATGTTCTTAAAAGAGATGATAATTTAAATTCAAACTTAAAAAATTCCAATTCAGAGTAAAAAGGCCCAAGATTCTTTTTACTATGTTGAAACCAATGAGAACCAAATGACGGTAAGCTTGACCAATAATACCCAAAAATCATCGAGATATGCTCAACGGCGACATTGCGCAAACATTGAAAAGTATGACGATTCAATGATAATCGGAATGTAATGCTGATGACGTTTAAGTATTGTCCGAACTTTTTTTGTCAGTATGTTGGCACCGACAGTTAGCCGCCATTAGTTTTACCTTTCCCGTGACATTTACCGTAATTAGCTTTGAAAATCGGTTTAGCATTGGTACGTCGGCTATTAATCGGTAAGTTATATTGGCTCAGGTATACCCACATGCGAAGGTACTTAGCAACAGGTGCACTGATTGTTAGTCTTGCATTTCTTTTGGGTATATTGCGCTTATGGTTGGTGTTTTCAGTTATCGCTTTATATTCCCTTTGATGGGCGCCACAGAAAACACTGATGCCATCATTCAAGCATACATGGATTTCCATGGTACTTACGCCGGGCATTTCCTCGCAATCCAATGGTTACGGTAATTTCGGTTCTTAGAGCCTTCGGCGTACTAAACCCCGAGTATTATTATGGCAGCAGGGAGCAATTAATGCCATTCTTGGACCCTATTTTAATTTTTCGGTGGGGACCGGGGTGTCCCAGGCATTACGGAATTCAAGGGCGCGGCTAATCGCAACAGGCAATCGGCATGGGCTGTGTGGTTGTATGGATACGTCTATTTACTTGCATCAAAAGACAGTTAATAGAAACCGCGTCTACTCAGTTTTGGCAGGAATTTACTGTCGGCAGCAAGGGGGTGTTAAATAATGGGACTACCGGCAAGCGGGGGCAAACATGCTTACCCCAATTGCGGTTGGTGTGATGACAGCGGTGTCGCTAGCATTTATGGCGCAGAAGCTGTAGCTGCATGGGGAGTGGGCAAATCGACTAGAATCTATCGCTAAGCATCATCGATTTTAGCTTTGCGATGTCATTTTACGCCTTTCATTAAGTCAAAATTATGGAGCAAATAATTAATCTCGTATAAAAACAGCATTTCACATGGGCTGCGAAATTTGTCATTTTATGGCAGCTTATTGTTCTTTGCACTGTTGGTAATATTCTTCAAGTTATATTGCACATATTCGCGGCGAAGGGCAAGGTCGCACGCGAGATTATCAACATTATTTTCTTTGCATGTTCTTTCGGGTATGGCTTACAAGGTATCATCATTTTAGTTAATTCATTCTTTTAAATGCGATGCACAAAACCCATGCTCAAGCATTAGTCTTAAGCATCTGAGATTATTCGCATTTATGTCCCGATAGCGTCGTTGGGAAGTTATTTATCATGGCTTAGAAGTCTATTTGGGGTTGTGTTATTGCTAACGTTTTGACGTCTGTTTGCATATACCTTGGTTTAATCGAAATTTGAAAAATGAAATGGCGATTTGCAGCAGCAACGCCAGTATTTTTGGAAGTAAAAACAATGAGTAAAGCTTTTACCCTAAAATCAAGCTATTAAACCAGCTGGGATCAACCCACCGCTATAGACGATCTCTTGTCCGAAAGGTTTGGAATTGGTTTGCCAAAACAAAGTACTTTTGGGGTCACGGGTTATCAGTAAGACGTTCACTATGGCGAAGTGATCCGCAGGTTCAAAACCTACATTAATAATGGCGGCATAATAAAACACTCGCGCGCAATTGTACGGCGAAATGAAAGAGTTTGTCCGACAATGCGGTTGAATAATTCGTATCCTATATATTGATTACTATCAACCAGAAAGCATTATGTGCCCAGCACCGACACGTTTATCGAAAAGGGACGCGTCAATTAATGATCATATTTGAACAGAAATGCGGTTGTCGGCGGACGAAATTCACTTGATGGAGCGTCGTGACGTTATTCTTATCGCTCTGTATCAGCCATTATTGGCTTGAGGTGACCCAAAAAGTTACATGAAATGTTATTACATTTTCTGCCAAGGGAACATTATGCGATTCAACGCGACATTCTAGACGACTTGCTGCTTCAATACAAACGCAATGATATTCGCCTTTGAGCGTGGAGCTTTCGAGTGCGGCGGTGATGTAAATTGATTGTATTCCCCGCCGACTTGAAAAACAAGCGATAGAATTCAGTTGTTCGACGAACGAGATTGGAAACATTAGTTTCATTTCGATCCTCTGACCGGTGACGGTCGAGAAAAATGTTGTTCGTGTCACCTATATTCCAGAAAACTCATTATGTAAACCCTCGTGAAAAAATTGTAGCCGCCGATTGATAAAATTAAAGTGGGAGCTAAAGAGAAAGACTCACAAACCTTAAAGCATATCATAAGTGGTTGAGAACAACGACTTCAGCCAGCGGCACGCAATTCGATATAGAGATGATTGTTGGAGTTAGGTTATTGCTCAGGCAGTTGAGAGATTACAGTCCGTTATTTTTCAGAAACAGGCACCAGGCGAACCACCTCCGGCGTTGTTAGATTATTTCAGCAGATGGACTTGCTATTTATAGATGGAGGTCTCACGTTACTGTGTCGCAAATTGGAGCAATGTATAAAGGGATCGTTCAAGAAAAGAAACCACTGGTTGAATTTGGCTTCGATTACCATCAGCTATGGACCAATAGGTTGCCACTAAAATTTGAAGAGTTATGAACATATATCTCCGCACCAACAATTTATTGTATCAGCGACACCCGTAATTATGAGTTACAAAAGTGTGTGATGGAGATAGCGTAGAGCAGTACGTTGCGCCCAAGGCAGGGCTAATTTGATCCTCCGATAGAAATTCGCCCTGTCGGGATCAGGTGATGAGTTCTTTCTGAAATTGTAAAAGATGTTGCGGTTAAATGAGCGACGTACTTATTAAACCGACTCTAACTAAGCGGATGGCGAGGATTTAAGATGGAATATCCTTAACTGGAACATGCGTTAAAGTTCGTATCTTCCACTCGGATATTGGACACAGTAGAAGCGCATTGAAATTATTCGTGATTTACGCCTCCGGTGAAATTTGATGTTTTAGTCGGTATTATTAAATCTCTTGCGTGAAGGGCTAGATAATGCCCTGAAGTGTCTTAGTTGCCAATACTGATGCGGATAAAGAAGGATTTTTGAGAGCGGATAAATCGCTGATTCAAAACCATGGACGAGCGGCTCGCCATATCAACGGAAAGCAATTTTATATGCAGAATCGCATAACCTGTTTCTTATGCAACGCGCAATGGATGAGACCGATCGGTGACGAACAAAGCAAGTTGCCTATAATTGAAAGCACGTATTTACGCCGCATTTCATTGAATAAAACCTATTACTGAATATTATGGGACCTATGGTGACACCATCACCCCCGTCAGTAAGTCAGAATTGCGCAAAATTGCAGAGAAAGAAAAAAACTTACAAAGCAATGAATGTGGACTCAAACTAATTGGCAAAGTTGTTGAATAGAAAAACAAATGTTTGAGTCGGCGGGGATCAGGAATTTGAAAAGCGCATTCGTGAGGATTGAAGTTGAAGACCATAAAGCTGAAAAATTCTTAAAACCTCTAACAATGAGTCCAATTGGCGACAAAAACGCATACAGTTGTCAATACGTTAGTCGCTAAGTAAAGGATGTTGTGTGGCTGAAAGGTATAAGGTTTTACTGTATTATATTGTGGTAGCTAATTAACTACCTAATAATAGGATATCCAAACTGTGAAAACTATAAAATCTATTAGCAGCATTGAAGCAGTGTTCAACGTTAGCAGGATGTTACGTAGGTTTTGAAAGATAGAAAAGACTTGCTGATTTTACGGATAAATAGAGGCACGCTAGAATATCGGCTCATCAGCTGGTTTTTTCATATTTATGGCGGGTTATTTACACGACAGTTAGGACTCAAAAATTAAAACGTTATACAAATCGATAACAAATTGATGTAAAACTGACTGACTCTTGAATAACATGTCGTCAAGTAGTATGAGCAAAGTATAGGCCTAATGCGGTGGACATATGTTAAATCGTTTACAAGAATCAGTATCAAATTGTGCGTGTGTTTTATGCAGTTGCCTCCTGCACATGGCTTCACAGCTGCCTGAACCAGTGCATTAGAATTTGCAGCGTCCGACATCAGTGCTGCATATAAAAAGTTAGAAGAACGGCTAGATCTTGTTATAACTTGTATCATATTCTAATGTCGTTCATCGTGGTACTGCCAGCAGCGCGTGCTGATCATAATCATGAGCAAAAGGAAGCGTGAAGTGGTTCTTTCAAGAAAACAACCGCTATTTTAATGGCGTTCCGAGAACTTCGTATTAATCTAAAGCTTACATGGCGATACGTGGTCACATATACGCTCAGTGCTCAATGGCTGGTGGGCTACCATCGATGCGTTAAGCGGTGAGTAAAGCGGTTTAAGAGTAGAATGAAAAAAGTTTGTGACATCACGATCAATATTCAAACCCGTTTATACAATGAAGTTGACATGTTGCGCTGTTCAGGCGAATTGTATTTGGTTTTTACTCGGACATTACGACCATTGGTAAAGCCAGAGTCGGTACTTTCCATTCTTACTTGGCGTTTCAATGCAAGGGCCGTCTTTATATGCTCACCAACGCACCATTAGCAAAATATCGCGAAGCCGGGACGCACTGCCGACATTTAGAATTGAGGACTTTCCCTGCAATTGCATGTCGGATTGTCGTCAGTTAATTATATAGTGGGTGAGGAAAAGGGACTTCGCATCAACCTTCTCAGATTCATTAGACGTGACTGCATGGCTGCGGGTCATGACCGGCGAAATAGTTGGCTTACTACCTGATTATATTGCCAGAGAGCAGGGAGCTTTGCGACGGGTCTAGTGCCAATTTGTAAAGGCTCATTAATTCGAATTCAGTCACGAATTGATGTCATGAATGGCAAAAATTACTAGACTTAACCCGTGTTACGACATCTGTATTAAAGACTAAATACTTTATATTTGACAACGTTCAAAATGCCAGTTTCATTTAGCCGGCGACCGTTTATTAAAGTAGATTTTAAAACTCGGCTAGGTGAAAGGCCGCTAACAGGAGATTTTTTAGTTCTGATATTCGATCGCGGTCATAGTGATTAGTTGTTCAGAGGAATGCTTCAAAGTCTTTCTTGGCAAGCGCCACATTCGTCCGCATGCTTGTTCCTCGGCCGTTGTAACACGTCCATTGTGTCTTATATAGTCCAATTCATTGGGGGGGGCCAAAAAGGGCCCCCCTCCTTCAAGAGATATCAAATTTACTAGACGCCCAAATAAGGCGCTCTTACTTCAACCGCACTTGATAGTTTTCCAAATTTTGCATTTACATTATTCATGGGCACTAACGAAACTCGGGCCTGCAAATCGGGATAAATAGCATGAGTCACAGAAGTGAGCTCGAAATACACTGCTTTCTGCTGAATAGAAACTGCATCCCTACCCGCCAAGATAACAATCATATTGCGATTAGGACAAACAGTCGTTTCATACTAATTCTTCTTCGTAATGTCCTTCAGAACATCGATATCATCAGTAAGAGGCAGAGCCTCCGATTAGCTGTTTTTATGAGCTGGGGTCTACGAATTTTTAATGCTCAGATTATATGTTGTTCACACAACTTTCTTAGCGGAAAATTTAATTCTTTGGCTATGTCTGCTGTCCATAATTGAAAGATACTGCCATGCACAATTCATATCCCTGCTGCATTGCCTGTTGAAGCACAAAGTAATGAATCCATTACCGCCTGAATAAGATGACGACGACTTTAGCTGGACATTTGTTATTTCTCCTTAAAAAAAACGGTGCATGATTTCTAAGCGAAATTCCCTGTTAAAAATCCAACTGTATTGAATTTAAGAAGTAGGTTGTTATTTGTGCAAAACATTGAAAGAAAACGAATATTTTGAGTCACTTCAAGGCGAAGGCTCGTTTATGGAGTACCCTCTATTTTCGTCAGGGCTCCAAGGTGTGTCCTTGTCGGCTGCTCATGGTGTGACACCAAACACACTTGGGAAATCAGCTTAGACGAAAGAAACGACTTGCAAAGGCGTAATGCAGGAAGTGGGGAGTCCTACCAAGTGGTTTTCGGCTACTGAAAAATCATTGTTTGAGCTCTTTGATGAACACGGCTTATGGGGCTAAAACACATCGTTCTAACCGGCGGTAGGCCTTGTATGTATGACTTACTGATTGTCACCAAATTAGCCCATAATAAAGGGCTATTTCAGACCCAAATAGAAACGAGCGGTACATTTGAAATCCTGACTGAGTAAAGACACCATGGGTACAGTGTCGCCAGAAAATTAATATTGCAAGGAGGATATTAAATGCCGACGGACTGCATTAGCCAGAGCTAATGAAATAACATACCCGTTTGCTATGCAAAAAAACTAACATTAGATTGAGCTAGATTACTGCTAGCCAACTATGACCAACCATACTCTGCCGTTAAATTTATTTACAGCCTATCAGTCAGCAAAAACGGCAGGCCACCGATTTAGCTGTAAAAACACTGTATTGCGCGAAACTGGCGTCTTTCACTTACAAATGCACAAGTTTATTGGGCTTAGAGTAACTAATGTATTTTTCAAGGGTGATTAGTACACTGTACTGGAGAACCAATGGATAAACGTGTATAGACGACTGTCAATATTAGATGACGTTTGAGCCAAACTCTCAAATTATCGTGTATGGTGGCAGTAGTGGTGGTTGTAGATGATAATTTAAAGTATCGTTATTAAGCAGTATTAAAATTGATTATTGGGAACAGAGTAGCAGCCGGAGTTTTACCTGATATCGCTGTTCAACTTTTTGTGCCGTTACAAACGCCGCAACATGGGTCGTTACTTATCCAGAGGCCATTATCGATGGCGATGAAGGCATAGATCCGAAAGCACTATTAAAATTAGCACTGAAAAAACGGGTTGTACGATACAGAACATGTGCCGTCTTCAACGCATCAAACAGCAATCTAAGCCCTTCGACAAGTTAACGTGAGAATATTGAGGTTAATGTTGTCTGGAAGTATTGACGGACTCAAACGTTGAAGAGGATCTTGCTACCGATTCGTATACCCATTACTAAAGCGGTTGATTGGTTGGCGGTGATGTTGACCCATAAAAATAATGGCACTTTTATAAAAGTAGTAAACAGTTTGGCCGACTTACTGGTTTATTCTCCCGTTTACAGGGCGTCGATTTGGCCCAGACACAAGATACTGCAGGCCAATGGTTTCAATGTGTTTAGTGGACAGAACCATTGCCGAAGCAAAGAATTTATTATCCGTTCAGCAAAGCAGATTTTTATCCCCCTCGTTCAGTGGTGAAGCTTTGTCGTGAAATTGCGTCAGGAAGGAGCTGATCCAGACATTTAAGATTAAAAGAGAGAATTTGCCTCTGAATATATCGAGCTGCGATTACTTTTTCGTGAATAAACGTAACGTTACGCTAGCGCGTTTGTTGGAAGTTGGGCTTGGAAGAGCAATGACGACGGAAGCGTTTTGATAAATTATATTTATCAATCATCATTAGTGAATGATCGAGGCAGTTAGCATGGATAAATTTTATATTTTGAAAGCGTGGATAATCCTCTTCTACCTTTAAAGGACGCCTAATTCTTAGGGAGCCTAAAGTATTGGTATATGCAGGGCAATTTAACGCCGATAAAAAAAAGCGACGATTAAAGTCGCTTTTGATTTAGACATTATATTTGGGGGTTACACTTGACCCTTTAAATTCACCACTGTTGAACCGATTTCACTGGAGCGACCAGATGAGGTCGAAGCAGCGGCTTTTTTAACTCTCATCCCACTCAAGCGGCTCAACTGTGGCTATGCGATTGATTTACCACTGGGGTTACGCATTTAGCAGCACTTTCTTGCGGGAAAAGTTAATCTTCAACAGATAGCTGCGGTAGTGATATCCTTCTTTAGTGTCGGTGATATTGATTGGGAAAGCGGAATGGGCACTTGCCATTTTTTTTGGGTTCAGCACATTCCAGCGCAACAAATTCACGAATTGAGTCAATCCAAGAATAACCTTACACCGTCAACCAAAATTGGTTTTTTTGACGCCACAATAAACCTCAGCAGGAGATATGGATCGTTCGATCAAATGCTTTCTAATATCCATTTTTCCATGCGACAACGCAACACACATTTTGTCTTGTGCGTTTAAAACGCATAGGCAACGTCCATAAAGTTTTTTGTCAGGAAAGGTACACGTCTTCACACCCCAAGCGGAGGTTGATTTATTAGCGCGCGCGCAGTCAAAAAGTGCAGACGCATCAAGTTTACGGCAAGTTTCTTCAGCAGTTGTCTTTTGCATTTGTGGCGGCTTTGTGGAAATATAAATAGACCACCAAATTATTTCATCAGCTCCTTCGCCAGACAATACCATTTTGGGATGTCCATCGCTATTGATTTTTCTAGTCATCAAATACGATCGGCGTTTGCCGCTCCACGACATGGTTCGTGGGTATCGTATGTTTCTAAGATGAATAAATAACATTCACGAATAGCATCTAACCTTCGCGTGAAGTGAAGAAAGGGTGGATTCGGTATGCACCGTGGAGCCAAGGATCATATTGCGTCTTGTAACTTCTGCGTTCGCGCGGAGTTAAGAGTCAGGTGTTGCGCCCTTCGAAAGGTGGGCGAGGGGCCCACACAGCAATTAGGTGAGTGTCGCGAAACGAGCCGACCTATTGTCATCTGCCTCCTCGTGTCTCCATCTTCAAACAGCGTTTAGCAAACATTTCTGCCTGCGTAACAGCTCGTGACTGTAACGAAGAATCCAACGCCCGAAAGTAACACGGCATTAAGGTACGCTGACATGAGGGCCCGCGTGAGACTAACTGCTTTTTCGACGCAACTTGGCAATCGTCTAGGTTTGTTTCGTTGTCTTTTACACTGTTCATACAGACATCCAATCGCGCTCGTAGTATTTAAACAAGCTTGGCGTCAGTGCTGCTAAATAATGTCCCGAGGGAACTCTTGTACAGTTTGCAAAACGGGATACAAGGCTTTCATTTCCGAGCAACATAGAAGTTACCGAATTCACAAAGCCAGAGTGTATAGTGGGATTAATACCCATGATGGTCACGTGGTCGTATTAGCTAAG
>Ga0163217_1038873_pt1 | contig 11543 bp, 10 predicted proteins | sample SynspAceP_FD_185933 | JGI IMG/M metagenome (GOLD analysis project Ga0163217, IMG submission 185933) | Saline lake microbial communities from Ace Lake in Antarctica - Synechococcus sp. Ace-P (PacBio error correction) | ecosystem: Environmental > Aquatic > Non-marine Saline and Alkaline > Saline ... | reverse complement strand
TCAAGGACAAAAGACGCAAAACCCCGTGCGCCGCAGGGGTTGCGGGGCCGAGTTAATGTTGAAGTTGCGGATCTTCTGTTCGCCGGGTCAGGGGCGTTTCGAACCTTTGGTGCCGTCCCATCATTACGCTCAGCTCGTCAGTTGACGCCCAATTCACCACAAAAGGGCAAGCGTCTTACCCAAAGCACGATACAGGCAACGGACCAGTATTTATTGATCCGCGAAAAACGGCAAACAGCTTGACCATCGGGATGATTGTGAGGGGCAGACATATGAACCCACCACAATGCCACCCATTTATTTTTGCCTCCGGCTTTTCATCGCCGGGAGACAGGAAATTTCAGCCCCTTCCCAAGGCGACATAAAGTCGAATTGGCGATTTTCCTGCACGAGGCTTAACGGGTTCATACAACCACGCGCTTTTCGCTCTCGTCATAGCGGACCTTCGGTATAAGCCGGTGGTCGGGAAATCTGCGCAGGCGGATGCACGGAAACCCATAATCTGCTAGCAGGCGACGCAGATCGGGGTGACCCGCAAAAATGATGCCGACATATCAAAGACTTTCGCGTCAAAACCAGTTGGGCGACGGGGGATATCCGACGGATCGACGGGACATGTCCTCTTCGCCGACGCGGGCAGACCCGCAGGACGGATGGCGCTGGTTTCTGGTACATCGGACAAGAATGATAGATGACGTCAAAAGGTTTTGGCGCGCCCCGGTATCCACCGCCGTGATGTCCACAACGAGAGAACGACAGGTCCGCATCACTTTTTGATAAACTCCCACTAGGGAACCGGCAGATTGGCCTGCCGTTGACGTCCATGTTCAGTCGTCAAAGGAGATGTCCAGCCAAGGATAACAAGTCAGGGCCGTTATCGGCTTCGATATACGCGCCAAGGTCGTTTGCAGTATGTTTGACATATCAGCCCCTTTAGGAACAAATGGGCGGTGCGGCGGATTTACGCTGCAATTGCATGATGCGCTACAGGCAAGGCCTCTGCCGTGTGGAGGGCAGCCGGGCACCATAGACGTCGCGCCAGGGCAGAACAATCCGGGTCGGCAGCGCGCACCACAAGAATAGCTGTCCAGTGGGTACATAGCCGCCCGCGTTAGCGCAAACCATAGAGATCACATACGCGGTTTCCGGCATTGGTTCATAAACCTTTGCGCAGGGGCCGGTGCCCTCTTGTCGGTTGGTCAGCGTGCCGGCGACGATCTATCATCGGTCCGACTGGACGCGGAGACGCGCCGCGGTGCGGTCCCAGAAGCGTTCTAATCAATAGCGCGCATCGCTTGTGCATCATCTCGACCGCGCAGGGCAGGCCAGGACCCCAAAATGTAATCCAAGTGCAGCGTCCGGTACGGGCCAGTTGATGATGTCTTCGGTTCAGATGAGTCAGCGGAAGCCTTCTGTCCTGCAGTTCCTTGTTCAGGTTTCTGGGTGGCCACATCGCGGTCACCATCTCCGGCACACATGGCCCCGGCGTGCTGACTGCCAATCCAGTGTCCTTTTTTTCCACTCAGTAGCAAACCGGCGGTCAGCACGGCAAGAAAACCATCATCGACAGAGCGCCATGCTCACGTCCTGAAAGCCAGCCAGGGAAAGAGGCAAAGCAATTTCGAGGTCAAAAGATGATAACAGGATCGACACGAGGTAAACGCACGTCGAATTTCATTCGGGCGTCGTCAAAAGCGTTAAAACCCGTCATTTCATGGCCGGACACTTTTTTCAGGGTCCGGGTTGCGCCCGGCCAGCACGAAGGCGGTGCCGATCAAAACCATGCCAGGACAATCGCCACGGCTAGAAAGTAGGATCGGCAGGTTTTCCCCATCATGTCGTCAAGGGAAGCTCCTTTTGCGTATGTTGACGCGCCACGCCCCTGTCAGCCAAACGGCACTATTGGCTTTGTCCGGTACTTCCGCTGTCGGTCAGGGTCAAGCCGAGCCCGCCATTTTTGCGTCATCCCAGCCAGAAGCGGTTTTCCGCCGCCACACGTCCCGTGCGAGCGCGCATTTTTCGCCAAGCGATCGGCCGCCTTCGGCAGGCCTGCACCGTGGCGTTTGGTTGCTGGCGACTGAATTCAACAATCGATTCCGGCGGACATGGTCGTCATCTGTCTCCATCCGCGCCTCAGCCAGGGGTCACCCGTGATCACGACGCCTTGCGTTGTCAAAAAAGGCGCCGATTCCCTCGGCTGCTTTCTTCGGTCTTCCCGCGGACCCAGCCCAGTGCGCGATGGTTATGCTCACGACCTGAGCGTCGGATCGCGGCCCATCCGCGCAAGTTGCTTGGGGGCAGCCACAGCCCCCGGCGCACAGGACAGATAGGGCACAACTGGACTCGATCGCGCGGTCCAGTTCATCCGTTGGCACCGCCGGAAAGCGAGCGCCCAGTCATTGCCTCTGCCTTCAAACAGACGGGCCGACCATGAACACGCGCGCGCCCGCCTTCCGCCATTCGCGCATACATAGGCGATTGCTCGAATGATCCAGCCGCGTCTCGGGTAAGCCCATTCTTGAGCGTAATCCACCCCGATCGCAACATCGCAGGCGACGCCATGCCAACACCGCGCCAAAGCGCATTGCCCCATGCCACGCGCTCACTCACGAATCGAAGATCCGATGTCTCACACTCAGCCTGACCCTCATTCATGGTGGGCGCTCTGCTCAAGCGCGTGCTCACGGCAATGTGAGCGGCGGACTCGCAATGTGTCGACGATCTCGCCACAAGTTCACAGAATCCATGACCGCAGACACCTCGTCGCGCCGCTAGGGATGTGGTTGCGGGGACGCGCACATCGCCTACTCCCGCAAAAGCTTTTGCACTGCGCCCGGTAGAGCATGCGACCTCCGAACGGGTCATCGGTGCTGGGCCAACGCTGGCAGGGCTTGCAAGTCAGTTCGTCGTATCATCTTGCGCGGATACAGACATCTCATTGCTTGTCCTGTGCGCGCTCGCCAAGGTCAACGTTCGGTTTGGCGGACACCGCGTATCACTCGGGTCGCCGCTTCAACGTCTCGTACATTACACTGCCCTCTGCCGCGCGCATCGCGACGGCCTCCTTCAATTAATGCCCTTGATGCCCATGGTGTCTAGCAACCCTGACGCAGCATGGCGGCTTTGAACCCTTTTCGTGGCTCATTGCCGGCCGGCACCCGGCGCATACGGGGTGCATCCCCCCAGTCACTGGACCCAGCATTTCGGCATCAAACCCCGCAAACCCCATCCGATGCAGACGCCCCGGCCCCGACACACCCTTCGCCACTCCCCCCACGGGCTCCATCAATACTTTCCATCGCTCTCTCCGGACGCGTCTCGGGCTGTCGTGATAACGTCCGGCCGCGAAGCTCCCGCGGCCCTCACTGGGACAGCGCTCCCCCGCGCACCTGCCAGTAGCACTCCGTCAGCCTATCTGTGCTCGGCGGTCGGCCTTCCCGATCGTATCGCAGCTGATACCTCATAGCAGGACCCATCGAAAACAAGCGGTCTGCAACCTCTGCCACTTTCGACGGATCTACCGCCCGCCAAGGGGCATTGTTCACCACGCAAGAGACATTAGCCCGCACCGGCTTATGTCCACGGGCTGCTCCTCTTGTCGAGTATAGGGGCGAAACGCTGCGAACGCCTCTTCGATGCTTGGCGTTGATATTCTTTGGCTGAACCTCCTTCGATGGCAGCGGCTCGCAAAAACAGCAATGCTCAACCCGCCTGTCCGCGGCAAACCGCATCCTCATAGACCGCTGCATTATTCGGCGTTCAACCGCCGCATAGCGGACCCCTTTGCGCGCCGAGATTTACCGCCAAGCACCTCTTGCCCGATTACCAAGCCATCTGCGGCACCCCATTTTGGCTGCCAAAGCTTGCCACCTCGATCCGAGAGAAAAACCGCACGCTGAGCAGATCACCAGCGCAAATTTATTCCGCCTATGTGTATTTCTGTTGCTCATCCTCTTTTGCCAACCCGTCCCTCGGACCGACTCCTGCCGAAAACTAGGCCAACCTTTTCTCGAGCCGTGACGCGCCTGCCTCCTTCAATTTGTCCAATATAAACTTCTCCACGCTGCACGACAGGTAAGCACATCACGTCGACCGGCCACGGCGTCATCACAAAAAGACGGTTTCAAACAGCGACCGTCTTCATGGCACCGGACAACTGGAACGCCTCGCGGGCTCGGTGATGCGCGCAACCGCCCCGCGACATTGGGCCGAGTGGTACTGTCCAGCCTTGACGAAATGACTTATGCGCACATAATAAGAGCCGCTGCCATACATTCCACATTCGCGCCTGGCGGTACACGCAACCGACTCGATCAACAGAATCTCTCGCTGACACGGAAATTTACCGCCGTATACCACACCGCGCCTCGATTCGACCGGTTCACTATAAACAACTGATGACAGCGCGGCTTCGGGCATTCACACAATGGGGCTGCGCATGGGAATCGTCGCGCAAGCGCCACAGCTGCTGGTCAGCGCCGCGCAATGCTGCGGATAACCGTCTCGGCGAAATGGACCACACCAAACACACGCCATCCGGTCCGGTGCGGGCCCGGCATATACGCCCAAACCGGTCGGGCTGAACGTTCGCAGAGGTTATTCGCACGAAATTGCTACCTCGTTTCGAACCATCTCGTTCCCGATCACGATCTCGTTAGCGAGGAGTGGACGCGCTCCAGCGGTGGAATTGCCCAATACCCGAGACGGTCACGCAAAGACTTGTCAACGCGTGTATCACACTTCAAAGGGCACCTTTGTTTTTTTTTCTTTAGCCCTTTTTTTTTCTTTCCGCTGCAGCAACCACAGTCGTGCGCATTCGATCTGGTCTGTGAATGGTGCCAAGAAAGGTAAATATGGTGCGCGGCTCCGATATTTCTTCGGGGGTCTAGCCGCAACCAGTAGCTACACCCCTCGAACTTGGATGCACCAGCCTTGCGCCAGAACCTTCGGCGACGGTTGCCATTCACGCGCGGCAAGGCAGGTGATGCTCCATCTTATCGACTTCCGAGCACGGCAAGGCGCGGTCTCGCCTTTATCAGGTGACCTTTCTGGCCACCTGGCATCCACGACCGACACAAGAACCGCAGGCTATTCGGGGGCTCGATCAACGTTTGCCGTCGCCATTGCCCACCCGCAGCCCTCGCGCCAACGGTGGCGATGACGTTCAAACACCAAGCCTAGCCGTCAAAAAACCACCATCGGGTGAGCCCCGCTGCTGACAGAACCGCGGCCGAGTGCGTGTATTGCGCCGTCCACAGACCCAGAGGCGCGGCCGCCGATCCCGTCTGAGTGCGACGCATACAACTATCAAGGTCCTGGGCCACGGACCAGACTGATGAATCGGACGATACACCCTGCGCATTGAGTGTGCTGCCATGCCGGATGAATGCCACGCCGCGCCCAGTCAAGCCGACTTCACCGCGCAAGGGCTGCCACAGGGTGAACCCTGCCCTTGTCTTCTCGCGGTCGTTCCAGCAAATAGCAGAGCCGCCCATATACTACCTTCCGCAGCCGCGGCTTTCGCGAATAGGGCGCAGATTGGACATAAGGCGAATTTGAACGCCTCGGAGGTGATTGCTTGGGTTAACGCTTAACGCGATCATTCCGGCTCGCACGCGCGAGTCAGGCCTCCTGGCTATCCCACCCTACCCGCAGCGAGCACAACGCGCTTTGTCGCTCCTCGCGTCTCACACGTAACCACGCAGACGCTCTCAGGTGTATAACCCGTGGCCTTGGCCGATCCCACTCCGCGACCCGAGAAAATTTTCGCTGAGTACTGGGCGCAACCGCGGGACTATAGGGCACGGATCTAGCGCGCTCGTCTCCAGCGCGATTACTCTTGGCGATTTCCGGATCAGTTAGAACGGGAGGTCGATCGGTGACTCCGCGTGCGAGCACTCGCGCACGGACACGCGAGTTGTAAACTGGCAATGGGTCAAACGTGCACCGTTGCAGCGAGCGGCAAGAACACTTTAGGCACAGTCCCTCGCATAGAGCCGCGCTTAACGCTAGTGCCCTTGGATCGGACTAGTCATCCGTGGCCGAACGGTGAACGCCCCTTCGCCGCTCGAAGCAAACCCGGCAACTGCCATGCCACTTAAGAATCGAATGTCAAGTATGCCTCGGTCGCAACGGATGTTCCACCTGCAAACGGGTGTTCATCTCCATTGAAAAAAAGAACCGTCCGTTTGCAGCCCGCCAGAGCGGTCGGGAACTGATGAATTCGATTGTAGCCCGCACGGCCCTGAACCCGAATTGCATCTCAGGCGCCGTACCAGCTTGCATTGCCCAATCGATCGCGCATCTCGGGCGTCCATTACTGAAGCCTCGCTCTCGATCACTCTTATGATAGAAGCCCAGTGAGAGGAGCACAGTCAGCGTTCAAGCGAGCATCACGGCTGTTGTCCCGTCGCCAAAGAGCCTGCACCTGCCGAGGAATGGTGATGACCTGTAGGCTCGAGACGTACTTTGATCGACGAATACGTCCGGCACTCAGCCTCAAAGTAAGCCTCTTTCGTCTTCGCGCGCTCACGTGCAGACGCCTCCGCAGAGGCGAGCCCCGTGAAACCCGCCCGACCTCTGCGTCGACCAGTCCGGCAATTGCCTTTGTTTGCCTGCCGGCCCTCTGGACCACAGCCATGATCTGTCAAATACCGAGCAAATATAAAACCGGATCTTTGTAGTCTACTAGACGGCATCGAGCCAGACGCATCTCAGTCACTAGCACTCCGTTCCCCTGCATGACCCGCCCACACGCGCACGAACGCTGCTTAATCCACCGCCGTGGACATTGCAAATCCGCGACCCATATATAGGAGCCGCGTCCTTCGGAGCACATAACCGGACGAGAAGCGCCATTGGCCGACGGGCGTTGAGGGTCGCGCGACGAATCCCACGCCCGCTCCTCTCTGCCGCGTTCAACACACATAATCCACGTGAGATTTCTCGGGGACAAGATATAGCCAGCCTTGACGTTCAGCTCGGATGTGTGCTCCGCTCGTGCAAAGGAGATGTCCCAGCCTAGCGCCGACCTACTCAGAGCCTGTCAGGCGTCTTTTCGCTCTTGGAATAATAAACTACGCCACAGCTCGTTCACGGTCTGGTGCTTACGTAAGCATATTACTAGCCCGTCTGAGGCGAAAGACACCCGCGTTTTGGACGTGCGGGTAATCGCCTCGCGCAGCATGGACGTTTCGCGGAGTGTCTTACGTTTGCACAGGTTTGCATCGATTACCACCGCCACACGGCGCCGTACCCCCACTGGCTTGACGTGTCACATCCGCTCCTCGGCGCGCGATATGAGGCGCAATGTCGGCCCCGGTTCGGCGCCAATCGGACAATCATAGAATAGCGTGTTCACACGATACAGGGGATAATCCCAATCTCTATTGCGCAGAGCCGGCGTCCCGAACCAGTAGACATTTCGATGTGCGGTGGCTTGGAACCACGTCCGGCGCGCCTCGCGGTGGAGTGAATCTTAGCGCGACTTAGTACGACCGCGCACTAGAGGTTGTCCAGATCCCTGACATCGCCCTTGTGCTTGCGACAAAACTCGGCGTCTACCTCGTTGAATTCGGGTCGCGGCTCGACCGTTTCAATCATCACCGCCGGGATGTGCCATTCCCCAATTCAAGCGCGATATCGCGACGGCCCACTTCGGGGTAGGCATCGCCCCCCGCCGCGTTAAGCAGAGGCGCCTCGCAGGTTCGCTGTTTCTTGCCCGCACGCACGAGGGCGATATTTCGGCGCTACGGTCGGGCTGTCGCCAAACGGGAATGTTTCCGCGTCCGGATTGGCGTCTACGATCTGTTGCAATGATTTTTTCATAACGGTCCCCCTTACATCCGGAAACGCCAAAAGCGTGTATCCTTCGATCGGGCGCATTCAAATTAATGCCGCGCGAATCAAGCGACAGCACCTCCGCTGTTGGCGCGGGTCGATCACGCCGTCAATCCCAAAGCCGCGCGGTTGGATGACAGCGGGTGCGACTGTCTTCGGAACATTATCAATCGTGGGCTGCTTGAACGCGTTCTCTTCTTCTCGGTCCAGCTGTTCGCCTGGCGCGCTCAATTGCGGTCACGTTTTACGTGGCCCGAACCCCAGCGGCCTGGACGCCCGCCCATTAACGAGATGCGCGAGCTTAGGGCCGGTCTCACATGAGCGCGGGGCTATACGCGCGCCCCGCCATGCCGTAAGTTCCCGCGCCGAACATCCGCCCAACAAATTTGGGCTTGTTGATCTTGGGACGTTGGTCGAGGCCACGGATGTCACCACTCTTGGGCCCCGTGCCCGCGCGATGCCTTCGTTCTCGCTATTTCGCCGACATAAGCCGGTATATTTCGCAAAAGACAGAGGGATTTTGCGCTGCGAACAGAAGCTCTACAAAATGCGGCACCTTTCTGGGGCTGATTCCGAAAACAGCACGCCGTTTATTTGCGGACGATCCCCAAGGGACAGCCTTTGACATGGGCAAAACGCAGGACCAGCGTTTCGCCCCGCATAGCGGCCTTGAACTGTCAAAGCCGACTGCCATGGACCAGGCGGCATGATCACTTCGCGGATGTCATAGGGCGTGCGGCAGATCGGCGGAACAACGCCCAGCATTTCCGCCGGGATCATAGAGCGGGCTCTTTCAAACGGGTGCACTGCACATTGTCACGGGTTTACGGTTCAGCCCGGGCCACAGCGCGCGCGCGCCAGTGCCAGCGCATGGCGTCATCTCGGCCAGATAATCCGCCACGCTGACAGCGCGTGTGCACAATCGCCACCGCCCAATCTCGGCGCTCACTACCTCGCCCGTGGCGGCCCTTGACAGCGGCGGTTCCGCCAAAAAGATTGTTGCTTGCTCGTTTGACAATGATGCGACACATCCGACATCGCGGGCACATTAGCCCCCCCTGCGGTGCACGAGGCCCTGACCACCGCGATCTGGGGGATGCCCTTGCGCTCATCGCGCGCCTGATATAAGAAATCCGGCCAAGTGATCACCGGTCGGGAAAACTCGTCCGGATGGGCAGGTTCGCGCCGCACTATCCACCAGCATAGAATGCAGGGCAGATGGTTTTTCCTCGGCGATCTCTGGGCGCAAGCGGTGTTTTTGACGCTCATCGGAAAAGTAGGTATGCCGCCCTTAACCGCGCCTCGTTGCATACGATCATTACAGTCGATGGCCCTTGCACCATTGCCGACGCGCAATTCACCCCGTGCCGCGGGGGCCGCGCCACGTAAAGCCCATGAGCAAGCCAAACGGCGACTCAGCAAGGAGCGATCAGGGATCAAGCAAATTGGACCACCCGTTCACGGGGTAGATCTTGCCTCGGCTCCACGTGGCGGGCACGGGATTTCTCGCCGCCCCCAGTTCTGCCGCCACGCGGCTTCGCGGGTGGTTTGCAGCGCAGCAGATGCGGCCGCCTCGTTCGCCTTGAAACTTTCGACGGGGCAAAGCTTGCGAAATCAGCTTCATGTCGGTCTCCTGATCGAATGGGAATGGGGGGGGGGACGTCACGGTCGGGGTTTGCATTCATTGCGGCCCCTTACGGCAAGCGGCGCGGGCTTGAGCTCGCGGCGGATCACCTTGCCGGTGACGGTCTTGGCAAAACGCGTCCAGAAAAGGCAACCTCGCGCGAGGTAGAATTAGCGTGCCAAGGCGGGTTTGACCCGTCTTGCAGGGTCTGTTGCGTCAACGTCGCACGGATTTTGGCGCAACGAATAAGCTTTGGACGATTCTCGGTCCTCAGCCGCGTCGGCTTGGCCGACGACACCGCAGTTGCGACTTCTGGATGGGTATCAGCAGCAATCCTTCCGATCTCTGGCCGGACCGATGCGGGGAGCCGCTTGACGTAATCCATCATTCCTCGCGCCGCGACAAAGCGCAGATAGTCGCCATTCGATACGCCGCGGGCGCCGGTCAGCATCCAACCGCCGCGATATTTCTGCGCCGTTTCATCCGGCCTCTGGCCAATAGCCCAGCACTCATCGACGCCGATCCCTTGTTGCGGATTGCGACGTTCGCCTTCGTTTTGTGCGGATTTCATCCACGTCGAGCACGCGCGACATCATGGGCCTGAACAGGATTGTCCGTACATCCCGGGCGGGGTGGAAACTGGCTGCTTGCGTGGTGGCGACCATATTGCTTCGGTCTGGGGCCGTAGAATTCGTTGGATTCGACAGGCCAAAGGCCTGTCGCCCCCACGCCAGCATCTCTGCCCCCAAAGGCTCCCCGCCGATGCGACCGATCGCAGGGGCCCCGCAATCTCGGCTCCTTCGGCCTTGAGCATCCGCAGCGCGGTGGTTTGGGAACGAAAACACGTTAACGCAGCATTCGCGTCCCGGATAAATACGGGCGCAGGCCTCGGGCGAGGAATTTGGGCAACCGCGCGGGGCGACACCGGCACCCAAGTGCCAGCGCCGGCATCAGCCAATCAACAGCCGCCGATCCATGCCAATCCGCCGGGGTCCACAGGCAATCGCGCTTTGCCCAAAATTCTGGCTCAGCGAGACGCCAGGCAAGTGGCCTGTTAAGGCCGCCGCGTGCCATGCAAGCGCGCCCTTGGGTGGACCGGTTGTGCAGAGGTATAAAAATTCAGCCACCCGCCGGGATCGTCGGGTTTAGTTCTGGCAAAAAGCACAGGGTCACCCGCCAAAGCACCGAACCTATCGGCATCAAACGGGGGTCGCCAATCGCCCAGCAGGGTCGCGCCCTTCGGGATCGGTGCAGAACCAGCGAGACGCCCGCATCCGCGCACCCGCCGACGCCAGCGCATCACTTGAAGAGGCTTGAACAAAGGCACTGCGAAATTGCACCGATTTTCCAGATCGCAAGAGGGCAGCGGCGGCCACCATGGGCTTTGCCCTAACAAGCACGCCGACACGATCGCCAACTTGCACGCGTTGCACCAACGCGCGTGCAATCCGTCCCAAAAACCATATCGGGACAGCGCCGCAAAGCTTACATCGTGCGTTGACGTCGCCCGTCATGTCGAGATCGCCCAGCTGCGCGGGAATCCTGCGCCAGGACATTGTGGTTGGCCATTGTTTCATCGGCCGGAATATTCATGCGGCCCGAAAAAGCGTCAGTCCTGGCAGGGCGTGGGCCATCAGTCTTCCCAGCACGTCAGCGACAGGAAGCCCTGACGCCGCGTCTGTTCCATCAGGCAGCTGATCGCAGCAGGCACTGGACCTTGTGCGCCTTGCCCACAGCGCAGGCCTCATAAGGTGCAGCTGTTTGTCACGGAAATTCCGATCAGGCGCGTCCTGGCATTCTCGCCCGCAGGGCGTCAGCCACACGGCTCTGTCTTCGAAGCGGGTACCGCATCCGCCATTCCTCCGTTTTTGCCTGGCACCATCACCCAGCGGCGTTAATTGTTTCATTCAACCTCTTGGTCCAGGAATTGCCAGTTTCGCGGGTCAGGGAACAGGGCGCCCATTTGCCGTAGGTGCTGCGGGTTCGCCTGGCGTATCCCTCCATTTTTTTTTTTTTTACACGGGGTTTCGCCGACGCGCCCGGCCGGCAGGCCCAAAGGGCTTTAAATCCTTCTCTTTCG
>Ga0163217_1028466_pt1 | contig 11543 bp, 16 predicted proteins | sample SynspAceP_FD_185933 | JGI IMG/M metagenome (GOLD analysis project Ga0163217, IMG submission 185933) | Saline lake microbial communities from Ace Lake in Antarctica - Synechococcus sp. Ace-P (PacBio error correction) | ecosystem: Environmental > Aquatic > Non-marine Saline and Alkaline > Saline ... | reverse complement strand
GACTAGAACAATTCGCTTCTCGCCACCAACCGCGACGGGAGCAATTGGGCCAACGCTTTGATCGCAAATAGCGAGCAGCTGCAGAGCACAGTGGATATCACTGGGTCGACCACACATATTTGCATGGGCCCACTACCTAGCCACCACCAATCCACCATTCCGTCGATGCGGTGATTTCGCCCTCCCACCGAGCGGGTTGTTCGACAATTCTTGCCAAGCCTGAATCAGAAAGGTGGTGATTCGGACATCATGGCTTCAATTGTTGCCGTTTGGCATGGCGCCATTCACCTTCCTTTTTCCCTGTTAGCTGAAGGCCCTGGCCGCCACCCTTGAGCCAGGGCCTTTCCCTTTTGGTGCTGGATCCCGAGCAGCAGCAACAACCACTGGGTGAAGCCACTCACAGCCGCCGCCGCTTCCGGGCCGAGCTGGCAAAGGATCAGACTCGCTTTGTGGGGTTCCTGCCTTCAGCGGCCGCCTGCTGCACCAATCGACCGGCTGGAGGCGCCAGTCGGCGAACGACCTGGGCCAACCTGATCCCAACATCCGCGCCGCAACGGACAGCGTCGAGGTGATTGATCGCCCACGCATGGGCAGCTATCTGGTCTTGCAGCATGGCTCAAAAGCCTGCGTGGACCGCTCTGCCTGGGCCCTTACCGGGCCTGGGAGAACAACGCGATCGGGGCGGCTCGATGCCCAAAACGGTGAAGCGGCGCGACGATTGCGGTAGCAGTTCGTTCACTCGATCGCCTGATCCTGCTGGCTCCCGCATGTGGAAGCGCCGCGAAGTCAACCCAGTGCCACCAACATCAACATTAAACTCCGAGCTGTTGGATACAACGGGCCGTTCCACGGACGGTTTTGAAGCATCTGGTCGGCTACGTACCTGTTTCTATTCGCGGAATGATCTCCGCCCTTGAAAGCCTCAGTTGCTCGAAAAAGATGCCTGCGCCGAACCCTTCCAGAAGGTGAAAGAGCTTGTGCCGGCGCGACAATCGGACAAGCGCTGGGAGGAGCAGGCCTCGGCCTCAACCCGCTGCCCTCTCTTGTCCAGCCAAATGGACCGGCTTCAACGCACCTTGCTCACCAACGCTCCGATCGACCACGCGTGAATTATTTCGACGCCCCCCAGATCATTCGAAACCGATGGCCAGCTGCTGCGCGGATTAGCCGTTGTGGTTCGGAGGTTAGTTGCGCTAACCTTCAGCTTTTCGGCCAGAATCCGGTTGCGCGAGCTTGGGATTCGGCGCGGCCGCCGGTTTGCGTTTTCATCAGCTGGCCCACGAAGAAACCCTGCAGCTGTTTTTACCGCCTCGGAAGCGCCTCCACCCTCGGCTGGATGGGCCGCCAGCAAGCTCGCGCACGATCGCCCGTTGACGCCGCTTGGGGTCGCGACATGCCCAGACGCGGTCGGCCACGATCGCCCTGCGGGGAACACCCTGCTCAGCAGCTCAGCAGAGATCTTTGGCGATCTTGCCGGTGATGGTTGCCTTCGTCGATCAGTGCACCAATTCCGCCAGCTGCGCAGGTTGAGGGGCATTCGGTTGATCGACATCCTTTTTGGGGGGGGCGGGGGGCCATTGAGCTGGGCGGCGATGTCGCCCGTGACCGCAGTTGGCACTTCCTTGGGCGTCGGGCACCAGCGCCACGGCGGGCTTCGAAGTATTCGGCATGCGCGCTCATCGGTTTGAGCACCCGGGCGTCGTAGATTGAGAGGCCCTAGGGCATCGACGTAACGATGGCGCTTGGCGGCAGGCAGCTCGTTGGCAGCTCGGCGCGCCAGCCCGCGCCGCTTCGGCACTACCTCAATCGGTTCCCAGATCCGGCTCGGGGAAAGTAGCGTAATCGCTGCTGCCCTCCTGTTGGCTGCGCATGCTGCGGGTGTGCTGCTTGCTCTCATCCCAGAGGACGTGTTTCCTGAAAAGATCGGCTCGCCGGCTCGATCGCCTTGATCTGACGGGGGCGGATTTCGTGGTCACAGCCTCTGGATCGGCCGAGAAAGGAGTTCATGTTTCTTGATCTCCCACTTCAGCGAAAGGGGGATCGTTGGGTCCGCGGCCGACCGAGATGTTCAACATCGCAGCGCAGGGGATCCTGTCCTGCATGTTGCCGTCGCTGACGCCAGATAACGCATGATTCGGCGGATTTCTGAGGCGTATTCGGCCGCCTCCGCCCGTTGCGCAGTCGGGGCTTTTGGAACATTCGGCTAGGGCACACCGGCGCGGTTGCTATCACAGCGAATGGGTGCTTGGCGGCAGACGATCGCTGGCCGGCTGCACAAGTCGGCATCTTCTTCATGTGCGCGTTCGATGCCGATCGTTTCTGAGGTAGGTGTCTTTTCTTTTCGGCACTTCCACCTCGATCCAGCCGTTTTCGGCGATCGGGCTGATCGAACTGGGAGATCTGTGTAGTTCTTGGGCAGTCGGGATAGAAATACTGCTTAGCGGTCGAAACTGTGTGGCTCGGCAACCTGCAGATTTGAGGGCCAGAAGCGCCTTCACCGTACTCGAGCCCTTCTGATTCAGCACCGGCAGGGTGCCGGGCAAACCCCAGCAACCACCGGATCGATGTTGGCTGTGGGCTGGTCGCCGAGTTGGTGGAGCGGCGGTGAAGATCTTGCTGGCCGTACCCAGCTGCACGTGGGTTTCCAGGCGATCCGGCCTCCAGGCCTCTGTCAATCGCCGAAAGGCCATCCGCTTCCCGGTGCTTGCGGACCTGTTGTGAGAAAACGATCCTATGCAGGGACTGTTGGGCGCGGCCGCCATCCCCCGGCTGGCGTTGGATAGTTTGAGTCAATGACAGGCCTGCGCACGGATCAAGTCTCGGCAAGCGGCCTTTGCGAGGCGACGCTGATTCCGGTGCTGGTTTTCTCGGTGGCGGCTGATCGGTCTGGCGATCGCCACCAGCTGGCCCGTCGCGGCGAGTGTTGTTCGGGTGGCTGAGCGGCCGCGCAACGAGCGGGCGGGCTTTGTCGCCGCCGGCATGCTCGCGCCCCATGCCGAGGGGCTGGAGGGGGCCATGCTCGCCCTGGGTCAAACGCGCCTGGCGTGCGCCCCAGTGGTGGGCCAGCGCGAAAGCCGACAGCGGCTGGCCCTGCCGGCCTTGCTGCGTCAGGGATCGTGGCGTGCCTTTTCACCACCAGCCGCGAGCGAGGCGGGCCTACCCCACCGCTTCGCTGGGGCACCGCTCGATTCGCGCCGAACTGGGAAGCCGGAAATGCCCGGGCATCGGCGCAGGACTTTTGTGCGGGCTGCTGTTCGCCCAGGACGGCCAAGATCGACAAACCGCCGCCAGTTTGATGGCGCCTGGGAGCGGCTTGGCGTCGAGCGGGGGCGTGGCCTCGCGAAGGCGCACCGAGGTTGCTGGAACTGATGAGCGATGGCCAGCGGGTGCTCAGCGGGGTGCGCCTGATCGGCGGCCGGTGGGCCTTTGGTGCGCAGCTGGCTTGTCGCCGGGGCCGTGTTGGCCTGACGGGGCCTGGAGCGCAGGGGGGGGCCGGGGCTTTGGGGGGCCCCCCGGGGGGGGGCTTGCGGTGGTGCGATCAAGGGGCAGATGCCTCCCTGCAGGCCCCCGCGGGCCCTGCGCGGGCGGTGCTGTTCGGGCCGGCACCATCTGGTTCCCGCGAGGACGGCCGTGATTGTGGGGAGCACAGCGAACGGAGGCCGGCTTCGCCGCTGGCCACGCCCGGGGCCAGCAGGCAGCTGGAGGCCGGCCCTACCGCCCTGTTGCCGGCGGCGGCAGCTTGGCAGCCGATTGGAGCGCTGCGTGGGGTTTCGTTCGGGCAGCGCCGATTTCAGCTTCCCTTGCTATGTTGCCCCCAGTCCGATCGAGGGGTTGTGGCTGGGGCCACCGGCCACTACCGCAACGGTGTGCTGCTCGCGGCTGTCACAGCAGAAGCTGATCACCGCCCAGCGTGAGCGGCGATCAAGCCAGGGATGGATCAGGCGAGCCAGCCGGACGCGCGTTTTGTTCGGGCCGCACGCCGCTTGTGTTGGCCAACGTCCGCTCGACCAGCTTCGCTGTTCAGCCGCAAAGCGCTCAGGGCTCCACGCGCCAGACCTGATCGGCGGGCTTCCAGTCGCTCAGCTCGGAGGCTCGAACAGAGGCCGATCTCAAAATCAGCGTTTCAGGGGCTCGGAGCGTGGATCACGTTGCGACCCGATGATTCACGCCAGATCGCCGCGGATCGTTGCCGGGGTCGGCCCCACGGCTTGGTGGCGCCGATCAGCTTTGACGGGGGGCACTGGCGATCACACCATCGCTTTCCAGACCATCGCCCCCACGGGACACTGGTGATGACTCCACCAAGCGGCGAAGAACGGCGCTCGTCTGTGCACCCCGTAATGGCTTTCAGCAGCTCGGCTGGCACAGACTGCTTGGAGGCCACCAGCTTGAGCCCTTGCGCTCGAAGGCGCGGGATCTGCCCACAGCCCCTGGGACGCCATGGGCTTGATGGCAGGAAGTTGCGTTCGACGGCCATGGAAAGAGCGTTGGTGTGAGCCCCCCTCGTCTGCGCAGGGGCCGCCCTATTGGCAAGCTAGCGGCAGGCTTCCCAGCACTCAGCCTGAGAGGGGGCCAATCCAGACCCATGGGGAAGATCGGGGAAGGAGGGGGCTGGGCCGTTGAGCGTGTCAACGAGGTTCTGCGGACCGCCTTCATTTAGATTTCGGGTTCGCTCACCACGCACTCGCCGCGCACGGATGGTGTTGCGATCGCTTCCCCCCTCCGCGTCCGCCTGGTGCGCCGCGACGGCCGCCGCTCTCTTATGGCGTAGACGGCTGGGAGTGGCGGATCCCTATTTCAGTGTCAGCGAGCGCGGCCATGTGATGGTGCAAGCCCGCGGCGGAACGCGGCGGCGCCCTCGATCTGTGGGAACTGGTGGGGCTGCAGGGCCGCGATCTTCTCTGCGCTTGCTGATCGCATTCGAGACATCCTCAAGGACGGCTGGAGCGGCTCCACGCGCTTTGAGGAGCGATGGCCAGTCGGCTACGCCGGCCGCTTCCAGGCCGTTTTCCGGTGAAATGCAACAAGCAGCGCCACGTGGTGGAGCAGCTGATGGAAGGGCCGCCGCGCACTTCGGCCGAGGCGGCAGCAGGCCGAACTGCTGTCGCCTATGCGCTGCTCGGACGACCCGAGGGCCCTGATTGATCTGCAACGGCTACAAGACCAGCGTACATCGAGACTGGCGATCCTGGCCCGCCGGCTCGGGCCGCCCAGCGGTGGTGGTGATCTGAGCAGGCCGATGAGGTCGAGCGATCATTGGCGCCAGGCGGGCCTCGGGCTCGCGACCTTGATCGGCGTGCGGGCCAAGCTCTCGGCCGCAGCACCGGCGCTGGGGCAGTTCGGTTGGGCGAGCGGGCCAAGTTCGGTCTTCGGTGCCCGAGCCTTGCTGGGCCCCTCGAACACCTGCGCCAGGCGGATCTGCTCGGCGAATGCGCCTGCTGCACTTCCCGTGGGCGCCGATCAACGACATGCCGTTGCTCAAGGACGCCCTGCAGGAAGCGTCAGATCTACGTGCAAGCTGGCCCGCTCGGTGCTCGCTCGGTTACCTCGACGTGGGCGGGCGCCCGGCATCGGGACTACGACGGCAGCCGCACCGCCACCGCCGCCTACCACCAATACTCGCTGCAGAGAACTACGCAACGATGTGGTGGGCCACCGTTGCGCGGAGTGCTGCGAGCCCCACGGGCTCCCCTGCCCACTGAGTAGCGATGAGGGCCGTGCGATCGCAGCCATTTCGCGTGCTGGTGTTCGACGTGCTCGGTGCTGGGCCGGTTTCAGTGGCGCGTGCCGCCGCTGAGCGAGGGCGAACCACTGATTGTGCGCAACTTCTGCGCGACACCCTCTCGGGGCGATCGAGCCGGCGCCGAGGCCAGCAGCGGGCGACCACTGCAAGAGGGGCTGGAAAACGACGCGATCAAGTTCAAGCCGCGCCTCTCCGCCTTCAGTTCGGCTACTGACCTCACCGAGCGGGGAGCCGCCGAAACGCCTCTACTGGGCCTGCTGGCGAACGATCGCCCAGCCAGCTGGGCCCGGTGGCCGGCAGGCGCGCGATCCCCGATGGTGCGCACCCTGCCGGCGGCCCTGGCCAGCACTACTACGCCAACTTCTCGGTGTTTCGCTCCGCCCCCGGACACCTGGCGCGGATGAGCGCTGTTCCGGTGCTGCGATCCATTCGGCCTCAACGAACGCCCCAACGGCCTGGCAGCTCGCTGACTCACCTGTGACTCCGCGGCAGCTGGCCCGCTTCATCGATGCCGGGCCGGTGAAACCGCTGCTCGAGTTGCTGACCTGGCAGCCGATGAGCCTTACTGGATCGGCTGTTTTCGGCGGCGCTACCAGGAGGTGATGGGAACCTGCACACCTGTTCGGCGCACAATGCAGTCATATCCGTTTCTTTTGGTGCATGCAGCTACGGGTCGAGGCTGTGGTGAGGGCAACACCAATGCCGGGGTGCTCGAAGCGATGCGACACGAACCCGACAATTGCTTGGCGTCTGCGCTGGCCAGTTGAGGCGGCATCGACCGGGGCGACCTGCATCCGCGTGCCAGCGGCTGATGGGCCCCACCTGGAAGGCAGCCTGGCGACCACTTACCTGCAGACCTGATGGAGCTGTGCCATGGGGAGATGAATCGCAGGTGAAGATTCGTGCGCGGAGCGGCATCGAAGCTGCTGCTGAGATCACTACGCCGCTCTGGCGCCGGTCCAGCGGCCTCGCAGCAGGGGGACTGTGATGGTTCAGGGAGATCCCGCCCAGGGCTGTGCTGCTCCCAGCGGGCAGGGTAGCGTCCAGATCAGTTGCTTGAGGCAGGCCCACACCCTGCGGCTCCGGAACGGAGGAACTCCTCGGTGAAATGGGATTGTTCGGACCGGCATCCATTCCGCGACGTGCGGGTGGGTGGAGGGCCGGCCGAGCTGATTGAAGTCAGCGGCGACAACTCCTTCAAAAACCCTGCTCTTTCGACGTCGACCTGGCCATGGAGATGCTGTCGCTGGTGAGCACGCTGCAAGTCGGGCAACAGGTGATCGTCTGTGCTTGATGGCATCGCCGCGGCCCACCGGGGCGACACGGCCCAGCTGGCGGCTCGCCGCGCCTCCGGCCGCTCGATCACTTGCTGAGCTGGTGGCGATCGGCTGGTGGGAACTGGAGGAGGACGCGGCTGGAACCTTCAGTTGGCGAGAAACGCACCAGCAGTTCGAGGCGGTCCGGTGGGGGGCGCCAGTTCGGGCCGGACAAACGGGGCGCCCTTCATCAGCCATCGCTGTGCGAAACACCCTCGCCCCATCCCTCCTTTCGATTCTGCACCTCCAGGGGGTTTGGGGCCGCAGCGATCACCCGGCAATGGATGGGGGCCTGACTGCGGGCTCTGATAGGCGAACCGCAACAGCTGGCGGAGTACGTTCGGCGTCGGGCAGCAGGTCGGGCCTCGGTGGTCACGGGGAAGACGAACCCCGGCGGCTGCCCACCCTGGCGGATCATCGCCCTGGAAGCTGGGGAGGCTGCTAGCTGCCGTTCGGCGCAGGCTAGCCTTCACAGCTCAGGGCCTTGTCCTGCTGCGCGGCTGTGCCAGTTGACGGGGCGAGCCCACCTCCAGCTCGCTCACCTGCAGCAGCTGCAGGCGTGCGCACGGCGCCAGCCGTTCTGCAGGGCTGGCAGGGCCAGCTCGGCGGTGGCGGGGCCTTTAGCCTCAGCCCAGCGAGAAAGCGCAGCCGCTCGGTGGTCCGTTGACTTCGCATTGCCGCGCGCCTCCAGCAGGGTGCGTCGCGCGGAGCTGAAAGCCTGCTGGGAGAGCGCCGGCAGGGGCAGGAGCGCAGGGACAGGGGCCATAGACCCAGCGCTGAGAGCAGCACGCGGAGGGGAAGGGGGACGCAATCGCAGGTTGCGACGAGACCAAGGACTTGCCCCGCGCGGGTCAGGGTCCCTGGCCGCTCGTTCGGACCAGCCGCAGGCAACGCCGAGACCAGCTCCGCCCTGAGCCCGCTACCAACGCACCATCGAGCGCCGGCGCCGTCCTTGCGCCGGCCTGGGCCAGGTTGTGCGACCGCCACCGCCGCCGCCACAGCGCTTGGCCACACCACGATGAGGCCCGGCTTGGGACCTGGCGATTCACCGCCTTTGCGGAGGCGCAACCAGGATCACTTGCCGCTGTTCAGCGGTCAGGCAGGCGCCCAGCAGCACGCGCCCCGTCACGAGTGCTGCTGCAGTTGTGGGCGGCGCCTGCAAACGGCGCCCTCACCCGTCGGGCGGGCCACGCAGCTGGAAGGGCGCAGCGTTTCGGCCTTCAGACCTACAGCGCTGCCGCCTTTTGGCAGGGCCAGTTCGCTGCGGCACGCGCCAGCGCCTATGTTGCTCGCCTTGAGTTCCTCCTCAGGGCGCTACCCGCTTCCACAATCTCGCCCGGCGGCCTTGAACGCTCGCCAGTGTCGCGCACCACCTGCTTCGCGGGGCCCTTGAGAGGTAACGGGCAGCAGCGGCGGGCCGGCCACCGCTTCGATCCGGCGGATGCTGCGGCCACGCCGCTTTTCGCGGAGATCTTGAACAGGACGATCTCGGCGGTGTTGGCCACGTGGGTGCACGCCGCACGAGTTCATCGGACACCAACGGGCACGGGTTCCACCACCGCACCGTCGCGTCGTATTTTCTCGCGAAGGGCACGGCTCCGCGGGCCCTGGCCTGCTCCAAGCGCCATCTCCTTGCACCTCCATCGCGTGAGCCGCTTCGATTCCAGCGTTTTATCAGGTCCTCGATCCCTCCAATCCTCGCGGCTGAGCGGGCCGGGGCAAGGAAGTCGAGCGCAGCGATCGAAAATCCACCAGGGAGGCCGGCCTGGCTGATCGCGGGGTCCACCCCTGCTTGAGCGCGCCTTTGCGCAGGGGGTGGCGGTGTGGTGGGGCCTTTGGGCCCGGCGCGGCAGGCGGCGATTCGACCCGGGCGTTGAGCTGGTCCCGAAGCTGCAGCACGCCCCGCTCAATCCGGCCGTGTGTGAAACAAAACAACTTGCGGCAGCGGCTCACCGCCTCGATTCTCAAGATTAAGTCCTGGCCGACCAAGCAGGCCAGCGGTACGATCTGAGGCCACCGGATTCGCCAATAGACGGCGTGGATCGAGCACAGCTGCACCGCGCGCCGGCCACCGCCGCTGGCCCGGCGCGCCGTTCACCACCAGCGCCATCACCTGGCTGGATGCTCCAGGGGCGCATTAGCCGTGGTGTAAATCGAGGTGTCGGCCAGATCGGCGGCGATCGCCTCAATGGCGCCTTGGGACGGTGAGATCCCGTCACGCTGCCGCCTTGGCCGCTGGCGCTGGGCCTCCATCGCTGCCTCGAAACCGTCGGCGCGTCCACCGTCAGCCCATGCTCTTCGGCGATCTCTTCGGTGAGCCTCCAGCGGGAGCCCATAGGTGTCGTAGCGAGCTCGAAGGACTGGGGCGCCGCTGATCCGTGGGGTCGGGCGGCAGCAGCCACCAGCAGCTTCTCGCCCTTCGAGGGTTCAGAAAAGCGGGCCTTTCCTTCCCGCTCAGCTCCGCGGTGATCGCCCCCGGCGCTTCCGCAAACTCGGGGTAGGCGGCGCCATCAGCTGAATCGCCGCTCGCCCATTCGCGTGGAGAAGGGCCGATCGATGCCGATCAGCCGCCCGTGGGCGCACGACCGGGCAAAGACGCCGCGGATGTTAGCCCGGCCCAGGTTTCGAGGCACTCACCCATCGCCGTCAGCTGGGTGACTGGCTCGGCTGTGGTCGCCGTCACCTATCAACGACGTCTGAGCCTTTGGTATTAAGACGGGATAGGTGAGCCAGCTCCGAGGCAGCGCCGTTTCGATCAGCGGGGTAGATCAGATCAGGTTTCGTAGGATTGTTCGGCACTTTCTGCGGTTCTTGGCGCATGCCGCTCGAGTCCCAGGCCCGTGCGATGTTGCGGTTGGCCAGCGGCGTTGAGACACGCGGCATCGCGGTTGGAATTCCGATGAACCGAGGTCTGTAGAAACTCGATGAATCGGCTTTGTCGTCCTCCAGGTCGATGCCGTCTCGCCAGTTCGGGTTTGAAGTCGTAGATAGAGTTCCGAGCGGGACCGCAGCGCGACCAGTAGGACCGGACACCCAGAAAGTTGTCGGCCTTCATCGAGGCGCTTCGGATTCGCCTTGGGGGTAAACCCCCCCGCGTTCAGCAGATCGCGCGCCTCGTCGTCGTCACGGGGAAAACCACGCTCACCACCAAAACCGGCCGGCATCCGAGGCCGAAACAGCTCGGTGGAAGCTCCAGGCCAGGCAAATCGCCTCAGCCTTGAAGTAGTCGCCAAACGAAAAAGTTTGCGGCATCTCGAAAAAATGTTGTGATGCGCGCCGTGCGGGCCACGTTCTCGATGTCGTTTTGGTGCGGAGCATTTCTTGGGCTGTGGTGGCCCGCGGGCCGCCGGCCTCGGAGGGACTGCACCCAGGAACACCGGCTTGAACGCGATCCCAGCGATGTAGTGAGCAGCACCGTGGGGTCGCGGGAATCATCGAGGCACGGCCAGCCGCTGGTGGCCCGAGCCGCGTAAGAAAAGCGAAAGGAACGGCTTCGCGGAAATCCGCGCCGCTGCGCGGGCGGGGTAGGGCGCGGTTGGGAAAGTGGCGGGAATCTGGGAGCGGGCAGCCTGGCCAAACACAGCGAAACAAACCTGGAGGGCTGATCGACCCAGCAAAACCGGCGCCCAAGCGGAACCCGTTGTTTCCAACCGCGCAGCGCCAATCAAGTCTTGCGGCTCCAAGGTCCGAATCGGCTGGGCCCTTCGCTCGCCGGTGGCAACCCGCTCTTGGGCCCTCGCCTGGTGCTGGGTCGGAGCCGGGGGCTGCGGGCCGGCGGCTGCGGTTTCTTCTCACGGGCTGCTGGCCTTCCCACCCTGCAGCGGGTCGAACCCGGAACGAATGGCCAAATCTCCAAGGCCAGGCCTGGTGGGGCGGTCTGCGGCCATCCGCCGCCTCGCCCTTCCCCTGATCTCCTGCGCTCGAAGGGGCCCTGGGTCGAAAGGCGGCCTGCGCTGCTGCCGAAACCGCGTCACAAAGCCTGGTGCCAAACGTGTGGTGGCCGCTGCTGAGGACGCCGCCTGCTGCTGCGGGCACGGGCAACACGGCTGCTGCCCGCCTTGCAGCCTTGACCCTGATGCTGGAGGGGCAACAAGGGGCCCGCCGCTGGGGCTGCATGGCGCCGATCCGTAACCCTGCGCCGCGCCTCGCGACTGAAGCCTTCTGCCACGGCCCCCTGGCTCCCAGCGCTTAGCAGGGCAGGCGCGTCGCCGGCCTGATTGCTCTGGGCCGTCACCTGGCGGGTGGGCCCACCCGGGCCAAGTCCGATTTTGAGGCGCCCCTCGCCCAACCGCTCACGCCTCAACCCGGCCGCCTTCGGCGCCTGGCTGGAGAGGAGTGGGACCCCTGTGGCCGACTCGTTCGGCCGGCCTCGGCGCCCGAGCTTGCCGACAGCCCGTCGGCCAAGAGCAGCAGGGGCGGAGAGTCCCGAAGATGGGCGGCTGGGAGTGGCTGCGCTGCACAAGGCCGGCCCGACCGAATCCCCC
>Ga0163217_1092317_pt1 | contig 11545 bp, 11 predicted proteins | sample SynspAceP_FD_185933 | JGI IMG/M metagenome (GOLD analysis project Ga0163217, IMG submission 185933) | Saline lake microbial communities from Ace Lake in Antarctica - Synechococcus sp. Ace-P (PacBio error correction) | ecosystem: Environmental > Aquatic > Non-marine Saline and Alkaline > Saline ... | reverse complement strand
CTATTATGTCAGTATTTAAAGGTCACAAGATTTCAGTAAATCAATTGTTGGGGGTATTCCAGAAGCTCTTTTATCCAACTTTTCGGTAACCACTAAAATAGATTATTATGCCAAGGTCCTTCATGGAAAAAAGATGTTCTATCTTTTGCTATATGGTTATTTTTTTAGAAAAATTGAAAAACTTAGCCAGCGGTACCCTAGAGGATACATTTAATTGATGTGATCTCAAAACTTTTTTTGTCTGGATAAACAGAAAGTATAGACAAGCTCCATTCAGAAAGATTATCTAAAATTTGACTCGGATTACTCCGTCAGATCTATTCAATGTGTCTACCATCAGTTTACGATTTGCCTTTTTCCAACAAGGATGGCGAAAAATATTACTTTGATCCATGTGATAGTTCTATGGCAGTGAGGCATCGGGTAAAAACTTGTTGGAAGGACTTGACAATAAAGTGGAAAATAGTCGGTCAAGTTATTAGTTGCTTTTGACGTGGCTTATTGCCCTGCCACTCAATGTTGTTCATACGCAAAGTATTCTAGTGAAGATATAGCCTTGCCGCAGGCATACTAACCATGTAAAGACAAGAAACGCACCATCAAAACATTTACGTTATGCATAGAGGTCTCCAATCTACAAAAACAATTGAAATCATTTCACAATGATTCTGTCCACTTTTATTTGTTAGAGCAAAAGAATCGAAAACATATTTAGAACTTACACATCATTGCTGATCAAGATCAAGACTTGGATTGTGAGGAGTTGATTCTTGTTAAGGGACAGTTAAAGTCCATCCTTTACACAGGGAAGAGCTATTTGAATAACCAAAAAAGGCAATATCCACCATCGAGAAGAAAAATTGGTGGGAGACTCCTTTTCGGTCGTTGATTGTCGCAAAAACCAGGCCAGAAGGTTCAAGGATTTTGGTTTATTACCCAATGATTTTGATCTATTCCGCAAAGAAGTTTGCCCAGGCCTATAGAAGAAGATGGGATATGAGGTATTTCTTTCGTTTTATCAAACAAGAACTTAATGGGAGCCACCTTGTGTCGCCTGAACAAAACGGAATAGAAGTTGATGTTATATATTGACCTTGATTGCTGGCCATTGTTGGTCCCTAATTATACAAATAAGGCCAAATAGTTTTTTCTTTTTTTATTTTTTTTTTTTTGTTTTTTTTTGGATAGGATACAAAACAGCCAAGCAGAAGATTTTAAAATGGAAACTCAGAAATATTGGCCATTGCTATGATTGTCGGTAAATGTGAAGGGGAAATTAGATCATATTGAAAACATAAAAAAATGGTCGGAATTTCTTTCCGGACCATGACTGGGGATGCCCCAGGCTATTTTTTGTTTTAATTTAAATATACACATTATGAAAAAAAGAAGAATTATTCCGATGCATGAATTTCTAACAGTTCAAGACCGGAGATGAGCTCACGGTTTTTAAAGGAAACTCCAAAAGCGGGGTATACGAGAAGAATGCTCGAAGTGGGAGGCTGGATTGGGTTCATTTGGACATGACAGGCACCAAAAATCAAAACAAAGTAATTCTCCGGAACGGGGTATTCCAAAAGAAGGTGCGCACTTCTTCGGGGAATCTGGAAATAGCAGTACCAAGGGACGGGGTGCTTTCCTTTAATCCAAGTGTAGTTGGCCCAAAAACGCGGCAACATGGTCGACGGTCGAAGAACGTGATCATATCTCTCTACGCCAAAGGGATTGAGCAACAGGCCTATATCGAGGAGCAGATACGGGAAGTCTACAACTTTGATGTCTCCACTTCTGAAACCATTATCAAGGATAACCGACAAAGGTATCCGGGGATATCGTAGCCTGGCAGAACGCCCGTGGAACCTGTCTACCTTATTGTTGGATGGATGGTATCGTATTTAGGTGCGCGAGAGCTCCAAGGTCATCAATATCCTTTTTTTGAGGAGCTCCGGCTTTGATCCTTTGGTGCCCATAACTCTCAAAGCTATCTTTTGAAAATATCCCGGATGACCGCAGGATATCGTCTGGTTTTTCCACCATCTTTTGGGTGGCTTCCCCTACCCAACAATGATAATAGCTGCTTTTACTTAACTTGAACATTTTGCACATCTTCTGAAGCTGGAAATTTAAATTTTGTGGATGTTTTATGAACCATATTTTTCCTCTGTCGCCCTAGGAGAAACCTGGCCCGTCCCGGTCCAGGCGGGGATGGCTATCGCCTTTTTTAGGATATTCACGTTCCTGTTCGGCATCCCTTAATCTTTTCTTCAACTTCGGCAATCTCACGTTGCTCGTTCGTCAGTTTCGGGATTTCCCTACCCGGAAAAACTGTTCCTGCCATAAGCATCCGTTTCTCTGCGCCAGCGGCCCGAATACGGATGTAGGTATATCCAGTTCCCTGCATATTTCCACAACGCTACCACGTGCGTAGCTAAGTTCAAACAGCTTTTTTCTTTAAAACTCAACGGGTTGTTAATTTCTTTTTTCTTCTTGACATTTTTTCAAAGTTTAATTTAAAACGCTAACACGCTCTTAACTTTAGTCCAGTTAAATATAGTAAGTCCAGACCAGTCGCAGCATAGTCGAGGAACTTACAGGGCTCCCAAACGATTACGGCTGAGCAACGCCCCTTTGTTTCCGCCCACTTCAGGTCCAATAGCTGCGAAGTACATCGATAGGAACGGCCATAAGCGTTCTGCATAAAGGGAGTATGCCCAGGCTAAAACGTTCCGTTGAAAAACTTTCGGGGTCCAGCTTTGTTGTAGCAAAAAATTTCTTGCCCTCAGTTGTAATAGCACCAATTTCCCCGATATGAAGGTCGGCCAAGTTTTCGAGTATAATGGTATGAATATGGCGTGCCATATTTTACCACATTAAAGGGGGACAGTTGCTGCGCTTCTGTATGGAAGTTATCGGTGAAAACAATTTTTTTTGTATCGCCATTGGGATGCAGCAATTTTTCTTGATCTTTAATTCAGAAGGAAACCATAGAAACCAGAGATTATAAAACACCTTATTAAATTACACAAATTAAATTGTATATTTCATCTTCTTTTAGCAAGTAAAAAAAAATGGCGAAAAAACACTATTAAATCGAAGAATAAAAACCTCTGGATATCAAGGACCCCTCAACAGCAAGGAAGAGTATAATAGAGCTTTGAGGCTTGCAAATGTCCATTCTTATCCACCAAGGAAAAATCCAGCAGGGAAGTAGGTGAAATTTATCAGGTAAGTTTTAAACAGGTGTTAAACCTGGGTGCATCGATTTAAGGAAGCAGGGCTGGAAGGGCCTTAAGAACAGGATGGGGAGGGCAGGAAAGCTAGCTTAAGCACAAGGAGCCTTGGGAAATTAAAACATACTGTTCAAAATGTAAGCTCCATCTGAATTTGGCTACAACAGCGAAAAGATGGACGGGACTTTGCTTTTAAAGTGGGTCAATGAGGAATATAGAACCACGTTCACAGCAACCACAATTTAGAAATTACTCCGATAAAAAAATTGGGCTGGAATTCCAGAATGGAAAGGGTAGTTTTGGAAATAATTTGTGTAAATAATTAGTTATTTTTTACAAAAGTGACGAAGAATCCAACATCACCAGAATATCCACTTTAGGCATAACATACACTTAGCATAACATACACTTTCCAAAAAGAAATTAGTTAGTTAATTCAAAATGCTCCTCAATAATGAGAATCAACTAAAAAGCGAGATGATCTGTAAATTCATAATGCTAATTAACTTATTAAAATCGTTCACCAACCAACCTAACCAATGTTTTCTTAAATAACATTAAATCATGATATAGCTTCTTAGCAAGATTGTATTAACTACATGGGAGGAAAATATTTTTTACTGGCTAAAAGCTCACTATGCCTATAATTTGCAAGTTTCACTTTTCGGCTTTGGCTTTAAAGTATTTGATGACTTGAAAAAGTTGCCATAAAGTGAGTGTTAAAAATTAAAGAGGTTGCGATACCCATTATAGCTACAGTAAGGAAGGACATCCTTCGTAATGTAATTTTTTAAACCCTTTATCATATCGCCTGCGCTAAAAAAACTGTTGTTTGATTCAGTAGCATAAAATGCAAAGGAATACTGTAAATATTAATGATGCCATAAAAACCTGTAACTATACCCGTTGAGAACCCTTTAAACATAGCCAAAAATTCCTACCTTCCTCTAGGCGTCTAAATTTAATTGCTTCGTTAAAATTCCAACCCGATAATAACTCCATTAAACAAACTGTTAAAAAAAATTGGTATGGAGATTAAAAACAATGATAGAACAAAAAATATGCAATAGAGAGCCACTAGTTGCCAAAACCCAAAAGTATAGGTAAAGTGAAATTTTTTCATAATTGCAATATTTAAAATTTACTATTAGAACCTGAAATAAATTCCCCTTCTCAGGAAAAGTATTCCCTATCTTTGTTTAAAGATATAATAAAAAGGTTTAAACAATATTAATATTTTCTATTAATTTTTCGTGTAATGCTTTAGATATGTAAACTTATGGAATAATAAAATCTCAGAGTTAAAAAAAACTAATAGCATAGTGGAGAAGAGGAAATAACCTAAAAACACCTAAAGATTGGTTTAGTGCCAGTCCCTCAAAATTTAAAATTAAATTGTTAATAAAAAGGCAGGAAAATAAGAGATAGGGCCAGAATTAAAAGAATTTAATGAAGATAACTAGACCGTATTATTAGAAATGGAAAAAGGACGCTTAGGCGGTCCTTTTTTTACCTTACTCGAAATCGTATATAAAATTACATCTTTTTAAACAAGGGCGTAAAACGTAGTTACCTTTTGTGTGAACATAAACACAAAAAAAAATTAAAACACTTTTATATTAAATAGTATTGGAGTTAGTCAACTTAAATTCTGTATATTGTTAACCATAAAAAATAGCATTATGGAACAATTTTTACCAGGGCAAAGTATTACTAAACTTTTATAAGAATTACCAAGAATGATGATGCTTGCAAGGCCTATTTTGGCAAAATTAAAATGGCAGGACGGTTTTGTTTGTATGAATGTGGACATACAAAAGGTTGTAAAAAATCTGGATATAAATACAATGTTATGGGTGCCAACATGTTGAAGAGTTCAAACTGCTAACCACGTTTTCCATAAGTTAAATTTGGATTGCAAAAAAGCATTTTGTACGTATTTGAAGATGAGCACAAGCAGTAAAAGTGTTTCAAGCATCAAAATGGGCAAACGATTGATATTCGGACAGGGAACAGCTTTTGGATATTTTATGCAAAAAGTTAGAAAAGCTATGAAAAGTAGTCAGAAACTATCCTTGTCGGCAGGAGTTGATACATGTTGATGATTTACTGTTGGTGGAAAAGAAACAGGGCCAAAACAGGGAAGAGCTACGATTCAAAAAAGAAAAAGGTGTTATTAGCAGTGGAATTGAGTGAAAGATCAGGTCAGCGGGTCTATGTCAGATCCATTGATGATTATTTGCCGTAAAATCATAACGCCGATATTTGAAGAACACATAAGTTACTACAGCACAAATTGTCACTGATAAATGGGAGGTACGAACCTTTAAAAAAGAGTACAATATTGAACGAATTTAGTGACAACGGTAAAAAACTTAAAGAAACTCATATTATATTATGCATTAAAAATCTTTTGGCTCAGGGATCAATCCGACCCATGCTTGGCCAAATGCGCATATACAAGCTTACTTCGATGAATTTTGTTTAGAATTTAATCGCTTTTCAGTTTTAAACAAAGTATTTTTCCATAACAATAGAAAGAATGGTCATAGCAACCAATTACCATAAAGATTATAAAAACAGATGCTAGGTGATAACTCCAAAAATTAGTATTCAAGAGCTTATGTTGTTGAAAGAATAATTAAAAAAGAAAGGATGTTCGGACTATTCAAAAGAAATAAGAAAAAGAAAAAATTACAATTCAGTTATGAAAAGCTTTTAAAAGAGGCTCACCAGTTTATCTACTACCAATAGAAAAATGATGCGACCCAAAAAAGGGGGCCCTATTGAAGCTGAGGAGTTTTAATGAAACAACTCGAAAAAATTGAGTTAAATAGTATTTGATTGAAAAATGGACAGAGACAAAAAGCCAGATAATGTAGTTTTGATACAGAACTCAGAAATATTGACCGAGCACTTAAACCCTATGCTACCGTCTGTTTGGGTGCGCAGAATAACTACGACTGATTCTATGCTTGGGAAAACAGAAGAGTATCAATAAAATAAATTCATTTAAGGTGAAGCAAATATTTAGAGCTCAAAGTGAATACGAAAAAATGATTGATTGCAGGAGTTTGGAGTACAACAAGCTCATTTTTAAACGCAAATTTACTTTTGAGGGCCCAGCATCGGCGAAATAAGTATATTCATTGTACAAAAGAGAATAACGGGAGAATACATATATAACATATATACACTACTTAGCGCGCTCAGAGGCTATTAGCTTGAAAGCATTTAGAGAGTAGTTTTTATTCCTGAATGCAGAACACAAATTTGGGGAAGAAATAAATATAATTCGCGCGCTTGGTCTTATGGCAGATATAAAACAATTTAACAGAAAAGAGAACTACGCCGCTCTCGCCATGGCTTGGAAGACCGTAACACCTTTTTGAGCGATTTTATTTTCAGTTTTTGGCCGCTCTTACCAGCCACAGAGCGAGGCTCGAGTAAAGTGATATGCGTGGCGGCAATTCCTTTAAATGAACTCTAGTTTTTAAACGTTGGCCGGGCAAACGTTCCTTCCAGCGGAGTCTCAAAAGAAACAAGAACGTATTTATAAAAAATACGTAATCAGATATTTACTCTTTTAAGTGGTTCACGGGGGCCAATCTCTAGGAAACAAAAAATAAGCCAAGCGATAGATGGAATTATTTGCACATAAAGATTCCATATCCCGACAACATATGCTGCTGAAATTCTTAACGCCTGTTGATGCTATCGGACCCCTACAAGATATGCAGCTTCAAGAAATAACTAAATGGTTCCAGTTAGCTACTTATCGCCATATATTTCAAGGAGGTATAGTTTCGATCAAATTTGATTTTCACGAAATTCTAAAACGTTGGATATAAAGGCTATCAATTGAAAATTTGCTTCAATAATTGCTTGCGTAATTATTGGCAACAAGTTTGGATAGCTAAAGAGATGGAATTAACCAAAGATTTAAAAAACCGAGCAAACCACCCCATTTCAAAATAACTTCCTATTCAAAAGTAATTGTAGAACTTAATACTGGAATTGAAGCTATAGACAAGCCCATACAAGATTTTATAAAAACTGGTTATTTACCACAATCATGTGCGAATGTACATTGCAGCAATAGCTTGTAATTTGGGCCCAAAGTCATTGGATAAGTTCCCGCACAATGGATGTACTATCATTTTACTGGATTGCATATTGGCTATAATTGCGTTAGCTGGCATGGGTTGGCAGGAAGCAAATTGCGATTTAAAAAATATGTTGCCAATTCAAGACAACATTCAAATAAGTATTGCTTTTCAACACAACAAAAAGATACTTTTTAGATACCACCCTATTGATAGCTTTCGCTTCTATGGATATTACTGTTTTGAATTTTAAAGGGTACTCTGCATTAGAATTAAAAAACCACCTTTACCAAGAACAAGAGGCGATTTTTATGATGAAACACAACCAACTTGCATCTATAATTGTTTATAATCTAGACCCACTTTGGAAAAAGGGATTATCAGCGACAGAATTTATTGTTAGAAAGCCTTGCATGGACAATATCCAGTATCACCAAAATACCATTAATTGATAGGTTACTATTTCTAAGAAAACATAGCAAAAATTCAAATTTATGTTGGGGAATTTAATGACCTCATTTCAAGTCATAACTTTGAGACATTTATTACAAAGTAACATCGCCTTAAACACACATTTATGTCGGTATTGAAGAATCTAGAGACTGGATGTTGACGTTACAAGGATATTATCCCTCATTCCCTGCTTTTTGGAAAAGTTGTTTAAAAAACAGCTTGATTGGTTAAGAGCAAGATATAAAATATTGATTTACACAAAAAAAGATTATAGAACCAGCTAGGGACCGGTGTGTTACTAGACTGAAAAAATCATCAATTTCGGTTACGGGTATAAAATCTACGAATCTTATTGGTTACTATAGGACAACAAGGGCAAACCAACTTGGCTACTTTAGCTCCAGTAGTACATTTGGGAAGCAACCCATGCACTTTATAGGTTTGTGTCTAGACCCGCAGACATCCAGAAGTTGGTCACACCCTATCGCAATATTTAATGAAACGGAGTTTACACCATTAACCATATTCATCCAGAATTTATTTAAAAACGCCCCACTAGACATCCGCAAAATTTGAACAGCTGTGTGTTCAGAATTTGAGCGTTGTATTCTTTCCGAAGAATATTGATCAATGGGTTTAAAGGCCCCTTTGTAAAAGAAAGCAAGTTTAAAAATATGGGTGCGTTTTAAGGAGAGCATACGATATTACCCTTAAGGAACTGTTTTTGCCCGTTTATTTGGAGGAAATTGAACACCTTATACTTCCCATACTGCATGTAATAGATTGATTGACATCGATTTGGAGGCTACAAATTAGGTGGGATTTTCAGGCGCTTAAATAGCTACTATTCTTTGAGTAAAATTGAAAAGCACCCCTTAAGTGAGAGTACATTTGAAGTGCCAGAAATTTTTAATTTATAAAAAAAAGAAAATCTTTTCCACAAAAAATATGTATTGTTTGCGAACGTTCCGTTTACGTGGCGTAAAAAATGGGAAAGCAATTGGGAAGAAGTTTAAATATTGTAGCGAACGTTGTAGAAGAAATAATTGAAAACGATACATCTAGTATTTCCGCATCAAAACTATTTCAAGAATCCCCAATTTTGAAGTTCGATGCAACCTGTAATACCTCATTGAAGAATACTTATTCTTTAAGCAGTACCCATTTCACAAAGCAAAAAAATAGCACTTCATTAGGGCGACAATTTGATGCGGTATGCAGATTTTCTTCAGAAGGATAAAGAACTCGATGTACATTATGTGTGAAGCAATAGAAGGTATCTCAGAATCCGACGCTCATTCCTGATTTTGAAACGGTCCAAGGTACTTGAACATATTCAATACATTTGACCCAACTGATAATTGGCTTCAAAAAGGATTAAATTAATGGCTGTTTAGATAATAGTATTCAACCACAGTATACAACTCGGCCATTGTTCTTTAAATACAAAAGAAAAATTAGCTTCCTTTTTTCAGACCTGATAAAAGGAAATACATCAAACCAACCTTCTATAAAGAACAGGCGTGAAACGAAATATACTTATTTGATACTGATGGAAAAACCCCACAGGTGGAAAATGGAACATTTGATTGCTGAAAACAGGGAAAGAAATATCCCACTAAAAAAACCTCCATCTTATCCAATTTTCCAGATGTAGTATCTTTATTATTACAGAAGCTAAAGGGCGTATGTGGAAACCCCACTTTCGCGAACCCATTTAGGAAGTATTAACAGAACATTCATTGTATACAACTAGTTTTTGAAGCCACCAAAGTTGTGGCTCAATCAATTTTTTGAGCAACGTTTATGGAGTTTGGCGGTATATGAAGACGCCATTGTTGCTGAAAATTCTCTATACTTAACCATAAGCGTTACTGACACCAATGGCTTAATGTAGGTAATCACGCCCAAAGAGATGATTGATAGCCTTGTTTGGTTATATGCTGAAGAAAACGACGTTAGTCCCATTAATTCTACCGAAGGGATTTATACGTCAAATTATAGGATGGCGAGAGTTTATTAAGAGGTATTTACGAGTTCTAGAGGAACGAACAAACGTACCAAAGCCAGTTATTGGAACTTTAAAAGAAATTCCAGCTTCCTTTTATTTGACGGTACTACAGGCATTCTTCTATTGACCAAACATTAAAAGGTATTACAAACGGGTATTGCCACCTATAGAACGCCTCATGGTTTTAGGCAATTTTATGATTTGCTCTGGTGAATTTGACCAGACGAAGTTTAACAAAGATGGTTTTATGGGAACTCTTTATTGATGCCTACGATTGGTAATTGGTCACCCAATATTTACGGAATGAGTCCAATTTGCAGATGGTGGTTTAACGGCTTACGAAACCTTACTAAGTGGCAGTAACTATCTAATTGAAAATGAGTAAACCATAAAAAGGAGATTTGGCAGCCACTTGGGATGGTCTTTTTTGCGCCGATTATGCATACGCATCGCGATTTCTTTTTGTAAATTCCCCGATTTGGGAAATGTTAGTGAGAATGTTTTGATAAAATGCCTGCCGAGAAACGGCAAAAGGGCATATCGAGATTGGAGAATCCTATTTGCAAACCCTAAAATTTTTTATGCGGCTATCTTCATGGTCACATAAAAAAACTTGTAATATGAACCATTTCTTAGTATTACTGTTATTTTTCAGGTATGCATTCTTTTTTTACGGGTATTACTTGTTTAAGTTTCACAAAAAAAATGGCTGTTGTGAATTTGACTCGTTTTGGACTTGACAAACCAAAAAAGACTACTTACAGGGTACTTGGCAGTTAGGTAGGTTCTTTTGGTTTAATTGTCGGTTACCTTTTTACTACCTGATTTTGGTTTTTATTGCTCAGTAGGGATTGATCTCCTCTAATGCTTTTTGGATTTTGCTCGGGTTCGATATGAGACTCCGCTTTGTATTACTAGTCATTGGCCATCATTAGGTATTGACACTAATTCAACCTTATATATCTGTGTTGAATATTACAGCAAGCTTTCTTACTATAAATTTTAAAACGAACGCAAAAATAAGCACATAATTAAAAAATAGCGCTGCTGGTGTTAATGAGATATAGCGACAAGGGTTCCTCTACTTGTTAGTCATTGCTTTAACTATTCGGAAACCCTGCTAGAAGAGTTGCGAACCCTAAAGCTGCAGGCTGTTTTTAAAATAGGATACCATATGCAGCGATTAGTAAACGTAGTCAAGTGTTACTTTTATAAAAACCTATGATGTAACATAGTGCAGTTGAATAATCCATATTCCTTAAACTCTTCTAAAATGGAGTGCGTTTCCCCCACGCCAACGCCGTTGCTTTTTTGGTTGCACTTAGCCATCACATTTAAAAAATTACTGATACCTACTAAAACCTGGAAAAGCAGATAACTAAATAAATTCATACGCTACGATTGATTGTTTTTAATTTTTAGGTAATTACTACGCTATAAAAAATTTAAAATAAATTATATGTTCCACTTAAAAATACTTAATTTGTTTATATGTTTAATAAAAAGGTTTAAAACAAAAAAAAGAATTTATATTTATTGACAAACTACAAAAATGTTTATGCTAAAATCATAAAAATGTTATTCAATGCCAGTTACATAAATAAGATTATACAAAGAGAGCCTTGAATATATTAGCGTAAAAATTTTTCTTTTTTTGAAAAAATAATCTTGGTGGTATTACACTACTCCCATCTGTAAGTCAGGTTAAAGGTTATTCCTTAGATTTATTCATTTGATGCCATTTG
>Ga0163217_1013292_pt1 | contig 11545 bp, 7 predicted proteins | sample SynspAceP_FD_185933 | JGI IMG/M metagenome (GOLD analysis project Ga0163217, IMG submission 185933) | Saline lake microbial communities from Ace Lake in Antarctica - Synechococcus sp. Ace-P (PacBio error correction) | ecosystem: Environmental > Aquatic > Non-marine Saline and Alkaline > Saline ... | reverse complement strand
TGTTTTTAAAAAAGAAGGATGCCGCGGACCGTTTGGTGGACCACCACGCTAAGACTGGCAAATTTTACCTATGAAATTAAGGGAAAAGCGATTGAACGCTCCAGGGCCGGGCCACGACCCAGTGCCCAATTTAAGAAGTCCCGCACCATTGTTGAACGGGACAATGGCTCCCGGATGTACAAAGCTGATGGACTTTGGAGCTTGACATCCATGCCGCATTATTTTTTAAATTTATGGTTTATGGATCGATTTAGACCAGAACTTACCTTCACCTTCCATTTCCGCTGCGGATCAGATGGGTTCGAGAGGCCGAAATGCTCTATGGACGCCATGCTTTCCACGCTGGTATTTTATATGTTCGAACTGCAAAATGGCACACGATTTGCCGTTTCAAGCGCCTTTTATGAAAAACTAACCGGTGGGGCTATTTTTTAAAGTTCAAAAAAACGATTCCAAATTTTTACTGAGATCCGGTTTTCCCGGTCGTTTACTATGGCGAAATCTACTACTTTAAGGGCAACGAAGATCTCAACGAAAGGATGTCAATAAAAACAGCCCGATATATGTTACCGAATAATCGATTTAACTTCGAAAGGGGAAGTACTCAAGGACGGCCGTGGCGGTATGGACGATCTGGAAATTCTTTTTCGGCGAATCTATGAATTTTTAAACAAAAGGAGGATGCCGCGGACCGTTGGTGGACACCACGCTAAAGACTTGGCAAATTTTACCATAAATAAAGAAAAGCGATTGAACCGCGCTAGGCCGGGCCACGACCCGTGTCCAATTTAAGAAGATCCCCGACCATGTGAACGGGACAATCGGCTCCCTGACGTACAAGCCGATGGACTTTTGAGCTTGACATCTACGCTTGGGCATTATTTTTTAATTATGTTTATGGATCGATTTGTAGACCAGACATTACCTTCACCTTCCCAATTGCCACTGCGGATCAGATGGGTTCGAGAGCCGAAAATGGCTCATGGGACGCCATGGCTTACCACGCTGGGATTTTATATGTTTCGAACTGCAAAATGGCACAGATTGGCGTTCAAGCGCCTTTATGAAAAACTATACCCGGCTGGGGGCTATTTTAAGTTCAACAAAAACCGATAGCTTTGAACCTTACTTAATTTTAATTATATGTCAAATATCTTCTTATTGGACATTTTTATTAATTTAGTTGTAAATTTATTTCAGGATATGAATGTAGTTTTCACTAAAAAACAGGAAGATACAAATAACGAGCAAGTTTGCTTCAGGCGAGTTATTAGAATAATAGACGAAGTGATACGCGAGATGCCTTAAGGTTGCATGGTATTATATAGAGAAAAAGGTTATTCAGGATCTAAGGAAGGAAATTGAAAAAGGATGGATGCCCAGACAGTAATTGTCAACAATAGTACAAAATCAGAAAACCCTCCACTCTGAAGAACTAAGCCGATATAGATGAAATCTATGATCGTATAAGTAAGTGGCTCGACCAAGCCATCAAATATTTAATAGACTTGAAGTTTCTTCTTTTGATAAGTTGAGTGCTAATTATCATATAGGACCGTTGACTATCCAGGTTATATAGTCGCCATAATTTCACATATTATTCTTTTACCTGAATTTAAAATGTATAAGATATTTGGTCAGAGTTTATATGGGGAAGAATATTAAAATTTCTGACTAGATTTAAGATAGGAAAGAAAACGTAGATGGATATCAACTAAGGAGAATGGTTCGCCCGCGAGGATGTTGGCAAGTGGCTAAAAGAATTTTACAACCACCCAAAAAATTACTTTTGATTGCATAAGCGATGAAAAGGCCAAACGGTCGGAAGCATTTAATTGATAACTATCGAAACGATCAAAGTTAATAAACGATTCCAAATTTTTTAAATGAATCCGTTTTCCCGGGTCGTACTATGGCGAAATCACTACTTTAAGGGACAACAAGTCTCAACTAAAGAAATCCAATAAAACAGGCTCGATATAGGTACCAATAATCGATAACTCGAAAGGGAAGTACTCAAGGACGGCCGTTGGCGGTATGGAACGATCTGGAAAATCTTTTTCGAGCGAAATCTCTGAATTTTTTTAAATAAGTGGGATGCCGGCGGACCGTTTGGTGGACCCACGCTTAGGATAGCAATTTTACTTATGAAATTAAAGTAAGCGATTGAAACCGCTCCAGGGCCGGGCACGACCCCGTGTCCAAAGCCCAATTTAAGAAGTCCCCGGCCACAGTGAACGGGACAATCGGCTCCCTGACGACAACGATGGACTTTTGGAGTTGACAATCTACGCTTGCATTATTTTTAAATTATGATTTAGAAATGCATATTTCAGAGTAAGCAAATTTTTACTAAAAAATCTTGATACAACAGATCCTTGGAATAAATTTTCCAGGGATTTTTTTTATGGTTTTATTTCCTTAAGGGGGTCTTCGGTTTCGGTTTTACAGGGATTTTCTGTGTTTTTTTTGATGTCCGGGGACAGACCTCTGCCATCCGGTTTTTTCGGATCAATGCTGGATTACTACCAAAATTTGGCACTAATTTTTTTCAAGCCACTTTTTTAGAAAACCCTCTTAGTTTTCATTTTCCATTTCTAATGGGGAGAGATTACCCTAAACTAGAATGTTAGCCTTTTCGTTATTTACCATGTTATATATTGATTTATCGATCGAACAATTGATCATGGTGCGTATATTTAAACTATACAGCCATCATGCTTTATCGTTTGAAAAAAGCTCTCGAACAGCGTTGTCCCAAACAATTTCCCTTTCTATCATAGACCGTGTTATTTTTTTATTGAAAGTAAACAAGATTTGGTCATTTTATTCGAGGCGTACTTGTACCCCTCTGTCAGATGAAAAGATTGGAAGGCCATTGCCCGATTTGCTCTAGCCTACATGCATCCAACCAGGCTTTCATTACGGTGTTTTCGGACGGTTCATAATCCTCGCTTCAATGCCCAGCCCACTATCTTTCTGTCGCAGGGTCCATGACCGTGGTCAAGTAGTTTCCATGGTCTTCCAACACGATATATGTATATCTGAGACCCATTTCTTCCCCAGTTGCATTAGTGCCAAGTTCTGTCAAGTTTATTGTCCGCGACAGGAAGGCGTGTGTCCGGATCGTTGTCGCACGAATTTTCTTCTTAGCACGGATCTCCAGACCCATTTCCCTCATCAGGCAATGCTATATAAGAACGGGGAATAGAACAGGCCTTCCGTTCCAGTTTTCTGATACGATACTGCCATAGATTTCCTTGCTTTGTCCAAAATGAATCGAAATTCTTTGTTAGTGTTCTTTGTTTGCTGTTTCCTCCCTTCAAATCTTTGTTTTCCTAAGCCAATGATAATATGGTTTTTGCTGATTCTCATGCACTTGCACATCTTCCCGACGCATTTAACATCTTTATTCCTTAGAAATAAAAATTGATATATTATGTGCGCTCTTGTAGAAGATGCTCACCGCCTTTTTTAATATATCACGCCCATCTTGACCTCTCTCAGTTCTTTTCTGGCAAGGCCTTGAGTTCCTGCTCCTGCGGGAACCTCTCTTTCTTGCTAAAAATTCTCCCGATTTTAGCTTCATATTCCCTTTTCATCGACGTATCATACCGCCCTTTAGACCATAGTCCTCACTAATCTTGTTACCATTTAAACAATTTAATAGATCTACTATTCATAACCTGGGAATTCATTATCATTACTAATGTTTTAGCCATAATTTTTCAAATATACCTTATTACGGACTCTATAAAATTAGTGCCTCAAAGGTAGACACTCCAGGCCTAGGCCGCTCTTGCAGTGCCAGGCCCGACATCCGGCCTGCGATCTTCCAGTGCGTTGCCGGTATGGATGCTAAAGGAATATCACATAGGATCTTCCGCGTGGCCCTGGTCGGGCCCTTATCCTTTTCAGATTGGTATTTTCCTTGTATCCTTCCGAGCTGCCCATCCAACCTGCTTGGCCCGTTCCTTTGGACTTACTATTATTTGACTGGACACAATGGGGTAAGGAGCGTATTTGCCATTTAAATTAACTTTTAAAATGTCAGAGTTAAAGAATTACACCGTAGAGTTAGCAAAAGCAGGTGGAACTAAGCTATTTGCCCAGAGGAAGCGTGGTTGAAATATGGCCGGGAACGGACATACCTTCAATCGGTATTGAGGCGCTGGCGTAGGGAGTCAAGGATTTTGGGGACAATAGGTTTTTTCCGGGAAAAGGGAACCCCAAATTAACGACGAGCAACGGGAAAATCGCAGAATTGAGAACAAGTTAAGGATGCCGAACTAGAAAGGGATATCTTAAAAAAGGCGATAGCCATTTCTTCCCTAGAGCGACAGGGAAAAATATTAGGTTTATAAAAACACATTAATTTTAAATTCCCGGTTCGGGAAAGATGTGCAAAATGTTTTCAAGCGTAAGCAAAAAAGCGGGTATTATGATTGGTTGGGCAGGGCTCCTTCCAAAAAGAGTGGATGGAAAAGCGAGCCATATCATCTGCATCGAGATGTTTATGAGGATAGCTTTGGGAGTTACGGCCACCCTAGGATCAAGGTTGGAGCTCGTTAAAATGGGGTAATCCATCTTCAAGACCTAGAGGTAGCTAGGATACATGAGGGCAAATAACTGTTTGCCAAAAGGGAAGCGTTAAATTTCAACTACGACCCACAGCAAGCACAACTATCCAGTTGCACCCAATTATATTAATCAGGACTTTGCCGTCTCTTAGACCGAACCAAAGTTTGGGTGTTCGGATATAAACCTATATTAAAGGACCAAACAAGGCTGGATGTATTTAACGGAAATTATAGATCTGTTCCACCGGAAGGTCGTTGGATGGTCGATGGCAACCTTTAAGTTACGGCGACACTTATAGTCCTGCATGGAAATGGCCATTTAAATCGAACAACATCACAGAAAAACTATATTCCATTCGGATAGGGGGTCTCAATACGGCCAGTTCCACTTTTACCGATATCCTGAAAAATTAATGGATCGATAAGGACAAGATGAGTAGAAAAAGGTATTGTTGGGACAACGCAGGCTGAATCATTCTTTAAGAAGGCTAAGGTAGAATGGGGTCTATGCGCATAGCTATAACTCAGATCAGAAGCGAGCTATCTGTTGGAAGGTTATAGCTATTTGCGCATTTCTTCAGACCTGTTACTGCGCACATCTCTCATGGCTTCTTTAAAGAATGATTCAGGCCACTGCGTTATGTACCAGAAAAGCAAAGATACCTACTATCTCATCATATTCCCATCCATCCAGTAATATAGATAGGTAATAAACTATAGAGGAAATTGAAATAGCAATATGTATAATCAAAAAATAGCAGCTATGACCTTATCAATTTGTCCACTTATTTGTTTGTAAGCCACATTGGTCCATGTCCAATTTCTCGCCAGCTTCGCAGCGGATCTCGCTGATCATCTTAAAAATTTGTCCAGCCGGTCGGGCACAAGATAGATGTCCGCAGAAAAACTGCCAGTCAGGTTCCCCGTTGAGCTGTTCCATAAAGACGCCTGCGAACAACAGCCGTAGTTGCTTTTTCAGGAACATCAGGGCAGTGCCCTGGGTGAGAAGATTGCACCTCGGGCCCTTTTTGGAATTCCCAAGCCCAAAGGATCTTACCAGTTCCGTCCCAGGGGACCGCCAGATATATCCTTCCAAGATCGCTCTCGAGAAACCGGGCGCGTAAAACGTTTTTCCGAAAACTGTTGCGTTGGGAAGAAAATGTGGGAAAGCTGTGCTGGAAATTGTTGGATTCTTCGTATCTTGGGGACATAGGACATTGTAAGAATTAAAACCCCGTTTTTTGAGCTGAAGACTCGTTTTTCGGGGTTTTATTAATACTAATATACGAATAATATACTTTGCGTATACAAGTAGTATTGTTGCTATGAATGTGCTCCTGTTTTATGGATCGATTTGTAGACCAGGAAACATTACCTTTCACCTTTCCATTTGCCACTGCGGATCAGATGGGTTCGAGAGGCCGAAATGCTCTATGTGGTTTATTTCGAGAGTTTGATGGTCTGGGTTCTTCGCCATTTTTGGTGAAAGAATTTTAAAGTAGACTCGCTAGCACCATTCTTCTTTTAAAAGCTGAAAATTCAGCTCTTTCCGTACATTCATCCTTTTGATGATTTTTTTCAGTTTATCTTACCTGCCTTCGACCTGTCCATTACTAATAGTGCTTATTACAGTGATGATATATGTCATTTTTTGCCCCATTCGGAAGAGTAGATTCAATGTCATATTGTTTATATCCTCCTCTATCCCACTAACTTGAACAGACGGAACCAGCATTACGAATTCATTGCCCAAAGGAAAGCTGCCCTAAGGCCGGAATGGGCTGTACACTCAAAGGCATTAACCGCGCCCCGGCCGTTAGGTTCATTTCCTTTACTTTATATTGATACTTGTAGTTAAACCCTTTATCCTCTTTAGTAGCCTGAGAGTATAGGGTTGCTCCAAAATTCTTTAGATAGTTTCAAACGATTTCGGTTGATAATCCACTTGCATAATCTTTTCAGCACCGGAAATTCTTGAGGCTTAACTATACATTTCAACCCACACCTCCGCACCTAAATACGGGACAACTGAGGGAGCCAGGCCTCACCTTAGCGGCATTAAAAACCGATCCGCCAACCTATCATCACGCACAACCAATAATAGGATGCTTGAAGCATACGAAAGTTTATAACTTGTTGTTAGCAACTAAACCAGCTTCTCTGACCAAACGTATATTCTGTAAGTGCTTCCTACATTGAATGATTCTTTCGGATGGATTGCCATTTCCAGACAGTGAGCTTCCACTTATTTCTACGTGGACCCCCTGGAAAAGAAACCTCCCTGAACACCAATTACCGGTTGAGTTTACTTTCACAAAATATGTTTGATTTCCTTCCCTTTACACTGAAACACTATATACAAGGTGGTAGCCCAGTTTAGCTAACTTCGTCACCCGCCTTTCTGAAATTTTTCATACTCTCTCCAATAGATTACAATAATATCCTGCCCCCTTCATGGTTCCGATAACCCAATGGTTTACCCCAACGCCAAAGAATCCGTATATCCAGTGTGGATTTATACCTGCAGCTTTAACTTTACAAGGTACTTCATCATCAGTTGGTTCTTTTTACCTATAGTTGTCAATAAAAAAAATGACCATTTTCTGTCGTTTCGGCCGCTTACATTGAAAGCATTATCGATTATTTTTAGGCATCTAAAGCGTAATTGAAAATTTATAGGGTTTAACAACTACAAGTAGACAAGAACCTAAGCCTGATCAATACCAGTATATTGGTTATATTACCACATCACCATCTATTATTTTTGTTGATACAGTAACACAATCCCCGAACAAACCATCCCGCATCATATCGGAATTCCGTTAGTTTCGGCTAGGTTTTCTAAAATAGGAGCTACAAGCGTTATCCCAATCTAAAAATTATTCCAGATTTTTCGAATTCAAACTTTTTCAATTTGTCCTCCATTTCTTAACAAAACGGAATTATTTACTATTTCATCAGGTCTATGACCTGAAGGGAGGCGGGGCCAAAAGGGCTTCTGGGGTATTAAATTTATTCCTTTGGCACATTATTTTGGTTTAGGTCCTTGCGTTATTTTGATTCATTCAGGGACTAGGACCAATATGTAATAGTTATATTCGGTTTTAAATGGACCTAATGGGGTTTTAATTTTATTTTACGAAAAATCTTCCCCAACAACATTGGTAGTCTTTCCCTGAATATATCACGGTCAGGTAGCTTATTCATAAAAAACAGTTCAAATTAACGAATGATGCTGATTAATAGTTTTTTTCATTTTGTTTTAAAAGGATGATTAATTTTGTTTTGCATAGCTAGATAAAATTAAATACTTCTCGGAGTGGTTTCCTTTGAAAGATTGCCATTTAGCATACTAAGAATGGCGACGTTACCCCTATCTCCTCTGCAATAAGCACCAGCGGTTTGAATTTAGATTTTTGATCAACAGTATAATTCTCCTGAAGGACCTTTAGCTTTTAAAAATAGTCCCTTTACGTCAACTTGTTCATGAAAAATAGGATTGATCCAAGGCGACGTTTCGGGTATTCAGTTGAACCACAGAGAGCCAGTCTTTTTTAATTCGAATGCGATTAATTATCCCGTTAGTTAATCCGAGATTGGTATAAAAACGCATTAACTTTTGATTTTTTAATCGGCTTAAACTAAAAAAGCAAGTACTGCCCTGGCACGGTGCCTTTTTTTTAGGAAATTTCCCATCTTCCCTTTTAAGTTTAAAATGATTTTATAAATGCCGTTTCTTTTATAATTGCATCTACCACGTAAGTCTTAGTTATGCATCCATACGGAAAAAAGGGTGAAAGTTATGTGATTGGAACCCACATCTTTTCGAATTGGGTTTCAAATGTATCTTGCTTTACATTTAGTGATATAATAATTATATTTTTTGTGTATACGTTTCGTGATTGTAATATTTCTTATAGTCTATGTTATATGACAATACTTTCTTCTCTAGGGCTCAATCCCCAATGTTTTGCAAGCTTGACGCATTAAATTTTGGCGGCACCATTTGTATTCTTTGTCAAAACCGACATTGTTCATAGGACCCCCAATTTGCCAGACAACACCTTATTCCAGTATCTACTCCCAAACTTTTAAGGCGTGCTGGTTGTATTACCATTATTCCTTAAACAAACCAATCTCTGCCAATTTTTTCGCATGTAATACTTCATAGCTCATCTGCCCAATCGTAATCTTGGACAGTTTTTACTTTACAGGACTCCACTATTTTAGCTATGTCCCATATCCACTTACTTACCAGTTTTTGGTAGGCATTAAAACCTTGTTCAATATAAAAAAAGGATGGAAGCTCTCAAGGTGGTATTTAACAATTTTATTTTAACTCTAAAGAAAAAGTAAAGTTGAATGGAACATCTTGAGTCCAATCAAATCTAATGATTACAAAGCCAACTTCTTCCCATCCATGGCATGACGTGCCTCATCCCATAAATGACGGGTCATTATCTTTATAGTACCTCATAAAGGCTTTCCTTTCGCGTTTTCAAAATGATGCTATTGCCATCATTTCGGAACATTATATTTCTCGCATTCTTTTTAAAAATACAATCATAAGTATTTTAGGCAAATCATCTTTTATATTTATTCCCCAAGAAAGCCTCAGCATTTTACCACTCATTATTATAGGGCAGTAAAACGCCCCCCCCCATTTCGTCTCTTGTTGGAGTGGAGTCATATTCAAAAAGGTCGGAATAGAATACATTTTTGTTGGTAATTCTTCGGTCCTTTTCCAACTAAACCATCAATTCCCCCCGCAAGCGCAAAAAGGCAATTATTAGTAGTTAGTGATATAAATCGGACGCCTCATTCTTATTTATTCAGTTATGAAATTTGACACTACTTTTTGCCCATAGCTATTCTATCTCATTGAATATCTTTTCTAATTCAGATTAGCCAAAAATCAAAGTACACGAAATGTAGGATGCTCAAATAAGACGTTGATTCATCTAGTTTGCTTTTTTACGGCTTCTAAAAGCTTAGGGATTACTACGTCATAATTCCTAACACAAATTGCTCGGTGTTAGGTGTGCCAAATTTCATCAAATAGCCAATCAAGAGCCATATTGGGGTGATTTATCCAAACCGTTAGGGTGCGGTGCCCATTCTCTTACGCGATTAAAAATACTTCTCCAATATGCTCAATACATATATGTGAATGCAAACTAAAAAGCCATTTTTAGTTCATATGAAAGGTTCAGAAGTCAACCGCGCCATAAAGAATTTTAATGTAATCGATTAAGCTACCCAATGAAAATATTTTCAGTCCGTTCTACACTTTCATCTGTGGTCAAACCTGGCAATTAGCATTATCCATAGAGGTAATACCGGATAATACTGGTAAAACCTTTTATAACCCTGATTAATTATGAGGAATTTTTGAAATTGATTATTCACTGGACATAACTTGTTTAATTTTTTGATTTAAACAAAAAATCTTCTAGAAATTTCCAACGATCCGAAGATAAAGAAAAACGGGAGGTTTTTTAATTTTTGGTGTATTTTGATTGTTTTTTGGTGTATATTTACATTATTATAAAAGCATTATGTATAAAGGAGTGCCTATAATTCAAAAAATGAACCTTAAAGATGAAGATCAAATTTAGAAAAAGGTACTAAAAAAAAAACCCTTACAGAAGTTTTTTTCTGAGTGGTTAAGAGAGGCAGATGAATTTCCTTTTGAATTGCATCATCATTCCTGAACTGGAGTTAACTCTTGATACTTCAAGGAGAAGGACAACGTATTTAATCGGACCAAACATTGAGGAGCTATTAAAGACGAAATGACCTTGGTGTTATAGAGGAAAAAATATTCCTCATTTCCTATGGTTTCAAATACTGCTTACTCCAAGGGATTTGCAAAAGCTAATTGTTTATTCAATTTGACCGCAATTGATTGATGAAATTTCCAGAAGATATTTTAGAAAACGGAGATTTTATCGATCTATAGATACTGTGCTCAGGTCTATGTTTTTAAAAATGAAAATGAGAAAAATCTATTATTTAGAGAGAAAATTAAAAAAAATTTTCACAAAGTTATACAAGGAAAAAATATCAACCCACAGCTTTGATTAATATCTTTGTTTAAGATTAAGCAGTATGAATTACAAAAACATTGATGCTAACGGTTAGGACTACGAGATCGGCTCCGAAGTTTATTATTTTTATAACGAAATTTTATAAAAGGGTAAGGAGTAAACCATCGTATTGAGAAGGTATTTGGAATATATACATGAGAACTATAAAATCTCCTTTTCGTTTGGTCAGTTTCTTTCTTTCAATTAATTTTTCATTATGAATGAAGCGTCTTTTTTGTCGCTTCCTTTAAAAAAAAGAATACTTTCTTAAAACAGTGAACACAATATTATCCAGGAGCTTCGGATTTTCTATGCCGCTCGTTTTAACTTCATTGATACCGGATTTAAGTGTTACAAAAATTTGCTTCTGATAGCGGTAAACGATTAGTCAAATTCAAAGCATTTTAAAGAGATTTTAAAAACATAATTCCCCGCTTCGATTTAGGGGAAATTCTTTTTTGGAATACGGGAAAAAAGAAAAAAAAGAAATAGGCGCTTACATTCTTATCCAAGATTATACTTTTTTTTATTCAAAAATGAGGACATTCAAAACTTGTGCTTTTTTAATCAACTTTCAGTTCCTTTCAATGAGCCGGGAGCTTCCATAAATATTTTTTTTTTTTTTTTATCTTATATCGATAACTCGAGCATTTGGTTTTTAACCTTTAACTGATGTTAAAAACAGGAAGGGAAAAAAATCAAAACCTTTTTTAAAATAATGGAGCTTGTAAGGCCCCTAACTCAGTTTAGGTATTTGGGCATTACTGTTTTAGAATATTATTATTTGGGTTGACATTAGATCTTTTATGATTAGGAATATTCAATTTTAAGTATGCCGGTCTCCATTCCGATTAACTTCCAACAAAATCTCCTCTT
>Ga0163217_1118400_pt1 | contig 11546 bp, 10 predicted proteins | sample SynspAceP_FD_185933 | JGI IMG/M metagenome (GOLD analysis project Ga0163217, IMG submission 185933) | Saline lake microbial communities from Ace Lake in Antarctica - Synechococcus sp. Ace-P (PacBio error correction) | ecosystem: Environmental > Aquatic > Non-marine Saline and Alkaline > Saline ... | reverse complement strand
ATTCTGAGTGGAAACCGCGCAACACAGATATCGCTCCATAGTATCCGCGCCGGGAGCCTGCGATGTACGGCTGACTTCGGTTGCGAGCTTCGTATTCGTCCTGGCGAATTGCTCTCCCGTCAATAAGCTTTCAGTAGCCGATCCTGTGATCTACTTCTGCATATCGTCCGACGTCCCACCTAACAAGAACCCGATCGCGATACAAATTCACCGAGTCCCGCATCCGTGAACGTCGGCAGAGTTCGGATGTCGCCTGCGGTCAAGATTAAAAACGGTACTTCTCCAAAACTCCGGGCTCCACCGTCGCGACGGGTGATCCTGACCGACGGCCGACTGTTCATTCAGTGTTGACGATTCAGCCGAACCAGCGTGTTGGATCGACTGGTATGGCGGGTTACCAATCTCTCATGATCACCATCACCGCGCGAATAGGAACGCAACTCCGGTCGACGTGCCCCATGGATTTTTGGCTTTGGTAACGATCAGCCATCAGCAACGAGAACGACGTCAATCAGCAAACGTCGAAAACCCAGAGCATCGCCCATCCGAAACAACGCGATCGTCGGGCTCGTCGGTCATGAACAATTCACGAACAGAACAAACCCCGACGCTCCGCGAAAACAGGTCGTTGAGTTGCCGTGCGTGGCGGACCAGAAACCGGCGGCGAAGAAGATTGGTTGCGGGGGTTCACCGCCTCTCGTAGCACTTCGTTCAAGTTTAATGCCCGATTCATTCAATGCGAGTGCCGGTGCTTGGGCAACAAGTACGCGGCAACTTGATTTGGGACATCGAAAAGAAAACGTTCCACGCACTCCACAGCAACAGATACCGACGCGGCGAAGCGACGACTGCGAGCAGATTCATCGCGTACCGAACAGGGAATTTGGACGTACGGAATGGTGAGGAAGGACACGGATGGCCGGCTACAACAACACCGGAAACGAAGTACCAAATCGGCTTGGAGTGAAACCGCCAGCGAACCGGGCGACGTTGTTGTTTGTAAAGAAAAACTCAATCAAGAACGTTGGGTCTTGGCGAACGTTGTGGACCAAGACGAACCCAAGGAACCGCGACCATCGCCGCGACGACGCCGAGCACGCAGTAATTGCCACCACCGGGGTTTCGCTATGGGCGTCGGATAGCCAAAGCAATCGCGAACACCGGTTGGCAGCCAAAGCACGGATGGCGAAGCGGGCCTTTAGTTAGGAAAGCGAGTCGATGCAATAAATATACCTGAAGCGAGTCCACCAAGCAAAGCCAAGATTCGTTGCCGATCTCAGCCAGAAATTGGATTTGGAACTGGTTCGAGTCCAAAGTCTTGGCGGAACTTCGGCTACGGCCGGGGATGCCGAAATCGCCTTCGTAGGCAGTGAACAAATGACAACGACACGAACAGCGACAACACACCGTCGAGCAACAGGTACCGGACTTGGTAAACGCAAACCCGACTGACAATTAAAAGCACCCCACGGCAAAACAATCCGATTGCGTCGATCGAAAAAAATCGAGAAACCAAAGAACATCGCCGAGGCGAGCTCGCCAGTGCCGCAAGGCTGGCACGAGTCGGGCCGACATTTCACTGATTCCGAACAGTTGATACTGATCGCCGCACAGCCAATACAGCAGCGGCGGTTTGTCGTAGTAAGTTTGAAAGTTCAGTTGCGGCAGGAATCCAATTGCCCGTCGCGATATCTCTCGCGGGATCCGCGTTAACGAGTTTCGTTCGCGGTCGATCAGTGGGGTAAACCAGGTTCGTCAGCGATGAAACACCGCGGCGACGAGCAGCAGGCCGCATTTTGCAGCAGTCCGTTACCCTGTTAGGCCCGATGGGCGTTTTAGCCCCGTGTTGTCGGCTTGTACGGGAACCGGGGCTAACGCCCTGCGGCTGATTTTTGGCGCCGGAAACTGACCTGCGTTCCACCAGAACCGTGTCAAAACTGGCCAGCACCTTCGGGATGTGCTTCACCCGAACCGTTAACTCTCGCGACACAGAATATATATCGTCGGGGTGTGTCCGTGGGCGATGCGACACGCCGAACTTTCCACGATTGCTGCAACCAAGCTGATTGGCTCGCGTAGCATCTCCGAATTCACCAGGAATCCGTTGCGGAGATTGGGGAGCTTTCTTCGCTTACATCGCGATGAAAAATTTTCAAAGCACAATCGACATCACGGACGGCCGTTCCCACATCGCCCACGAGCAAGTTTAACCTTTGAGTAGAAACAACCGCAGCGGTGTGTCTTTGGCGGGTCGATGGCGATAGCCGCCACACGATATTCGTAGCGACCGAGAGCAAACACGAACGAGTCAGTTCCGTTCAAATCGGAACTGCAATCCGCGTCAGTTGAAACACCACCAGTTCTTTCTCGGCTGCGGGAAAGCCCGAACGGATCGCCGCACCGCTAACCTTGGTTGGGCGAATGCTGAATCAACCGAACATGCTCGTTCGTGCGATAGTTCACTAACGATCGACGGCGGTCTTCATCGCTGCTGCCATCGTTCAACGACGATGATCTTCGTAGTCGATAGCGATTTGGCGACAATGGCCCGCATCGGCTTCGGCGACGGCCTTGGCGATTCACTGGCGGCTTCGTTGAAGGGCGGGCAGGATCAGAAAGGGAGGCGGGGTTTTCGGGCGGCGTTCTGATCATGCAACTCCATGAGATACGGTGTTCTTAGTATTCGATTCGGCGGACGATCGAGAAGGCAACCGCTCGAGCAACCTCAACTTCGTAAGAAACTAGTAGTTCGGTTTGCCAGCGTCGCGAACTTTGTCAAGAGTTTCGGGGCCGCCGGCTTCGAAAGTCTGAAGACTCCGCGCTAACGAGAATTTTTCAGTTGTCTTCGTATAGCAACTCGTGCATTTGCACGCGATCTTCGAACAATTCAAAAGTCGCGAACTTTTGCACGTTCGATTTGATGCAAGGCGCCCGCCGTCCAAGTCGGCCAAGGGCGGACCAATCGCTACGCTGGGTGATGCCATTGCATTGGGTCTGGGCAACCATGAGCCTTGCTGGATTCAATCCTGCCACACAAACACAAGCGTGGCCATCGCAACCATTGGCTTCCATCGTGACGGCGACTGCTCGCTCTCGGCTAGCTTGACCACGGTGCTGCGACGGATCAGAGCACTCTGTTGGGTTTCCAAAGGCAGCGTTGCCTTCGGTACTTTGTTACGGGACACTTCGGTACATGTACGCTTGCCGCATCGCTCGGCGACCTTGGGCCAGCGTTCGCAAGGTAGGCACCGAAATTTGCGCTTCGTCTTAGCGGGCGACTTCGTCGCACAAGTATTCGACGCGTCAGTTCGGCACCGCGAGGCGGACCGACCAGACCAGGGGATGGAAACCAAAACAGCACGTCGAACAGACCGCCTTTGCAAAAGTGCTTGCATCGGGATGCTGCGTCTAAGTTGTTCGAGTTCATGCAGGCAACACATGCTGCAGCGTTGACTCATCTTGTCGAGCAAGAACGCGGCAACCACGGATCACCGGGCCGATGCAATTGCCAAACAGAACGGACCCTGAATTTGTGCGGGGACGTCAGAATCGACAAAACCAGTTTGTCATGCTGGCGATTTCAAGTCGCTTCAGTAAGGCGTCGGCGTCAACGCTTTGGCATTCGTGTTTTTCCAAAATCGCAGTAGACTCACCGCAGAGCATTCGCCCGCTTGATCAAACGAAACCGCGGACTCCGATTCCCAAACCACGCCCAGTGCCATCGCAATCCGACCCTGCCAAACGGACCATGTTAACATACCGGTCACGGGAAAGTTCGCCAAAGAGCGTTTCATGGGGAAATCGAACAAGCGTCGATGCGGCAAGAGGAACGCAGCGGCGACCCAAACCGATCACGCAACAAAGCAACACGGTCCAAAGTCGGCCAACCCAATCGCGCGTCGGGTGACCCATGTTGCAGCGCAAACTGACCGCGATCACCACCGTGATCTTGCAGGCACAACGTGATCGACTTCAAACGCGAAATCGCAGGGTCCACTACGAAATCTCCCAATCGGTCGGCGGCTTGCTTGACCGGCCGGGCAATGTCGTCAGCCGAGGATGGCGTCGGATTGCAGTAAACTCAGTACGAGAGACGAGTCGAGCCACCGAACAATTGATCCGGCCAAAGATTTTAGCCATCCCCTTCGCGACTTGATCGCGAGAACCTTGGCTGTGTACTGAACGCGCGGCCGATCTTCTGCCCGCGGCGGACGATCTTTTTGTCTTCCAAGATCTTCATGGGTCGCAACACAGGTGTTAGCAAGGTCAACGCTAATCCCTTCGACAACGTCGTTGACGGTGAGGACTCTTTGTCCCAGACCACGTCATCACCTCGGCTCGCACTTAGTTAGCCCTCGACAAACTTCTTCTTAAGGGCATGCTGTGTTTCGAAAGGAGGAAAATAGGATAGGCTGCAGCCTGTCACGCTACATAGGCTTTCCAGCCTGGACACACACGCAGGTTAGCCTTAGAAAGGCGAACGTGACTTTTTGCAGCTGCACTACAATCGCAAACGCGGCCCACTCGTGGTTAGAGATGCAAGTCGACGTCTTCGGTGACGAACGAGATATGGACCGCACCCCAGAGGGAAATTCGCATCCGCCGGGATGACGGACTGAATAGTCAACCCTCGTCGGCCAACGGGTTGTTGATTGCCTTCCAAAGCCCGAACGACCAATCGAGCGGCCGCGTCTTCACGTCCAATTCAACGCCCAACCACGTTCGACGGAAACCTGCGCATCGTGCGTTCGCCGACGACGATTCGTGTTGGACAACCCACGAGAAAAATCGCGGACCGAAAAACCGGACTGTTTTCCAAGAAACGCTCCGTCGCCGATCGGTTGCGGGATCGAATCGTCCGCCTCCATCTTGCCAAAACATGCCGACGTAGTTTGCCGTCGGTAATTGCACCAACGGATTGAACTCCTCGACGCTTCAAACGCTTTTGACGAAAGCGACATTGGTTGTATCATCACTCTCGACGTTTCGTACAACGTGAACAGAGCTCGGTGATATCGACGGACAAAAGCATGGATTTCGAGCGGCGTCGAGCGGGCGATCCAGGTGCCGACGGATCGGATGTACCCGCTTCTTTTCGTCGGATGCCAGCGAACTAAGGCGGGCCTGTTCCAAGTTACGGGCAGCAGCGACACGGGGCCCATCCATAAGCGGATTGAGATTCAGGCATCGGACGTTCCTCCGACCGGCCACGCCCGCTGAGTATCATGATGGTGGTGCAGCGCCACGCCGATTTCCGCGAAAAATGGGCTGGTGCATTGAACCCGCCGAAACGATCGCGGCGGCACCGAAAGTGCGTGCAGAAGCAGGCCCATCAAAATGCCGATGATCGAAATCGTCACCAGCATTCGAGCACGGTGGAAAGCGCGCGGCGGGAAAAAATTTGTTTGTGTTTTCATGTTGCGAGACCACTTCCGTGCGGATTGAAGAGGCCGATTGTACGAAGCACTTAGTTTTTGAGGCAATCCCGTTTCCATCATCAATGCGGAAAATGATGGTTCTCAAAAATATCCACAACATTGGGATCCTAGTTTCTCCGTTCACGTAGACCGCGATTCAAAGTCTTCGTTGTTTGCCGAGTCCCGTTACAATCGCGTCCAAAAGGCATTTCACCAGAAAAACTTCGATGGCATTCAATGCCACGGTTTGCAAAGAAGGATCTTCGTGCCAACACCCGATGCCAAGTTCATTGGGGCAAGTGTTGAACCGTTTACTTTTCGAGAAAAGAGGGCACCAAACTTCACGCACGCCGGGTCCATCCGTGCGGGTGCCGCGGGAAACAAGCGAAACAAGGCGGCCACCCACATTCTGGCAGAAACAAGGGGCCACCAATACTGCCGGAAAGCTGGTATCATGGTTCGCACTGAATTGTGTGTGGTCCCTGCGATTATCGGCAGTCGATTCCTGCTCGCTCCGTCGACCCGCCACAGCTTCTTGGAAACAGGCCGATCGCAGCGCAGCGGTGACCTCGGCCACTCCCCTGATTTCGCTTCGGCAATGGAAAGCGAGTCGCTTTAGTCCGAAAGACAGGCCGAGCGGATTCTCTTCGGGCGCAAACCAGCCCTGGTCCGCAGCGGATCGCCTCCTGCAGCGAGACTCTCGGGCGGCCTGCGGCTCGCTTGAACCCCGCCCGAACTTAGCACCCACGTCACACCCAAGCCACGGAGGATCGAGCCCGCATTCCGGCTTCAGGATCGTGGCCAAGTGCTCGGGGATCTTTGCCCACTTTTGTCTTGTTGCAATGGCGGGCCCGTCCAATCCAGGCAACTCCAGATAACGGCTAACGAAACTGCGAGAACAATCCTTTTGGAACTTGCGCCGTCGACGGAGTCTTCCAAAACAGGGGCCGGCCGCATCTGCTGTTCGTCAATTTCGAATCGGGGCTCATCCAATCGCTTCTTGCGCCGACCGCGAACTCCGCTCCCAAGCGTGCCGTGCTGGGCCGCGTTCGATCCTTTCTCTCGCTCAACCGAGGTCGTCGATGCGATCCTTCGCCCCGGTGTTTAGTCGCTGGTCTCGGGCTTTCGGCGATCGCCGCACGAAATCGGATTTGAGGTCAAAACGTAGGCGGCACAGGCCAGCAGGCTGGCTCATCGAGTAAATTTGAAGTTAAACGGCCCTTCCCCAAAATCTGCCGGTGCACTCGTCTTTCACGGTTGGCACGTCGGGGCAATGTTTTTCACCACGGCAACGCATCCACGCTCCTTCACATCGCTCAGCCGCCGCGTCTCTCAGCAAAGCACCTCGGGCTGATTGACGATCATGTCGATTTCAGGCTGCGTCGGCTCTTCGGCGTCCGTCGTCTTTCTTGCGGTACGGGAACAGTCTCAGCCATCGCCGGGCGACTTCCCATCGCTCCCTGGGCCAACCACATTCACTACGTAGTTCTCAGGAACAAAATGCATGTGGTTTACTTAGCAACAGTTATAGGTCAGGCAAGTACGATGGCGAAGAATCGATGCCCAGGAAACTCCAGGCGACTGCGAATCCAGCCTCTGCGATGGCATAAGACTGCCCCGAATGGTGGATCTTCCGCAAAGCCAGGGCCCGACGCACGCATCGGCTGAAACAATGAAAAACCTGCACCGAGTTTGGGGGTCGGTAATTTCCGCATCATTGGCTTTCGTGGCATTGATCGCCTCTTCATGGGGGGTGAACTGAGCTAGTTTTCGTCAAGTAAGCACATCGCCGCCGCTCGCCAATAGGTGGGTGGCCCCAACTTTTCGGTCGTGGGGCTTTCTTGGCATGATCGCTCCTTCATGGGGGTTTGCACTGAGCTAGTTTTCGTCAAGTAAGCCATCGCCGACCGGCTCGCCAATAGGTGGGTGGTCCCAATTTCACCCCTCAGTGATCCACTCCAGGCTGGCGGCATCGTGCGAGATTGCGACGACATCCTGGTCGTCGCTTATCGCTCCCCAGTTCACAACGAACTTGCCGATGGTCGCATCCAGCCGAAAAGAAGTGTGACGGGCATCCTGCCGCCAACGAGAAAACGGCAGGGACTAATCCCAGCTACCGTTTGAAACCCGAAACCCGAGCCTGGCCCACGCGGAAGGCGTTTCCTCCAGTTATTCAACAAAACCAAATAATCCACTCCACCACCACTGCGGGGACAAGCACGGGAAGAACAGCACAAGCAACGGACCGTACTTGACCTTCGTCGAAAATACGGCTGCCAAAAAAACAGTTCAATAATTCGAAAGTTAAGCACCACACAGGAGCTGCAAAAATCAAACGCGACATTACGAAGTCCGGCAACGCATTTCAACCGATTCTGTGCTACTTTGATGAATCAATACCAAATATGCGAACAACCCAACATCCAAAGGCCCGCGACAGCAACCAAGCAATGTTCCACTCAGGAACACAGGAAGCTTGAGGGTAAAACTAGGTTGTCTTTGCCTCATCGCTGACATCAGCATGCTTTTTCTTCAAGAGGTAGCTTCGGATAAGACATTTGTGTGTATACCGCAATATGTCAGGTCAAGTTGTCTTATTTAATTGGTTTCTCAAAGTGAAGTCGACTTTTGCCAGTAAACAAAAGAATAGCAACGAACGCAAAAATAGAATGACACGATTTCGTCATATCCTGGAAGCCCCTCTTATAAGCCCAGTCATGGCAGTTGCTCCATTTTAAAGTGTAAGGGCATTTATAAAGCGGACTGTTGCACTTGCCATTCTTTAAGCGATGGACAAACCATGATTTTTCTTGCAATTTGTGCCAAACAGGCCTTGGTTCTACCCGGATTGCGTCACCTGAGGGCGGGCTTTCCGGTTATGAGATCTCCATCTTTGTCGATTAGTTTCTTGTTTTCGTAGCAGTTCACATTCTCGCCATCGCAGCAATGTAACTTGTGACCAATCTGTTGCCTTGGGAGAAAAGGAATCTTTGATTCGTTGGAATGGCCACAGAAACGGAAGTATCAACGCGGACGGCTGCAATCCATATTGGGACTTTTGGAACTGCCTGTCCATTCTCGCAGCAACTTTGAAAATTGCTGTAAATCGTCTTTCCATCGCAGGCAGCCTTTGAAGACTTGGAAGTATGGGAAGTGCCATTGCAACAGGCCTCGGTTTTTTCGGGGTCTAGCACTCAATAAACCCTTCAAATCCAGGGGGATCAGGACGGGATTGCCAACCATTGACCTCCGCTCGAATCACGGAGGCGAAGTGGTCTAAACGATTGAACTGGTTTTCGATTGCGACATACTCAAATAGATTCCACTTACTTCCGCGATACCGATGGGGTCTCTGAGCAAAAGACCTCCAATCGGTCGGCGATTGTCGTAATGCAAGTCGGTTTGCTAGCTGCGTTTTTGCGTGGGTTTTCGATGCAGGCCGGCGGCGAGTCGACCACCTTTCACTTTTCGCGCCGTGCGCAGAGTTGCGGTTTTTTCTTCGTGGTCGGGCGGCGGGTCGTAGATGCGGTTTTCACAGTTCCGATGTTAGCCGATTGGCGCGGCGGCGGGGGCAAGAACGAGCCAGAAGTTTTTTCTTAGCTCGCCCGTCCGACGAGGAAGACGAGCAGCTAGACGCTAAAGGAAGAAGTTATGAAAGCGCGATGGCGCTGGGCGTGGGCGCTTTGAATTTTTTTTTTTTTGGGGCCGCCGGCGGCGTCGCTGTCGTCGCCGGTGGCTTTCAGGTCGTCGGGGTCGGGTTCTTCTCGCTGTCGTGGTCGGCCAAGGGTGAGTCAGTTCGTGGTTTGACGCAGGCTTGCGGATGGAAACCGGGTGTAGATTTCCGTATGTGTGAGCTTGGCGTGGCCCAGCATCGCTTGGATGTAAACGGAGTCGCGCGCCGCCGTGTTCGAGCATCCAGTGTGGCCATCGTATGACGGAACAGATTGCAAGAACGCGTTTTGCCGATGCCGTCTGTCGTCGACTGTAACGACGGACGTATTCGGTGAGCTGTCGGGGTTGATCGGTTCGCCTTCGTTGGTCAGGAACAGCGTCGGTCGTTGACACCGCGAGTGAGTTCGCGCGGAGCGGATTCGATGTAGACGGTGATCCATGACCAACGCATCGTTTGCCGATCGGATGATTTCGCGCTTTCTTCCCCTTGCCCAAAACCGGATCATTGATCGTTCTTCGCTCCGCGTTCGAATTGTCTCGAGACGGAAGCCCAAGCCAGTTCACCGCGTCTGATGCCGGTGCTGTAGAACGTTTCAAAGGATGCTCTGTCGCGAACGCCAAGAGGTTCGGTGATGTTCGGTGTCGGCCAAGGGGACCTGTTCAGGCTTCGTTGGCGGTGAGAACGGGGCTTAGGAGGCGGTGGCCGAGCTTGGGTAGATCGAGTTTTCACTGGCCGGGATTGAACGCCAGTAGTTTTTGCGGGCCAGCCAATTTGAACCAGGCGGCGGAAGGCTCGATTTTAAGGTGGCGGCGTGCTGCGGACCGGAACGACAGCGGTTTGTCTTGCTTCGGTTGCTGATGTTGATACAGATTTGACTTGGAATCGTTCGAGGATCGGTTTGGTGATTTCATTGGGCGTAAGATGCTGCGAGCGAGGCACCACAGCGGCGAAGCGGCGGAAAAGACTTGGATCGGTTGTCGATCGCAGTCGAGTAGTTTGCGGGCCACGAAGGATCATCGACGTGGATGTTGATGAAGTGTGGAAGCCGTGGCTTGTCGGTGGAGTCATGACGGGCGGTATGGTTTGCGTTGGCGTCTTCTTGACATGTTTCACCTCCAGAAGGGACGGAACGGGAAGGGTCACGAAAGGGCTTTCTGATCTTTGAAGACCAGAAGCCGCGTTGGATTCTTTCAGGATGGATGGCAGTACGACGAGCTGTTTGATTTTCGCTTCGCCAGATGTGCGTTTTTCGTTGTTTTAAGTTTGCTAGTTTCATGGCAGCCCCGTTGCTGGGTTTGCCATTGATTCGACGCGTCCGATGATTGGCCCGATATCACGCCGACTGCCCGATGATTCATCGACTTGCCCCGATGATGCCACGTTGACCCCGATGATTGATTGGTCGTAGTTGCAGTTTCGGGTTAGCTTTGTCACGTCGATCAGACCGCAACATCGTCGGTTGGACCCGCGCCCGCGACCGTCGTAGAAAGGTTCGTATTTCGACGCGGCGACCGCTCGCGCGATGGCGCCCAAGACGATATTCCATTTCAATCAGGTCGATCGACGTGCAGCTTGACTTGCGTTTTGCCCCCAGCCGAGTCGTTTCACGAAACGAAGCGGGACGAGTGAACCGATAACTTCGTTTGCTCAAGTTCCTGGGCGTCACATTCGTGCGAAACCAGTTCGTGGAGTTCATCAGCAGGGCGGCGCGATGCGGCGGTTTAGTTCGTCGATGGACTTGCCTAAACTTGATCGCTCAGTCGATTGGCTAACGCGATATCCCCGCCGCGCGTGACTTCGATGTAATCGACCAAGCTTCACGTTTCGTCGGTGCGGAGCGGTTTTGACTTCCGCGTTGATGTGGTTGTAGCAGTGGCGATGGAGCGAATCAGCGAGAGATATTTCATGTTGATCGCGGACGGCGGCGGGCCTTGGTCGTCGATTGAAGCGAAGTTCTTTTGCGAGCGGATTGAACGACGCTGAGCGAACGAAAGCAAAGCGTTTGCGAGTTTTGATGCAAGCTTAGCGGACGTTTCGCACCAGACTTGCCGGTGAGTAAATTTCCACGTTCGAGTGTTTCGTTCGTCGGCGTTGTTGGTCATGGATCGCGCGGGTTTGTTCGCGGTTTTCTCGACGGTTAAGACGATGCAGCGGTTCATGAGTTCTTCGTCGACTGTCGATGCACGTGGGGTCGTTAAGAAAGATCATTCACGGGGGCCTTCGGGACGTGGTATTCCTGCGAGTTTCCATGTCGTCCCGCTGCCGGGATCTTTTGCCCCGTTGCTGGCGATTCCGTTCAGTTGGTTCCTTTCAACCTTTTGGAGCAAAGCTTTTCAGGCGCGGTAGGCTTGGGCCTTGCCGCCGGGACGGCCTTCCCTTCTTCGGCGATTTCGGGGGAACCCCAGGGGGAATTTTTTGTTTTTTTTTTGAAATTTTTCTTTTCTTCTTTTCTTTTT
>Ga0163217_1117758_pt1 | contig 11546 bp, 9 predicted proteins | sample SynspAceP_FD_185933 | JGI IMG/M metagenome (GOLD analysis project Ga0163217, IMG submission 185933) | Saline lake microbial communities from Ace Lake in Antarctica - Synechococcus sp. Ace-P (PacBio error correction) | ecosystem: Environmental > Aquatic > Non-marine Saline and Alkaline > Saline ... | reverse complement strand
GAGGCCCATGCGATGAGATTAGCTGGTTTCGTGATTACTTATCAAAAGACGACGGCGTACTAATCTATGTTGCGCCGCAAGGCGGTCAGAATTCACATGATTGCACCCTCCATGCGGGTCAATATCATACTGGACAAAGGCGTGCTTCCAGGAGTTTTTGGCTGGCCGGCTATTCATGTTAAGAAAAGACGGTTAAAAGAAGATGCTCCAACCTTAGATAATATCTGTATTGATGTCGGAGCTCGAACAAAGCGGAAGTAGAGGGAAATGGGATTCACGTTGCTGTGTAATCACTTTCAAGACGAATTAGATTGAACCTGAATGGAAAAAATTTATTCAGAAGAGCCCTTAGATACCGAATTGGCGGATACATGATCGCCCATGGGTAGCGCCGAACGAATTCAAAAGAAATCTGGCAGAAATTTACCTTTGGGTTACATGTGTGAAATGCAGTTTCAAGGAAGAAATTGGACTAGAGCGCAGAATGATTCGGAAAGGATTCAAGGGCCGAAACGTAGCCATCATCACTGGATGTTGTTCACCGACACCACTGCACCAATGTTTATAGCAAAAATAGCAAAGCGGAGATCAAACTGCGGGTAAAGGCCAGTTTTGACTTACGGGCATCAGTTCACAAAAAAGTTACTGGTCTGATAATTGCTTACCGCAAAGGAAAAAATGGATTCCATTTCAGCGAATCTGCAGCCTCTCGAAGTACCGTACGGATACCGATGCTTTTGCGTATTCTAATGTGGTGTTCCCTCTGCAGTTTGATTTCTTTGCTTTAAAAAATACATGCATACTACGGTGGAGACGGCCAGTAAAGAGATTAATCGAACAGGTTATCAATTTGATGTATGAATTTTTTGATCGAGTTCATCCTAGTTTTGACTTCCGTTAATATAAAAGTAAGTTTTATCTCAGGAGAGCACATTCGAATCTTTATTTGGGTGTGCTCTTTCAAATTTCAGCCTGATATGAATTTTTTTAGATCAACTCCATTCGCTCCATTTTTTATCCCGACTATCCCGAGCGGATCATATCGCTAGTGCCGTCACAGACAGATTCATTGGTGGACTAGGCTTCAGAAAAACCTAATAGGAGTGACCAGTTTTGCGTCCACCCAAAATCGATCCGGAAAGCAAAAAAAGTTGTGGTAGGTGGACAAAAGACTTATCGGATGGATTTGATTGATGTGAATTAAAGCCCTGATTTGATTATTTGGAAATAAAGAGGGAAAATGAGGCAAACGTATAGGAATTTTAATGAATAAACATCCAGTATGGGATGAGTGATATCTATTACGTTGGAGGGATAGTCTGGAAATGAATTTTGAAAGATTGGCGTGAAATTTTTAAAGTGAAAAAAAGCAAAATCAATCTCAGGTAAGCTTCAGGATGATTTTCAAGAAAGATGAATTTCAAAGGCACAGCGGTTTATTTGAATTTGGAATTAAACCGATGATGGCAGTGAGTTTAAGGATACATTTATTTAATGAGATGTTACCCTATGCTGGATTTGAGAATTTCCATTAAAGATTAGCCGTTAGCCTTAAATCTTCATTAGAAGAACTTCCAGCGACTTGATCCCGAATAATCTACTATTGAGTTCAAGAGCCCATTTCCATTAAACCCAAACATTTGAAAGAATTTGAGAATGGTTACCCCAAGCCAAAAAATTTGTCATAGTCGATGGAGAGATGTTTTTCATGTAATGGATCAAGATTGTTAAAGGCAAAAAGAATACTTTTCAACCATTTAGAATCAGAGTGTGATTCTACCGATTTGTGGAAAATTCATATTTTATCAAATACTTTTCTAAAAATTTCAAATTAACTTTTGATCCTTGATCAGTGGACTCCTTTTCAATTTCATCTTTTTTTGGGGGGGGTCTCAATTTTTCCCCAAATTTAAAAAAAAAGGAGGATTGGAAAATGTTGAAAATTTAGTCATAAACTTAAACCATCAATACAATGAAAAAATTCAAAAATTGCATTTGTAAGCAATTGCTGGGCAATTGCATGGTCTGCGGACCTAAAGCTTCCGAAGATCTATCGAGGAGCTAGTGTGAGGAAAGGTAGTAGTACCGATAACTAGTCTAACTGAAGCAGAAAAATCTGATGGTTGGAGTTATTATTGATGGACAAAGGCAGTATGGTTGGAGAGCATTTAATGCTGACACCTTGCCTCCAATTGGATCATAGAAGAAGGGCGTTGAAAGGCCTTGGCGCGACAGGTGGTTCGGGATATCGGTCGGGGGACATTGTTTTTGGCCGATGGAATTCGAAGAGTTTGAAAATGGAGTTCACTTGGTAAGATTTCTCCTGGAGAAATACGGGCGTGTTCTATCACGTGGTGGAGGACCCGAAATATTAAAGCTCCTATCTTGACAGGACCTGAATATCAAGTTATTGACAGCTTGGTTTTCCCGAGGCCGCTCTGAAGGCTTGGCAATCGCTTGGTAGCAATTATGCCATGACTGAACCTGATTATGAAGAGTGGTGAAGCCAGCTGGAAGGAATGGCAATACTTCGAAAATCATATTTTTGCGGAGGGAGGATCAAGCTATTGGTTGAATGGAAAGCAGACTGTTTCCTTCGTACCCTATTCAGAAGATTGACTGGCTAAACGAAATTCAGGAAAATGGAATGATTTTTCCCTGACTATTAAAATTGCCAAAGGACAGGTTTGATTTTGCTCTCCAGCATCATGGAGATCCCAGTTTGGTTTAAAAATATTAAGATAAAGAAATTTATGAAAAAAATAGTTTTAGCAGGGAATACTTCTGCTTTTAGCGCAGATCACTTTGCCCAAAGAAACGAAAAAGTATTTAATGGTAAAACCGTTAAGGATGGGATCATTTACGACTGAGAAATGGATACGTTAGAAGATGCTTGCTTATCTCCGGAAAGTCGGTCCTGATAAGGGTATGTTATCTCGGTACTGAAGGGCATATATGATGATTTTTGAGATTACTTAGAGTTTAAGGCAAGAAGCAAATGGAATTTCTGGTGTATTCATAAGATCTACGGTGGGATGGAACCAAAGTTTTGGTTGGCAAGTGGAGGAGTAGGCACCTCCTGGTTCAGATACCGGGAGGAATTATATGGTCAGTATGGTAAGAGGTGGTTGTTAAAGCCCGATCCTGAGAAGATAAGCCTTGAAAATTTTGGAGAATGGAATAAAAATGCGAATTCGTTGTAAAAGGAGATAATGTGACTTCATACTTTGAACGAACCCGGAAATGATGGTGAACTTCAGATGCAAAGATTGGAGAGGGTAGTAAGGAGGCATTTTACTCCAAATCATGGATGGTGCGCGAGGAATAAGGTTTTACTGGAAAAAAATATCAGTTTTGAAAAGCTTAAAAGGACTATTTCTTTAAATATCAATGGCCGTTGGGAATCTAAGTTTCCCCCATACGGCATTTTAATTGAACTTTATAACCCTTCTACTCAGTGGGAATAGGAAAATAAGTAAACTTTTTTTTGTGAGTAGGTACCAGTATTAAACTGTGAATGGATAAAAAGGAGAGATTTTGCACCACCAAACGATTACGAAACGGTATCGCGGGGAAAGCTAAGAGGAACGGAAGATCGGGGAAAACGGGGAAAGGATTTGTTTGGGAAGTTTGAGAAGATTTATTTAAAATTTCTTTGCTTGTGGAAAAACATTCAGTTTACCTTCTGCATCCCAGTTCGGAAGGAAACGCGGAAAATTAAGAGGAGTAAAAATACGGAAGTCGGGTCTATCAGGCTAGTTTTTGACAATTGACCAAAAATGTTGGTTGGTAAAGTCTTGAAATGATGTAAGGCCGAAAAAAAGTTAATAACCTGAATAAAGAAAGAGAAACTTGGCTCTTCGGTGGCCAAGTCAAAATAGTGTATATAGTAACTTACAATGGAGAGTTGATCCTGGCTCAGGCATGAACGCTAGCGGCAGGCCTAATACATGCAAGTCGAAACGCAAGAGTTTTAGCCAAATTAGAGGCCCTGAAGTGCGCGAACGGGGGTAACGCGTATGCAAAACCTTACCCTATACAGGGGGATAGCCCGGAGAAATCTGGATTAATACCCATTGGTACTAAGATTGATGGATTTTTGTTTTAGTTAAAGATTCATCGGTATAGGCATGGCATGCGTCTGATAGCTAGTGGCGGATGTAACCGGACCACCAAGGCGGACGATCAGTAGGGGTTTGAGAGGAAGGTCCCCACACTGGCCACTGAGATACGCGGCCAGACTCTCGGAGCAGCAAGTAGGAATATTGGGCAATGGACGAAGAGTCTGACCAGCCCATGCCGCGTGCAGGAAGAACGGCGTTCTGCGTTGCTTAAACTTGCTTTATCTGGGAAGAAAAAGATCCATGCGTGGAAAACTGCCGGTACCAGAATGATAAGCACCGGCTAAACTCCGTGCCAGCAGCCGCGGTTAATACGGAGGGTGCAAAGCGTTGTCCGGATTTATTGGGTTTAAAGGTGCGTAGGGGCGGCGCTATTTAAGTCAGCGAGTGAAAGTTTTGGGCTCAACCCCAGAAATTGCCTTGATACTGGATAGCTTGAGTATTTGGAGGGGTACATGCGAATTGGATGGTTGTAGCGTTGAAATGCCATAGATTACCATCAGAGAACACCGATAGCGAAGCATTGACTGGCCAATAACTGACGCTTGATGCACGAAAAGCATGGGTAGCGAAACAGGATTAGATACCCTGCGTAGTCCATGCCGTAAACGATTGGATTACTCGCTGTTATTGCCCATTGTGTGTAGCGGCCAAGCGAAAAGCGTTGAAAAGTAAGTCCACCTGGGAGTACGCTCGCAAGAGTGAAACTCAAAGGAATTGGACGGGGGTTTCCGCCACAAGCGGTGGAAGGCATGTGATTTAATTCGATGATTACGCGGAGGAACCTTACCTGGGCTCAGTAGAATGTGAGGAGATGATTTAGAAGATAGATCAGTCAGCAATGACCCGAAAAACAAGGTGCTGCATGGCTGTCGCAGCTCGTGCCTGAGGTGTTGGTGTAAGTCCCGCAACGAGCGCCAAAACCCCTATGTTAGTTGCCAGCACGTAATGGTGCGGGACTCTAGGACAGACTGCGCTGCGCAAGCAAGAGAGGAAGGAGGGGACGACGTCAAGTCATCATGGCCCTTACGCCCAGGCGACACCACGTTGCTTACCAATGGCGCATTTAACAGCGGGTCGCGACCTAGCATAGGATTGCCAACTCTTAAAGTGCCGTCTCAGTTCGGATCGGGGTCTGCAACTCGACCCGTGAAGCTGGGAATCGCTAGTAATCGCGCATCAGCCATGGCGCGGTGAATACGTTCCCGGACCATTGTACCACCACCGCCCGTCAAGCCATGGAAGTTCGGGTAGGAACCTGAAGGCAGTAACCGAAAGGAAGCTTGTTTAGGGGAGAATACGTAACTGGGCCTAAGTCGTAACAAGTAGCCGTACCGGAAGTCGGCTGGAAAACACCTCACTTTTCTGAAAAAACTCGAGTAATTACGCAGGAGGCCTTACACATGTTCAACACCATCTACCTTGGTAAGCAAGGGAAATAAAGTCATTGACATGTTGAGCAGAAATTGTACAGAGTGGATCAGTAATGATTCAAAAGTTAAAGTAAGTGAAATAAGGGCGCACGGGGGATGCCTAGGCTCTCAGAGGACGAAGAAGGACGTGATAAAGCTGCGAAAAGGCTACGGGGATTGCGCCAACAATGCGAGTTGATCCGTAGATATCGAAATGGGGCAACCCAGCCAATTTATTTGGTATTCCGTGAAGGAAGCGAACGTGGGGAACCTGAAACTATCTAAAGTTAACCCATAGGAGACGAGAAAATAATAATGATTCCGAAGTAGTGGCAGCGAAAGCGGAACAGCCCAACCGCACATGTTACGCATGTTCGGTTGTAGGACCTGTTATAATTCAAAGTCAATCCGACGCAAGAATAGCGTGGGAAAAGCTAACCGAAGGGGTGAGAGTCCCGTATTGGAAGGATTAGGTAATGAGACGGGGTTATCCTGAGCTAGGTCGGGACCGGAGGAATCCCGATTGAAAATGCCGGCCATCGATTAAGGCTAAATTACTCCTGAAGACCGAAGTGAACTAGTTACCGTGAGGGAAAAGTGAAAAGTACTGCCGAATAGGAGGGTGAAAATAGAACCTGAAAACCGCATGCGGCTTACAAGCGGTCGGAGCTGCGCGATGCAGTGACGGCGTGCCTTTTGGCGCATAATGAGCCTACGAGTTACTCCTCATCGGCAAGGGTAAAGGTATTCAGTACCCGTACCCGGAGCGAAAGCGAGTCTGAAAGGGCGATTGAGTCGGTGGGGGTAGACGGCCGAAACCTAGGGATCTACCCATGGCCAGGTTGAAAGTTGTGGTAACACACAATTGGAAGGACCGAACCGATAAGCGTTTGAAAAAAGCTCCGGGATGAAGCTGTGGGTAGGGAGACAATAGTTAACGGAGCGCGGAAACTCCGAGTCTTGAGTGAGAACGGCACCTAATTGTTCACAAACTGGAACATAGCTCGCACTGTCCCCGAAAGGTCTCCTTATATGTGGAACGAGAACTGCGGCGAAGGACTTCTACCGTACGCGAGAATTGTATGATGAGGTAGAGCTACCGATTAGGACTAGTTGGGATGTTCCACCGCACAATGTCTTTCTACCGAGCAAACATCCCGAGCTGACCAACGTCCGTTATCCGGGAATCATCATAGAGAACCAATGAGCAGCCGCAGTTGAGGGCTCTGCCCGTGCCCTTGAAGGGGCCATTTTTGACGTGAGTCGAAGATGGGATGAAGCGAACTCCAGACCGCTTCCGCTGAAGCGTCAATACTCGAGATAGGCTTGAAACAAAGGTGGTCCAGTTGCAGAGAAAGCAGGAGGTGCATTGGAAGGCAGCTAGTCTTTTAAAGATGTGCGTAACAGCTCACCTGGTCGCAGCGACAGGGCGTCGATAATAATCCGGCGCATCAAATCTTTAGTACCGAAGCGAGGGATTCGACTCCCAATTTATTGCGAGCCGACGTGGTAGGGGAGCATTCCAACGCAGTGAAGGTATGGCGTCAGCTGCTGCTAGGAGCTTTGGAAAAGCAAAATGTTAGGCATAAGTAAACGATAATGCGGGCCGCAAAACCCGCACACCGTTAAGACCCAGGTTTCCCTGATCAACGTTAATCGGATCAGGTTAGTCGGGACCTAACGCGAACCCGAGAGGGTAAGTGATGGACAATGGGTTAATATTCCCATTACTATTATACAGGTTGATGGGCAGTGACGGGTGATGAAAGGATTCCGCCCGGTGACGAAATACCCGGCGTTAAAGGTAGTAGTATTGGCTGCATAGTTAAATGGCGTCGGCTAGCCGAAGCTGATAGTACTGAGCGTTTACGGACAATCAGGATAGTGATCCTAAGGGCTTCCAAGAAAACTTCTAGCGTTAAGCGTATAGATACCCGTACGCAACCGACACAGGTGTCAGAGAGTATCCTAAGGTGCTCGATGTGAATCATGGTAAGGAACTCGGCAAATAGCCCTTTAACTTGTCGGGAGAAGGGGCGCCCCTTCAGCAAATTGAGGTCCGCCCAGTGAAGAGGCCAGGCGACTGTTTAACAAAAACACATGGCCTTTGCAAAGTTATAACGACTAAGTATAAGGACCTGACACCATGCCCGTGCGGAAGCGTTAAGAGGGGATGTTATTCGCAAGGACGCATATGAATCGAAGCCCCAGTAAACGGCGGCCGTAACATTATAACGGTCCTAAGGGTAGCGAAATTCCTTGTCGGGTAAGGTTCCGACCTGCACGAATGGTTTTTTTTTTTTTGTAACGATTCTGGGCACTGTCTCAGCCATGAGCTCCGGTGAAATTGTAGTCGCGGTGAAGATGCCGCGTACCCGCAACGGGACGGAAAGGACCCATGCACCTCTTTACTGCAACCTTAGTTATTGGTAGCTGCGACAAATGATGTGTAGATAGGTGGGAGACTTTGAAGCGGCGGTCGCAGATTTCGTGGAGCACTGTTGGGAAAAATACCCACCCTGTTTGTTTGGTACTAACCGCCAGGCGGCGGACATTGCTTGGTGGTAGTTTGGACTGGGTGTCGCCTCCAAAAGGATAAACGAGGCTTCCAAAGGGTTCCCTCAGGACGCTTAGGGTAACCGCTACGAGGAGTGCAATTGCATAAGGCGAGCGTGGGACTGTAAGGCCGGGACAAAAGCCGAGCAGGGTGAAAACACGGGTATAGTGATCCGGCGGTTTTGAATGAAGAGCCGTCGCTCAAAGGATAAAAGGTACGCTGGGCATAACAGGCTGATCTCCCCCAAAGAAAGCTCATATCGACGGGGAGTTTGGGGCACCTCGATGTCGGCTCGTCACATTCCTGGCGGCTGAAGAAGGTCCCAAGGGTTGGCTGTTCGCCATTAAAGTGCACGCGAGCGCTGCGTTCAGAACGTCGTTTGAACAGTTCGGTCCCTGATCTGTTGCGGCGTGGGCAAGTTCGGAGGACCTGACCTTAGTACGAGAGGACCGTTGGACTGCACCGCCGGTGACGCGGTTGTGATGCCAATTGCATTGGCCGCGGTAGCTACGGCGGGAAGAGATAACGCTCGAAAGCATCTAGTGCGAAAACGTTCCTCAAGATGAGACTTCCAAATTAGGGCCGTACAGAGACGATGACGTTGATTAGGACTACAGGTGTAAAGCAGTAATGTCATAGCTGAGTAAGTACTAATTTCCCAAAAAGCTTACGCTATTCTAGTTACAATTTCTGCAAAAAACATGTTATATGATCCTTAATACCAAGCGTTTAAAGAACCAAGTTACAAGGAAAAGAACTTAAGATATTTACCTACAAGCAAGTTAGGTTAGCAAATCAAGAGTAAAGCAGACCAGAACAAGAGCACAAACTCTTGAAGTTGGTATCTAATCCTCCTGCATCTATGAAAAACATAGGCGGCCTAGCGCAGGGCGGTCCCACCTCTTCCCATCCCGAAACAGAGAATTAAGCCCGTGCCAGCGCCGATCAGGTACTGGGTTACTTCCGGGAAGAGTAGGTCGCCGCCTCATTTATTCTAAAGCCAGCTACATAGCTGCCTTTTTGCGTTAAACCATCTTTTGTTCCCCAGGCTTGCTTGGAATTATAGCCACTAAAGATTCAGGCTTTATAAAAATCGGGAAGCCCGCCTCATTCGCCCCTTAAACCATTTGGTTCACTCCAATGGGCTTTATTTTTTAGTCTGCAATACCTTCCATACTCCCTTGAGGAGTAAACGCTCGCAGGAAGTTGGCAACCCTTGTTTATTCTAAAACCCAGCTATTCCTGTAAACCGAAATTATTTATTCCAACTGAGCAGGACCAATCAAATAAAAAAGAGCGTCCATACTCAATTTTAAATTGCACCAATCCAATCTGGTTTTTTTGCGTTATTCAATATCTAATTAATTCCGTAATTATCCGTAAAATGATGTCAGTAAAGCCTCTTTGGTCTGCTTTATCTGGCAGGCCTGTGACCGCTCCGTTAGCCATCGATGAGACCGAAATGCTTGCTGTTTACCAATATTTAGGGCGCTGTTGCCTTTTTACTAGTTCAATTTACGAATATACTATTAGTTTAACACTTTTTCATTATTGTCTTAATTAACTATTGGGTCCATGAATCTCATCTATACTCACCTCCCGTATCAGAGCTACCAATTATAATACATTACGAAAAAAGGCTTTGTTTGTGAACAAAGCCTTTTTTTTACCCAAAACCGTAATTGCATTTAATTGCATCGCTACGTGTCATGCGAATCATGAGGTGAATTGGCTGGAGATGGGGATTACGGTGTTTATCGTGAAATAGTTTTCCATTCATTCGTAATTAAGCTTACCAAACCGTGATGCATATTAAGTCAATTGGGTTATTCGCAAAATGAGTGTTGAATTCTTCAATGGCATTTAAAGTTTCTCTTTAGCAGGTGGATAAAAGGAATCAAACGGAAGGGTAAGACATTCTTCTGGTAAGACCGACTGAGTGGAAGCAGCGTACCCCTTTTCTGGGAATTCCATTATCAGTACAAGAAGCCATCGTTTATTAAGCCCAATTTGCTTTTCATTTGGTATGAATTCTTGCGAATTTTACTCTCCCTGAAGGAAAAGTTTAAACTGTAATGATCAAATGTCATCCACCAGATGCTGTGGGAGTCATTATTCTCGAATAAACGTGGCTATCTTCCCTTAAATCTTCCAAGACTTTTTTCCAATCTCTGTTCTGCGTCATAGTTTTATTATTTAAAGTAAAAGATATAAAAAAAAAGCGCTGAAATATTCAAAAACGCCTTTTCCCATTTAACTGAAAACTCTCAAATTTTAACTGCCGCACATTTATCACATCCTTCAGATCATCTAGTGAGCAGCAATAGCATCTCTTGTTTTTCTACTTATTTGCAATTTCAGCAGGGCTTGGATCGCTACTTTTGGTTGCCCTTCCGAGCTGTGAATTTGTCCAAGGTGAATTTAATCCTGCTGCGAGCTGCCTGAAGAAGCGTAGCGTAATTACATGCCTGTTTGCAAATCCCTTTTCCAAGCGTAGAAGTGCATCGAAAAAAGTCGATATTTTCCAAAATTTCGGATCCTGCATGAAAATATTCATGCTTTGTGCATTGACATATGTAAAGACTCTATCTTGCGACCAAATCGATTTAATTAGCTTTTTGTGAAAATCTCCCATACGGTTTTATAAATATCTTTGATTGTGTCTGCGGGGACTCAGGGACTGACTGTATTGAGCCATTGGTAGAGATTAACTTATTCCGCATTTGTCATTCCCAAAGGCCAATCTGAATCAAATCTTTCATCAAATGTTTGGTTCACAATAATGAACTCACCTGATGAGCGTTCTTCTGGTATAGATTTTGAAGTGTAGGCTCGAAACAACTCATTATTCCCAGGATTTGAAGAAGTCGAGGCTGTTTGGCATAGCGAAACTACAAGCAAACGAATTCCTCCAGCACGCTATTTCTTTACCTTTTCTTTTAAATTACTGACCAGTTCCATCTTTGGGACTTTTGGAGTTACCACCCCACATATTTCAAAACTGTAAAATTCCTTTTGAGGCTGTGATCCACCAATAGGATCTGTAAGTTCCTTTGAAACTTTCGCAGCTTCCATCGAGTTTTCTACCGCAGCAAAAAAATAGGATGTTTCAGAAGATTATCTTTCATTTAAATCCTTTTGCTTCTGCAGATTCCAAAAGGCATTCGAAGTAGAATTGAAAGCATCCCGCCCAATCCTTGAATCCCCAGTCCAATGGGGCGATGTCGGAAATTTTTGATCTTTGGCTTTCTTCAACTGCGAATAAAAAAATTTAACCGCCCGATCCACTTTTGTTTTTTCAAGTTCCGCGTAAGCTACTTTTAGTGATCTGTAAAGGGCTCGTCGTGGTCAAAAGAAACCAGCTTTCCATCCAAGAAACCTTCTCAAACAAACCCAAAAACAACGGAGGGAGGAGGGAAAAAGAGAGGAGGAAATCTTCTTTTCCGAGACCCTTTT
>Ga0163217_1072117_pt1 | contig 11546 bp, 8 predicted proteins | sample SynspAceP_FD_185933 | JGI IMG/M metagenome (GOLD analysis project Ga0163217, IMG submission 185933) | Saline lake microbial communities from Ace Lake in Antarctica - Synechococcus sp. Ace-P (PacBio error correction) | ecosystem: Environmental > Aquatic > Non-marine Saline and Alkaline > Saline ... | reverse complement strand
GGTCCCCAAATATGGTGTATGCCTCTCCTTTTTCAATTGACTATCACTTTTGAACAGTGACTTTTAAGGGATATACCAGTTTTTATCTATATCCTAAACACAACTTTTAGAATTTTCTTGGTATTTTAGCCCTTCTTCTAGCACTCAGCAACATACTCAACATCTTCAGGCATGAACAAACTTCTGCCCAATTGCAAAGGACACGATTTCTTCGTGGACCAATCCGTAACCCTAAGACATCTCCTCCCAATTTACCTTATTTCTATTTAGATTAGAGATTTCGGAAAACCCTTCGAAGCAGTTTCAACGCTAATTCATATCTTTCTTTTAAGACTGAGCTTGAAAATTTCTCGTTCCTTCTCTTTGGTAATATCTATTGAAACGATTCCGATAAACTGAGCGTTCTTACCTGGCTTATTCACTTCAAAAATGGAGTCTCGAGATAAGCACCACATCAAGTTCCATCTGATTTTTTAAACCGATACTCGATTTCAAAGCTTCTTCCCATCTTAGATGGCAAAACTATTAGACATGTGATTTTCTAATTAGAGTTGATCTTCGGTGGGATGAAAGTCCATGAATTTATCGGAACCAAGACTATTGATTGTATTCTAGAGTGTACCAGTTGCTTTTGTGTATTGTGTGTTCGATATAGACATTATATCCTTCTTCGAAATTAAAACACATTAAATACGCATAAAGAGCAACTAACACATTTATTTTGAAGAATTCATCTATTAATTCATAACTTACCGGAGGTATTGCTGATTAATCTCTTACGGCAGACAAGGACTTATAAGTTGTCCGAAGCTTGAGCATTAATTTTTAATCCCAATGAATGAATTAGGACTACGGCTATTTTACGATTAAGTTTATCTGGTTTCAACTCGTTACAAATGCAACTCCCTGTCAATAATAATAATGGACAATTTTCACTCCGGGATAACTCACTCCAAACATGAAATACCATTTCTTAATTGTCTCTAAAGTCTTCAATAAAAGTAAACATCGTTGATAGCCAAATAATCACGTTTGGAAATTTGTCCAACCACTCTAGTTACTCTGCTCTTTATATGGACTTATATTAATTTTTGCAGTGATTGAAACTGCTTAGCACCAAATATCAAATTAAATTTTATTCATTTTTTAGTGGAATTTACTTTCAGCAGCTTTTGGGCAAGGGTTCATCTCCTTTAGCTAGCTTTCAACTTTTTCTGTCAATAGTGGTTGTTCGCACCACTTCCAGTTTCAATTACCATACCTCTCTTTAAATGCCTCATTTTGGAAATGGGATTTGAAAATGGAAGCATTCATTAGCAGCTCAACCTTCCATCATGTATTCTTAAAAAGGAATCTATGACATTACTTTAATTGCCAAAAATGCCTTGGGTCATTTCTGAACCTTGCAGTTTAAAAAATGCTATTACCGTTAAATTGGACATCCAATGCCTGACTTATAACTTACTCTATTATAAGCTGTTTGAATCAAATTCGAATAAGTGGTTTAACATCTATCTACTGTTGGAATAAACTACCTTGGGATTTCGGGTGGAAATCTTCAACCCTAAGAACCCCACCTATTCATATGCTGTTTCGGAATTATGGTAAGTTTGATGGTATCTGATAGTTTTGGGATGCAGTAATTTTCAACAAGCCAATCAAGCCATTACAATTCAAAAATTCGCCATCAGTTTTCCTTTCTGTCAATGACAGTGTAGGATGTGTACTTCACAGCTTTTTCATTCAAGTGGCCATGGCAATTCAATTACTAGCTGAGCATTGGTTTTTTGGTTTGATGGAATCTAGCATTCATCCATCTAAAATTAACAATGCAAGAGCATTATTCAATAACGTTTAATCCGCCATTAACCAGTTCGGACTGATCAGACATTTACGAAAAGGTCAACAATTTAAATTCAATAAGCCAAATTTAGAGATTTCACCTCATCAATTTAACTACGGGTTGTACACCGATTAACTGTTAAGCTTTTATAAAAGCTCCCCAATCCAAGGTATCTACCTTACCAATGGAACCTTGGAGACAAAAGGGATTCAGCGGAGGATAGCATCATTGCCAACTTTGATAGTTCAGAAGTTATCAATAACCTTGATGACCAGGCATATTCAGTAATGGTGTGTAGTCAGTAGATCATTAACTTAAAACCGTTTTATTAAATTGTGAAGGTGTAGTCAACGCTTCATTTAGCTACGACACTGCTGCATTGCTGCCAAGAATGGAGTTGTTCAATTTATTGAATACACAACAATTTAAGTGCCAAATTCATTCCACAAGGAATTTTGGTGACCAATCACTACTTCAATGTCATAAATCCATCGCATTTCATATAATCAATCAGGCACTACTCCGTATACTTTAACTGTAACGGATACTAGGCTTGTGCTCCAATACCTACACTAACATCCAATTGACATAAAGACGATTAAAGCTACAGTTCTCAACTAAAAAGACTGGGGATGCTTCCGCTTACTATTATATTTTTTCAAAACCTAGGCTCAAACGCAAATAAAGCATTTGGAACTATGGATGATCGGCGGACACATCACAAAAAAGAACCCTTCATCATACCTACCAGTCAAGCGGCAAGTTTGATGTTTCATAATAAATTTTGAGACTACTTCAGGATGCATGATTCCATTTACATACACTAACTTTATGTACTGCTTTGATGATACGCTATTCAGAAAAACTTGTAGTGGACACTTATGGGTTGTTGCACTCCCTCGTGACTATTTAGACAATCAACTGGGCGCAAAGAATGGACCTGGGATTATGGGATTGGAGATGAACATCACTGCTTAAAAATACCACAGTATACCCTAACAACATCCCAGGCACAATACACCTGTACCGTTAAAACCTTTTAGTTCAAAAATGAGATGCCCTATTTACATCGAAAACTACGCTACTCGTACAAATAGTAGTATAGTTCCTAAATAATAACCACATTGCGATTTGACTGTCAGCAGCGAATCATTACAAGTTGACCGATTCTACGGAAAAATAGCTACTAGCTAGAGTTGTGAAACTTGGAGATGGAACGTATTCAACTTTACAAACGTCCAACTCATCAATTTCCGACAACCACTCATCATTATGGACATCTCCTTAACATTATATCACCTCAAAAGGCCTGCATGCAGAAGTGATTTACTTTCTAATTATATTGATCTTTAAAAGTTGTTTAGAGCGGAGTGAAGTCACCAACAAACTCAGGTTAAGGAATTCGGGCAACCACAAATAAGTCAAGATTTACGATCACATTCACGGCGTTTTATTACTCAGAAAAGTGCGCTCCACAAATGGTTCGATTCAGCAAATCCTGACACCAATGCATTATACTTGGAGTTAGGGATTTTGGAGTGAAATACTTCTATATTGGAGCATCCATGCACGTTTATTGAACACCAGGGACAATACACCGTAATCTTAATTACTGACACCCAATGGGTAAAGACAATATTGAATAATTATAACAGTAAATGGGCCTTTAGCCACTTTACCACAAGTATTTCCTATGGGTGCGACAGTGCTTCAGTCATGTTTTAACACACCTCTTTAAATGGTAAATTAAAATGGGACTTGGAATTTTGAAATAGTTATTCGACTCCCACTTCTATTCATAAATCAAAAATGTTCTCTCGGTTATTCAAATTTTCGAAATCAATCCAATTGACTTTTAGTAAAATACACCATTGGGGTGTTCATCCTCCAGTATACGGATTTTTAAATTTCCCGAAAATGTGAGAATTTTGATTTTGTCTCCAGAGTCGCTTGTGGTTGGAGATTCCTTTATTCTTTAGTGCAAGTGGACTCTTCTAGCTACCTATAGATGGGTCTTTTGGAGATGAGAGTTTCGGATGAGTTCGCAAATGGACCATTGCACACCTATTCTGCGGCAGGTACTTACCCAATCCAAAGTAATCAGCCAAAAAATTCCATTGGATGCGAAATCATTCATCACACTTAGCATTCTATTCAATTAAAGGTTGCCACGCGGAATTTACTATAGATGGACACGGGTAAATTGCAAAACGAAACTATGTTTATTTGTTCCAAAAGACATCAATCCGGACGCCTACGAATGGAATTATCGGAAATGGGGTTAAAAGTCACAGTGTACTTTCCTATCAATAAAATTAAACCAAGCGGGAATCCACCCAAATTGAGCTTGAGTGTTTCAACAGGTGTCAAAACAATTTCACTTCATCCAACTGCGGTTCAGCGTAAAAGGATGTGAAGCAAACTTCAAAATTGAACAATTAACCAACTGCTACCCATTTCCAAACTTTTCTGATAACTGACACAAATTTCAATAATAATTCAGTGGGAATGGAAAGTTGATAGCACAAAAATTAAATAACCCAAAATCAACTACTTCTTTTCGTTCACACATAACAGTTCACTCAACATTTCACTAAAAAGTTTACAGCGCAAAACGGTTGCATTGATTCTATTCTTAAAGTATTCTATCCTTCAACTCTTCATTCGATTTTGAAATATTAGCACACATCTGGCTGTGCGCCCGCTTGCGTTTAACTTCGTAAATAAAGTCATCAAACTCTATCCACTCCTTCTGGAGGTTTTGGCGATGGAATACCTTACTCGCAACACAACCCAAACTCATAGTTATAAAATGAAGTGATCTTTCTCTGTGGCAAGTTAATTACCAACAGTTATAGAACGGGTGCTACGACAACGACACTTTTCAAAATCTGCCACTTCAGTTCATCAATTTGCTGCCAGAGTATCACTACTTCATACAATAGCACCATGTGCTCCAATGATGCGCCCATTTTTAGCAGACAGTTCAAATACCGCTACTCTTGGGAAATGGAGCTTTGGGTGATGGCACTATTTTCTACGCTAAGAATTCCACTAACAAATATACCCAACCAGGAAAATATCGATGTATCGTTGTATTGGTAACAAATAATAAATCGGCTGTAATTGACCCCTTAGACAGTCCGAAATGAAGTTTTACGTCCCAGGACCTAATGCGAACTTTTCAGTTTCTGACCTTGTTGTTTGTGGCATAAGTCCCAATCATTTTCTGACTCTTCATATTGACGCCGTCAATGGAACTGGTTTTTGGAGATGGAAATACATTCAACCCTGCAAAACCCCATCCTACCACCTACAACACAAACCATAGCACATTATTCCGTAACGCTTTCAAATCCAATAGATCATTCCTGGAATGTCAGATGGATCTATCACAATGCCAACCCAAAATTTAACCAGTCAATGGACAACCAAGTGGCGAGTTTCAAGATCAACAGATTTCATAGTTGTGCCATTTAAAGTAGAATTTACTGCATGACTGCACGCAACGAAAATATTGGAGTGGGATCCTAGGAACTGCTTCATGACTATAAATGACAGTCTGTAATTTATACATTTATTAACCAGGGGTTACTATTCTATCTCTTTACACTACTGAGAACGAAGCAGGCTGTATACAGACAGCACACGATTTTGACGCTTAATTGTTCTTCATTACACCCAACTCTTAAAATCAACCCATATTCCAATGTTTGTAGCAATGACAAATCCATAAAACTTATTCTCAAGAAGCTGAGGAGTTTTGGGGTTTACGGCTGACAGGAATTAGACCCTCTTACAGGCATATCTTGACCCAAATAAAAGCTACAAGCAGGAATATCGATACCGATCAATCTATACGTTTGAAGGGTGCTTGTCCAAATAAGCGATACTATTTCTACATTAAAATATAAAATCACATGAAGTAGATTTCTCATCAAACCAATGTTTGAGAGTTTGCATCAGTTAGATGGTCAATTGAAAGCACCATTTTAGGGAATCTACCTTCTAATTCAAAACCCAATTTACAATTGGGAACAAAAATGGCGTTAACATTATGGGAGAAACCCCATACATAAGCAAACCTTCTCGGCAGGGGTATTTATGCATAAGTCTATAGTAAAAAGTAGAGAATGGATGCAGTTAGTATCATCAAAAAGCCTGCCGCTCATTAAAGTATTTGATTCTTTCCTTCTGAAACATCTATGAATAGGAGATTTACTGTTTTGAATGAATTAATGAATAATACATCAGATTGGCAAAAGAATACAGAACAATCTGCTTTTAGTTCAAAAACATTCTATCCCGTAAATCATCTTCAGGCTAGTTCGTTCAAAGCACTTCATACTTTTAGTGATCCGAATCAAATCAGTTAATATTGACAAATCATTAAATACACTTGACTGTAATTTATTGTTCAAGATGTGTCACGATAAATGTGGAACAATGGAATTAAGGTTTAATGATGTTCCTTTTTCATTGCACACACTCAATGTGAGCGCTAAAAGCTTAAATAACGAGTGCAATTAATATTCAATAGGAACATTACGAGGGCGCCCAAAATCGATTCTATGAAGTCTTTCAAGATTGAAGTGGCAACAAACCACCCCCCCAATCCAAAGTAGATCGCTACTGGTTAAATTTCTCCCTTAGCCATTATCTATAGGACACTAGCTGCTTACTGCAGGATAATTATAGTTACAGAAATAAAGCCATTGAGCCCCAAACGGTCTAACGCCAACGGCATTCATACAGCAGATTACCCAGTTCATAAAAATGCGAACGAGGGATCTTCTTCAATTTACAGACATCAGATACTTATTCCGAGCTACTGTGGGAGAGGAACAACAGTTCTGTCTTAGTGGAATGGACTGCAGTAAAGTAGCTCACTGAATTTGCGACGGGCTATGTACACTTTATCGCATCAATGGATAACATAAATTTACTCCAATTACTTTGTTTCCAAACTGAGACGACTTTACCAATGATAGAAACACTTCAGTTGAACCTAGAGCGATACTTTTATCAAAGTTGGTGAAGTAATCACTTCTCAGTTTAAAATAAAAATGAGTGACGAAACCACTTGGAACATCAATTACTTCTAACAAATCAACTCAAATCGACTGATCATACAGGTAAACATTAAGTGGGACTGGATATGAAAAATGGGCACAGTGGAGTAACACACTACGAATACAGCGTTTAAATAATTCACTAAGTGGGAACACATTAGATCAGTACCAGAGGAAACGATCGAGATCAGATTCATTAATTTCTAGTAAATGAATTAAGGTTGCCAAGATTGATTCAAGGTTATAAGACAATAAAATTCCATCATTTATTTCACCTTTTAAAAACTCAGTTCTACAAAATAAAGCAATTACGGGTCTGCTGGTACAAATCCCTTGACGTGGGGAAACTCCTCTTCTTAGCAGTCGCATTCTAGTCGTAAACTTACATGTTAACTATTAACAACTGCTAATGAGTACAGCAAGATGCTCATTCTTTTATCTCTCTCCAACAATTAATTTACTGGCCATTATTTATTATTGTTAAGGTTGGGGCGTGCCCAAAATAAAGCCAGCTACTCAAATGAAAAAAAGAAGTCTTCGTGTATCGCAAGGTTCAAAGATGACGCTACGAAGAATTGAAAGATATCTAATACAACTTGGAGATTCGAAAAGACGCAAACAACTATTTATCTGCCCAATGGCATTTACGCCACGATCATGACGGAATCAAACGAGTCCATTTGGGCAGACAGCTTGGGCATTAATGTTGAAGACATATCAACTGTTTGGGGGGAATTAATTTCTCGAATCTAAGCGACATCGCATATAAATGGGATGGCTCGCACAAAGGGACGAACACGTTCCCGATGGAGTGTTATGTATAAACACTAGATTGCCAAAAGACTAGTTACTGGCAAACGGATTTCCGAAAAAAACTGGAAAACCGTAACTGTATTGCATTTAAAGTCGAAACTTATGAAAACACATCTAATTCTATTTGTTTTAGTAATGGACTTTTCTTTCAACTGCTGTTGAATTCACACAAAGAAACCTCATTTCACAATTTTATTACTACAATCAGTATCAATCTAAATCCTGCGTTAGCAGGAATTTTCAAGACAGAATCAAATTGACTTTAAACTATCGGAATCAATGGCCTCAAATCCAAAATTCCTTTATCACTCAAACAATGTAACTTTTTGAGGACAAACTTGATCAGTCCCAAAAATAATGGGCTGGTTGTTAAAATTGTTTACCGTGACAAAAGCCGGAGAGATGGAATGCTTTACCTCTACTGCTTATTCAGCGGAGATGTATATGCCATGGAAATTAAGTTGAGCAAAACCACTCTATTTAAGAGTCCGCGAATGACAGCAGGTTTGTTACTCAAAGGAATGTAGGCCTGGACATAGATTAGTTTTTTTGAGGATATGATTGATTCTAGAGAAGGAATAGTCTAACAATAGTCAACAAAAAAGTATGGGAGAACGCAACCTCTACTTTGACGCCTCTCAGTGGACGTATTTCATTTTTCTAAAAAAATACTATAGGTGGGTTTTTCAGGCATATCGAATATTAACAGGCGAAAAGGGTATTATTAATAAGGAATGGAACCTCAAAACTAAAAAGAAGGCTTTCCCTACATGGAGCAGCAAATATCAATATAAATGTAGTAGTTGATGATAGCATTTCTCAAAATAATCATTCAGGGCAAAACAAGGGCACTATTCACAAAGTATAACTTCTTGGTAGCATCTATAAAGCCAAAAATTCATTGTTTTTGGTTTTGGTATGCGAATTCCGAATCAATGGTAAATGATATTCGGGCAGTCAAAGGCAAACATTTCAAATCGGTATTTCTTATGATCTTATCTCTTCAATGATGGGAATCCAATTTAATTTCACATGAACTCTCTGGTATGTCCAACGGTTTAAATAAACCAAAGAACGGGACCTAAACAATACAGAACAACTCTTGTCCAAAATTTTTAAATTTAACAAACTCCACAAAACATGAAATTAATACAATTACAAACAGTGAGTAGTAGAATCAGGTTTAACCATCATTCTTCTAGTAATTTATGCAATTTGTGCACAGTAACGGTCTTATTCACAAAAAATTCAACCATTAATGGCTTATGGGACTCTATGCAAGCTAGGGCGACATGGGATTCCTCAGAAAGGGACGCAGTTTAAAAATTTTACATATCATACTTACACTGGACATTGTGAAATTCAATGGTTCTGGACTTACCACATCGATGAGGTCTGTTAATAGATTCCTTCAGGGCGGAAGTAAACACAAAAATAGATAACAAGACTCTGGTCAACTTAAAATATCTGGAACATTTTGACCACTTGGGAGGTGAATTAAAAGTAGAGGAGATAATGGTATCCTAACTGTGAAGGTTGTGACACTCTAAGAATAGGTGGAAGGTTAGAATTGAAAGGATTAATTCTAAGATTGTGGTACTAAGAAAGTTGGCGCAGTGAAATTGTAGGTGGCGAGATGAAATTTGGAGAAATGTGTATGGCAATAGTCGATGGAAATATAGTAGTCATACTAAAAAAGTGGGGCCATCGGACAATGATGGTTTCGGGTTCAGGGAATATTCAGTTCGCGATAAAGAAATAAAAGCCAAAGATAATTCCATCATGTTCGAGAGTAATGCGGGAATGTGATCCTGTCCTTAGTCTGCGATAAGATAACGGAAATGCCGTTGCGATAGTTATTGATTGATTCTTGAGGCCAGCGCTCTATTTTTCTATAGATTTCGGTTCGATGGGAGGAAACTCTTTTTGAACATCAAACAACGAATTAACTTTACGCTTTTCTACTTCCATCGATGAGTAAAACTATAAGGAAATAGAAACCATTGTAGAGTTGCAGGAAATGGTAGCAGTGTAATTTGTTTACAATCGGTGATCGGCATGATCTAGGTTAAATGGTGAAAACCTACTATATTAAAGTTAAGCAAACGGACTACAGATGGCAATTTTGGTGAAGAGTTCTGATTTCAAATAGCCATTCAAATAGAAGATTATAGGATAGAGAATACAGAATCCATAGTATTATTCCCTAACCTAGTAATGGGGAAGTATTTTGTTGAAATAAAAAAACCTACAAGCAGGTATATTAGTTTAACATATTCAGCACTTCGGGAGAAAAATATATTTAGCTAAACAAAAATTGCAATTCCTGAAAATAACAATTATTTAAAAAAGTCGAGCTTATTGGAAGAGTCGAAAGCTTCCAAAGGGGTAACTATTTTCTTCAAAGTAGCTCTCCAGAAAAAAACAAGTTTAGAGAAGAGTTTATTACAATATTAGAATTAAAGCCAATTTACATAATATTATTATATAAGATAATTAATATCAACCGCCTAAGCCCATTTTTAAGAGCTTAGGGGTATCTTTGTTCTTAATTCAATACAAGGAACATTAGGAAGTGATAGCAAAGAGTATATATTCAATACCCTTAGATGTACTTAACCAGTTTGTTATTAAATTTAGCAGTAGCTATGAGTCCTTTGCTCTAATAAGAAATCTCCTTTTCATATTAGAATCAACACTTCAACCCAACGAGAAGAATTCAAAGGAATAAAGAGAAAGGCTTTTCCTGGGCTGCCCTTCATTTACTAATCAATTTATTTAGAACGGGGCTATTCAAGACCAAAGGAAATAATTGGTAGTGATAAATTTAATGGAATTAAAGGTTATTGATCCGCATTAAAAAGCCTTCCTGCTGATATAGTTACCAGCAAGGAAGGCTGTTTTTTAATAAAATTTACACCCACCACTAATATTCGGATGGACTTCAGAATGTGTTCTCAAGAAGTAAGACTTACTGACTCATTCATAATTTCTACAGTATTTATCAGGATTTGTCTATTGATTTTAAAGTCCTTTTAAAAAAATGAATTGATATTAATATATAACGACTGGGATTATTCATTTGCTGACGAAAATAGTTTTTAACCTATCTTATGGTGTACTTTTATTGACAAATAAAATATCATTTATTAAACGTAAATCAAATTCCGATAATTGCTTACAGGAAGTTCATATTAAACCTTTCATTCTACTTCTGAGCATTTTTTCTTTCTAAACTCTATACAAATTTATAAGGTGCTTTAGTTACATACTGTTAACCCCTTGGTATAAAAAGTCTCTATTATGACCTCTTATTCGTCACAAACCCTTCTTTTTCAAATTGGAGGGTATTAGTTGTTTTCATTTTCCCCAGTAAAAATAAACTTACCATTCGATCTTGTCTTAGATAGGTCAGAGAAACCACACTTAATTCCCTTCGAATTACTTTCACTGTAAAACATCCTCTTGGCTTTTTTTCATCTTCTATAAAAATACAAGTTATTCCCTAAAAAAATTCATGGGACTTGATTTAAAATAATTGAAGCAGAAGCTATTTTGAAAAGGTAAAGCTTAGTAGTAAAGGGGAAAAACGATGATCAATAAAAAATTTTAAAGGTATTAGCCCGGATTGATTTTTTTCATACTTTTGTTGTTTTTAAAAATTATTAAAAATAAAAAATTTACATTCCAAAGAAATTTTTTCGGAAGAAATTGGGGGGACAAAACTTTTCCTTTTTAACTGTTTCCCACCTTTCTGCTTTTTCCCCAAAAAAAAAAAAAAAATTTTTTTTTTTCCTTTTTTCTTTTCCCTTGGTTGG
>Ga0163217_1065000_pt1 | contig 11546 bp, 7 predicted proteins | sample SynspAceP_FD_185933 | JGI IMG/M metagenome (GOLD analysis project Ga0163217, IMG submission 185933) | Saline lake microbial communities from Ace Lake in Antarctica - Synechococcus sp. Ace-P (PacBio error correction) | ecosystem: Environmental > Aquatic > Non-marine Saline and Alkaline > Saline ... | reverse complement strand
ACTTTAAATGCTCAAAGGAATGGGCAAAGCAAAATGGGAATGGCTTTATTAACTGATATTGACGAACTTGTCGAGATCGATATTGCAACTGCGTAAAATCAACAAGAAGTATAAAGTTGAGGAGCTTCAATCTCAATGACACTGATACTTTCACGGTCGGCAAGTGTATTGCACAGACATGAATACTGGAAAAGATTCACTCTTAGATTGGTTGGTGTAGTCTCTACTATGATCTGAAGGAAAGGAAATCCATCAATGCAATTGCAGTTTCAAGCTGACGGAACTATCTTATGTGTCTTGATGCCATCAGGCATGAAGCAATGGAATTGCAGACGGCAACGACTTACGATTCTTGAATAGTGCGGTAACTGGTGGTGATGTTGCGTCATCTTAGGAGACGGAAACTTCATTGCCGGCAAGATTGGCAAGGAGAGAAGAAATTATTGGTTTGCGACAGAGCAGAAGGCGAAACAATTAATGCTCGATACACAAAAGCTACTGAATCAAATACGCAGATATAGGATATATGAGCTGGATCAAAGTGGTTTATCGTTTCCTACTTCTTCAAAAATAAGTGCGCGGCATAACAAAGGCTGATTATTGATTATTGACAAATATTGATTTGGCCAGCCTCCAACTTAAGTGGTGGAGGCTTTTTTTATAGCAATCTTGGAATAATAATCCAGAGAATAAGCTGTAAAAAGAAATGAACATCAGGAAAAACCAGCGTGTAGTTTCTTTTGGTGCAGACTTAAATTCCTTCCACGACAAAATACTCCCCAAAGCTGACGGGCAACCATAGTAGCTCCTTGACCTAACCCATACGAAATTGCAAATGCCCAAGGCTTTTCCCTTAGCGAATCACGCTGAAAAACCATTCCAAACCCAATAGATCCTCCCAAAACTCCTATTAGATGCACTTCGGAGTTCCGATTTTAAAATAATCTGAATAACCACTGCTTTCCTGAAAATGGCTTGTACATGAAAAAGCTTATTTTCCAGCAGGAAATTAGAGCAAAAATCAACGATGGAGAATATAAAAACAGCCGCACAAGGTGTCATCCAGTCCCGCGTTCCAGGATTAGCAAAAATTCTTCAGAAATAGAGGCGGCTACAAAACGCGTAAAAAAAAACCCATCAATACCCTCCTGCTACTGATAGACGAACATTAATCCCCTTAGATGAGTTTGAAGCTTTTCCTTTGGCCAACTTTTGCGATAGGCAAGTGCGTCCAACCACTATAGCTATGACGACAAATGCCACCCGAATAAACCAAAAATATTAAAAGGCGATCCCCCACTGGTACCGCCAGATAGGTTGACCAACACACCCAACACTAATGCTAATCCCAATTTCCTAGCCGGAAAAGGCAAACTATAGCTCATTCAGCGATGATCAAAGCGCGACAATGAGAAGATTAGCCAAGTTAAAAAATGACCCCTCCCAAAAAGGCTGATCCAATCAATCCAGAATTTGCTTACATCAAATTCATCAAGAAAACGCTCTTCCTTTCCTGCCCAGTACTCCCAAGTGTCAAGCCCCAAAAAACGAGTGGATAAAAAAAAAATAATTCCCAAAGCGTAATCCCAAGTGAAAAAAGTGGAAATGGGGGGCCCCAAAAAGATTTAGAAGCAATTTCTGTGTAGTGCCCAAGAACCCCAGCAGGAATCATTATCTAACGAGTACGACTTGCAAATGGAATAAGTAGCTGAATAAACCATAATTTGATTTTTAAGAGGCTTTCTTTCTAATTGATTTTCGAAGAATGGTTGCGAATCTTGGCGCACCAATAAATTGCAACAGAGATCGCGGCTGACCCGATTGGCAAATTTGAATTGGTCCATCTTTAAATATCTTTTCCTTCAGAATAGGGCCCACTACCAGTGCTCCATTGAAGTTGTCGCCAGCAGCAGGTGCGTGTCGACTAACTTTTACTTTTTCTACCGCGATAAGACCACTTCTCATGGGCCGAAGAAAAAAAAAAAGCACCCTATTGCACCCATGGTGATTAATTACATCTTGACCCCTTTTTCTATTCAAAAATTTGGCTGCTGAAAAGAGCGGAATTCTCATTCTCCACTTTAATTCCTGTCAGCTTTGTCCGCTTCCGTTTCATTTGGGCGGTGATTAAATATAATCGCCTTAAAAAGTAGATCCGAAAGTTCCTTGAGCGGGAGCATGGGATTTAGGACCAGTGCGGCACTTCCAAACTGTTGCTGCCATTCTTCCCAGTTTTTCAAACCGCTTCCATGGGAATTTCTAACTGATCAGTACAAATCTCGACTTCTTGCAGTATTTGATTTCGCCATCAACGTATATCACTGGACGTAATAAGAACTGTTAGCACCCGATTGCGAACAGAAATACAGTTTTCGCCAAAGAATCAGACTAATATTAAAAGCCACCGCCAGTAATGGTGAGGTTGGCTCCGATCAGAATTGAATGAAGTTTATCCAATCACAACCTCCACTCAATCCTTTAATGGCATTTTGCCAACGTTCATCTGCGCCAAGTTTCGCTAAAAAAAGGTGACCTTTAGCCTCCTAGTTTTTGCAAGCTGCTACAGCCTTGATTAGCAACCTTTGCCTCCAAGCAAATGAAAAAAACTCCCCTCCGCTAAAAACAGTCTCCCAGGCCTTGGAAATCTTTGGAGATTTCACGCCAACCATGTCGGATCTATTACTACTTCCCACTTACTAGGATTTTAACCCATAATCAATTTAAATTTTGTTAAATTTAGAATAAACATTCAAAACGCTTAATTTCCCAAATTATAAATATTATAATTTATTTTGAAACTAACAGACTTTGTTCACCATTAAATCAACATTTAATATGAGAAAAATTTGGTTTAAAATTACTTTCTTGTTTTAGCTTCAAGCGGGAATTTTCCTTAATTTAAACAAGAATGAATGTATCTGGTTCATTCAAACCGTTCAAAGCAGTAGAAGGAGTTGAAATGAATTTTTTTGAAAAAATAGAAAACAAAATTTTGTGGACTATCTTTTAAATACGATCCCAAATGGGAACGATTTTGATCTAAAATTTCTTCAAAAAGAAGGATTATAAAACAATTGATTTATGGCAAAGCCAATTTAAATTACGAATTAGAAAAAATTATTGAAGTAATCTCTCATACTTGACCGGAGTCGGGGAGGCTGTGGATAATTATTTGCTAGATCCGGACAAGTGCTGGCATCCGTCAGATTTCTGCCAGATTTTGGAGACCCAGATTTATTCACGCCAAATAAAACTATTGCAAAAAAGATTCAGAAGGCATTCCTGATACAATTTGACTTCTTAGTTCGCAATATGATTTACTGAAAAGCATTTGCCAGTACCAGACTTATTTTCAATCTTTTTGGAAAGAATAACCAGAAAGATCGCTTTTCTCACCATCGGGATGGGTTCGTTTGGTCCAAATCCTGGACTGCCTGAGAGAAACAGACACGGTGATCTTCCGTTAACAAATACCTCTTTACATGACGGAAGAGTGGATATGAAAGACCTGTTAGAGCAAACTATCCATAGGCTATTAGCAAATGGGTATTGACCCTAATTACTGGAGGGAGATCCTTATCAGGCGATCGTTTATACCTTCCTTTCAGAAAGTAGCTACAAAAATCCTCATGTTAAATACGGGGGAAACTTCGCCAGACATTGCAGGTTGATTTAAAACCTACAATTGAAGAATTCTGTAAAAACAAATCGCAGGAGATGAAAGCAAGGACATGAAAAAGCTTAAGAAGCTATATATGTCAGCAATATTTGACATCGCCCCTAGTGGCGCAATGGTTGCTTTTGAAAAAATTAATGAAAAAAGCAGATTGTGATGCCAGCAGTTAATGATGGGAGAAGGGGGATCTAATCCTTCCACTCTTCACTCAATTCTCAGCCGGTCACTCAGAGAAAGTAGGGATTATACAGGCTGGGGATTTACGCCAGAATCATCGAACACCAGTCAGCCTTTTGGAAAAATTGATTCGATCACTGGGCTAAACTGAATTGTAGCGGCAAATAAGCGCAGGATTACCTAAAGCTAATCTCTCTTGATCGATACATCGCTTAGCTTATCGAATGAAGGCCCCTGATGAGGGAAAGCTGGCTGGTGTGAAATAACCCAGGCACAACTAAATAAAAAAGTCCTTTCCTTAATCAGAAAGGACTTTTTGTTTTTAAACCGTTTGGAGGTAATTTGAAACACGATATTAACATTAAAAATGAAAACAAGGACTTACTATTCCTTCCCGCCTTACTTTTTTTTCACCCGGAACTTGGTAAATGCACAATCAGCATTGAGAGTGATCCCCGAGAGCATTTATAATGGCACAATTCAAAAGCTTTCCACCTTTGGGGGAAAAAACGCAGCAGGCGGAAGTGATAGAGTTGCCTTTTTCATTCCCATGATTTTAGCCTGCCAAGAGAATATGTGATGGATTGATGATGAAAGCAGGCGTGGAAGTTCGATCGATTTTGCAGGAAATATAATTGGCCAAAAAAGCTGAGAACCAATCCTTCTTTGCAAGCAATAGCTTTTTGGATCACATATCGACGAAGTGCACCAATGGCCGGAGATTTAATGATGCGTTCCCGTTGGATCGATGAGTTCCATTGAAGTGATGCAGACTCTTTCAGAAAAATATGTCAACAGTTCATTCCACCTTGAAGCCATCATCTTCACTAATGAAGAAGGAGGCCGTTGTGGGTTAGTAGGGCTCAATGTAGGAGCAGCTAAATGAAAAATCACTTCAAATAATAACTGAATGCAGGGATCAACTCAATACGAGGAGCTTCAAAAAACTGGGAGGAAAATCCTGATCGGGTTTTTCTGATTTAATGGCAAGAAAAAAAGGAGATTTGGCAGCTTTCCTTTGAACTCCATATTGAAACAGGCGGTAATCTGGATCGAGAAGAAAATCCAGATGGGAGTTCGATAGAAGGGATTGTTAAGCAATCGAAATGGTGGCAATTTACATTTAAAGGAATGGCCAATCATGCAGGTACCACTCCCATGGCAATATTGCGAAGGCGCTTTTACTACCAGCTGCCGGAATTTGTGTTAGCAGTAAACAAAATCGTGCGATCTCATGAAGGAGCTCAAGTGAACGGCACTTGTGGGATAATTCGAAGCATTTCCTGGAGCAGGAAATGTCTTATTTTCCCCAGGGGTACAGTACTTTGAATTTGGAAATGCGAGACCTTTCTTCACGAAAAAATCTGGATGGATCTATCGAGAAAAATTTGAGGAGCTAAAGGAAAAATCTCGGCTGCCGATGCTGATGGAGAAGTCAGCAATTACTCATCAAGATGTAAAGCCAGCATTGCCTGCTATAGCAGATGAAGGAATTCGAAAAAATAAAAATTGGAGATCAAATGACAAAAAGGCGCTTAGCGCTTTTTCTACTCTGAGCTTCTACCAAGCTGGTGCAGGTCACGATGCCAAGGAAATTGGCCAGAATATCACCTCCAATGGAATGATTTTACAATTCCGAGGCAAAACCCGGAATATCGACATGCTCCAAAGCCGAATATTCTTCGCCGGAAGACATTTGCAAATGGGGCTAATGTATTGCTCCAGACGATCTTAAAACTTGGATAAAAAACGTAAGATAAGGCCCTAATTTCACATTCATCTCCCAAGGTTTAAATAATCTGATTTTTTCAAGTCCAAATATTACCTTCGCACAAATTTAAAGAATCATGGAACCAAGTACCAGGCAGGGAATTTATAACACTATCGTATCTGAAAATTTGTCTGGATATAAAAGAAACCTCAAAGCTGCGATGATCGATAGCTATTCGGTCCATGGGCTGAGGCTTATTGGAGAGAAAATCAAATTGAAGACTTTATTAAGATAAAATTCCCCGATGGTTTCAAAGTCGTAATCCGAGTCAATGATCAGTTAAGCTTGTTGCCGCCCACTCTCCAGGTCGGTGAATTTTGAAGATCTTCTAGAAAGGGATCACACTTATAAGGATATACACTTCGGCACTTCACTTTTGAAAATCATACCTATGAGGAGATTTACTTTATGAATGTGATGTTGTTGATCAAGCCTTGAGTTCGTGGACTTCGACTTGGAACGAAGACTGTTATGATTATCGCAAAGAGTTATGTGAGAAGTTAAATTCTGAAGGGCATATGTATTCGGCAAAGTAGGATCCCAAAAACTACCATAAGCCACGCAGATAAAATGACTCCAAAGGAGTACATGGAGAAAGTGAAATTGAAGGAAGAATATATGATCCCAGTATTGAACTTCCAACTAGCAAATTGATTTCCATCCAGCCCGCATCATGCGAAATTACCCTAGAAGGGAGAGCTTCTTCAGGAGAATTGTGCAGTGTTACTTGAATGGAATAATAATTTATTTATGAGAAACCGAGTAAAAGCCACTTCCGAAAAGGACCATCGCTGCCGATCATTGATGGTCTAATCCAATGGCAAATGCGCCTTTATGAAAATCTGGATGAAGCTGATGCAGCAAGCCGAATATTTTGTAGAGCCGGTCGTCAGCCTAATCGCTCAGATTTCGCACTTTTCCCAGAGTTTTTTAATGCCCCTTTAATGCTGAATTTTAATCACTTGAGCGAATCTCAGACAATCGGGACTGCAAAGTATACGGGGATGAAATCGTCCAGCGATTTGCCAAAACTCGCGGTATCCTACAATATCAATATCATCACTGGTCCGATATGCCAAAGATTGAAAAAGAGACAAGCTCTATTAACGTAGGGGATACCTCTGCAAGCCCCGGCATGCATGGTCGATTGATTTTTAACCGAAAAGTTACATATCACTCCTTTGGAATCAGAGTTTGTGGAATGCAGGGAGGAAAACTCAACTTAAAGCATTTGATTACGGATGTGTGGTAAGATTGGAATTACTTGATGCTTTACGATGTTGAATTCCCTGAATTGAGTAGGCTACTCGCAAATCAAGGCATGGATTACTTTTCGTTCCCTTTCTTACGGATACCCAAAACGGCTATTTCTTAGAGTTAAGGCATTGTGCCATGGCTAGGGCAATCGTGGCAAAAACGGAATATCTATGTAGCGGATGGCGGGAAAGCGTAGGCCAAACGCCGAAGGTTCCAAGATAATATGGACATGCAATACGCTTCAGTCTATTGGTAATTCACTCCTTTGTGACTTCCCTTTTCCAAGTAATGGAATAAAGCAGAAGCCACGCCAATACGGAGATGACGCTATAGCCGATGTGGATATTTCACTTCTTCCGAGAGCTAAACGAATTGGAGTGTACGGTTGTAATCTCAAGGGATCGGAGAACTCGATCTCTTTGAGCTTAGGGACAAATCAATCCAGCGTAAAAATTTAAGTTGGTAAATGTAACTATTCTAAATTTTCAATTCCTTTAAATGTATTAGACATTGGAATTTTTATAGGCATGAATCAATTCCAAAAAAATCCACAAAGTCAGAATATCGCTATTTCGCAGAATTTGGTCACGTACAGTCCAATGCCCACTCGTGATTTAGATTCAGATTGATCCATTTATGTTTCAAAAATCATCATGGGTTTTCAGGGTTATACCCACCACAAAATCAAGGGTTACCTTTGCTCCACACCAACATAGAGGAATGGAGACTGTTTTTTCTGACCTTATAGTGGAAGCAGATATCGTACACAAAGGATTCGGTTGAATGAATCTATCATTTTCTGCTGGGGGTGTTCAATAATATGACCGCTGGAAGGGGTGTGATTCAACGCAGAAGTCAGCAGTGGCCAGATTTTCAAAAAAAATGGTGGAGAACTTGAGATTTACCAAGCTTTTGGTTAAACCTTCCTGCCTCAAAAAAAATGACCGAGCCCCGTGGTATTGGCGACTTCAAAGAACAGGAAAATAAAATAGCTTTTGATTCAGATTCTGGTAAAAGTAAAAGCTTGCAGGCAACTTTTTGGAACTGTGGGATGGAGGTACTGGTTCATTTGAGCCAAGTTTCCCTTTAAAACGATTGAGTACAATTTTATTTTAAATCAGGGGCAGTAAAAAATTTCTAAGTCAATTTCCCAAAAAGCGAAAAATATTTTTTTGCTACCTAGTAAGAGTACTCTTCAAAGTAACAGCCACTGAGGTAACTTATTTAGACACTTGGTAGAATTTGAAAATGACGGCACTGGATCAGCTTTGGAAGGCAACAGAGGATTCTATCTGATTTTGGGACATGCCTTACCATTTTTAATGAGCCTATGATTGCTCAAGGGCCATTTGTAATGAATACGAGCAGGAAATCTAGAAGCTTATCAAGATTTAATCAATCGGAAAGTTCGGAAGCTGGAATCATTAATCTAAATCCCGTTTTCTGACTTGATTTTTTGAAGCTGACTCATCCGCTTTGAAGCTTATTTTAGCGCATCTAGCGCCCCAATTCAGATTTATTCTTTTATCTACGGTCCAGCTCTTAATCCGCAGGGAAAGAAACATTGGATTCTTGACCAGAGAGGTAGATTTTCTATACTGATTTATGATTCGTGGGCTTACAAACGGACAACTTAGGACCTGGGTGTCTTGCAACAGGAAATCTCGGGTGTAGTCTCTCGTAAAATTCTCAACTTTTCGGTTTTGGCAATGGCCAAAACAAATTTTCCAACCATCGCCTTATAGACTCTAAAAAGCTTGCCATTACTTTTCTTATTAGCTGAATCAAGAATATTTAAAAGTTTGTGACCTTCCAACCGCAAGCTCGGATTGTTTACTAATCTGGATTTTGACATTCCATATTGAGGTAGCAGTTGTAGTCACCGGTGAATTATGTAGAAGGGTTTAGGCTTTTTTTGCCAAATTTGCTTTCAATTGTACTGATTTATAAGGAAAGAATAAATTTCCAAGTCTAGGAATCATCCTTCGGTGCTGGCGATGATTCTGGCTGAGTCATTGGCCAAGATCAAAATTCGATCCTCCGCCTCGGCGACGTGGAATCGAAGCGAATAGGAATAATCGTTCAAATAATGGACGGACAATTTTTTGCAGTTCCATAATTCCGTCTGCATTGAATTCGCTCATACTGAAGGTGACATTCCTGATCCCTACCATAGTCCCCATCGATGCTATCTGAGGATTACCTGTAAAAATCCCACTTCTTTGATAAAGTCGGCAGTGGCTCGTGCAGGCAATCCCTTCTGCTTGTACAATAGCTGCCATCGGTGCCTCCCTAAAAGCTTCCTGATTATATCTTGAGTAATCATGAGAAGTTTATTAAAGGATGGAAGGTTTTGAATCGTCTTTCAAGCATGGTAAAAATCTTGCGAGTTAAGAGTAAACTTACATTGTCATCACATTCTCTGGTTGTTATTTTGCTGACTTTTCAGAATCTACTGCGATCATCAAAGCGGTGTTTTGGTCCTCCAGCGATTTTGAATAATTCCTGCTTCAAGTTGGCATCATTCGTTTTTCAAAACTTCATGGCCACATCTCGAAGCGCTTCGTGGCTTCCTCTGGGCCAGCAGTTCGATCCGGGGGAATTGGCTTAGTTTAGTGTGGGCCCTTGCCAATCATCCAGGCTGTTTGACTACAGGGTTTTTAATTGGAAATAGCCTTATTGGAAACCACGTTTCAAAAAAATTGCTTTTAGGTTGAGTGCTTCCATTTTCTTGGATTCAACTTACAATCGGCCAACTCCCATATTTCCCACCTTTTATGCTGGCAAGATCCTTTTTGGGTGAGGGGAATTCTTCTTAAAATCTGATACAGTTGCCTTATGTGAGCTACAGATGCTGATAATTGTTTCGCCATCATGCTAGTGCTTCCTGATTCGATCGATTAATCCTTTGTTTACTCTAAGTCAACCTCATCGTCCATCAGAAAGGCAAGTAACTCAATTCCCTTTTGCTGTAGGAAACAATAGCAAATCAGCAGATTTCGTCACTATTGGGCATAACTTGAGGAAGATCATCCTGAAAGTTGATTTCCTTCGCAGATTGGAATGTTTTTAGAAACGTTCATTTCCTGGATTCGTTTAAGGCTTTCTAAACTGGACAGATATCATTTTAGCTACATTTGATTCCCAATTATTATCTGGGATAATTTACTTCCTAAACCTTTATACAATTCATTTTTTTCCAACCTCTTTAGAAACCTCAGATCTTATTTCACGATCGTTTCTACAGAAAAGTTTTTGACATAATTCGCTAATCTTTCCTTAGACTGACTGCTTTGAAATGGTTTTTTTCTTCCACCCCTTCAATTTGCATATTTCAATTCAAACTTTCAAGATTTTGAAATCCCCAATCTTTTGGAATTTGGAAAAACCGGAGTAACCATCGGTCCGAAGCATAAGTCTAAAGCTAGATTCCGAGAGGCTTCATCGGCTTTATTCGGCTTTAGCTTCATGACGTCGCTGAGTAAAAGACGCCAATGGTTTGATTCAACTGGCTCATGGCTTGTTGATTAAAATAAAAATTTTGAAAATAAACAAATTATGGGCGTAGTAGTGGCCGGCCTTCTCCAAAAAATTTGCTTGTTCCATGATATCTAGGGACTCTTGCCAATCCAGCAAGGCATCTTCATCCTGCCTACAGCTTTCACTTGCACATCCATTGTATATTTGTGTGGCCAGTATTTACTTTCCGGTTACTTGGTGCTGCTACTCCAATTGTTCTTTTGGTAGAGACCTTTGCATTGAGGATTGAATTTCACAGGGGATAAAAAAACCCACCGCGGGTTTTGAAAATTCATCGTTCGGTTATCGCTTGCAACACGGGCCACTGTGCACTTCCTGATTTAATTCTTGCTTGCTCGGTAATGTTGCCGTAAAAACGAATTTGTCATCTCCTCAATTCTGATGTAAAGGAAGTAGGTACTATGGTCAGAATAGGTACCAGTTAATGAAACCTCCTTCTTCTCCAGGATCAGTCGCTCCATGCTTCCTGCGGCTGTTTTTCTTTCCTATATTTAAAAAGTGGAACATTCCGATGTACGTTACCCATACTCCTCATCTAGGCTACCGTTCTTGTTTCCTCAGCAGCGCCTCTGAAATTCCGACTTCCTTGGTGAGAAAATTTTACTGTGGTTTTTGCGGGCCGTGCTTGTGCATGTATGCGCTGCAATCATTGGGCCTCCGATAATTCTTCCAAAGGAAGTGACCTAAAGGGTTCGATTTACATAGCTATAATAAAAAAAGAGTTTTAAAAGTGAAACAAAAAACTTAAAAAAAGGTTGAGGACAAAACCCATATCCATTGAATTTAAGTACTTTTACTTTAAAAAAACAAGGAAAATATTCAAAAATTCTCGAAATTATCTACTTAATTTTTTAATACTTGATCATCAGCTATTCATGATGTCCGAGAAAATTAAACGCGTAGATTTCCCAAGCGATTCTTCATGTAGTTTTAAAAACTGATGATTGCTCTTCTAGTGTCTCGTTAATCGGCTCGAATACGCCCAGTTGAAGCATGTTTAGCGCCCGATCTGAATGACTCTCTGGAATAGTTGTCAATAATCAAACGGCCTTCAGCATTTCGAAGTCGCAGGACCTTGGCCTCGCATGATTTCTTCAGCGCATTCGGATCATGTGATTGGAAAAA
>Ga0163217_1028711_pt1 | contig 11547 bp, 10 predicted proteins | sample SynspAceP_FD_185933 | JGI IMG/M metagenome (GOLD analysis project Ga0163217, IMG submission 185933) | Saline lake microbial communities from Ace Lake in Antarctica - Synechococcus sp. Ace-P (PacBio error correction) | ecosystem: Environmental > Aquatic > Non-marine Saline and Alkaline > Saline ... | reverse complement strand
GTTGTTGTGAGAGAGATTAAATGCGCAAAACAAATGACATGACCAGCTGTTTTGCCATGAAATTCAGCCCCACTGGTCAACATCGTGAGAGATTTTACATGAACTCCCGACGCTAGAGGCGATTCCAACTGGTACGACACACTGTTTGCGCGGCCCAGACTTCAAAGCTGGCCTTTGAAGAAGCCGTAAAATCGTCAAGCGTCTGCTGCAAAAACGCCCGACAGGCGTGTTTTTGAAACAGTATGTCCCGTCCGGCGGCAATATTGGCACCTTCGGCGAAGTGGCCGTACCAAGCAGGTGCGCAATGCCTTCCGTTTGTTGCCAGGCAAACAAGATTGCAACGCGCCTCCTGTCCCTTCTCCATGATATGACGGTGCGCAAAGTGGCGGGGATAATGTTCGAACAAAGAGCAAATGACAGCCTATCTCGGCCAGCCCTTGTCCGTGTACCCGACGTTGGCAGCGAGCATTGGTCATGTTGGTGCTGCCAAATGCGCGGCTATGCGCGGTTTCTGATGGGTATTTGGTTTCGGCTAGGAAGTTTGGCCAGTTCAACCGAGTATTACAAAAGCGGTGTGTTCGATGGAAACACTGCTGAAAATGCTGGCGGTCTATTGATAGACATCATGAACATCATTCTGCCGACCCTTGGGCCAGACCGGCGTGCGACTTACTCCACCGTTTCTGCCAATTTGCAAGGCACCGGTGTGGTGCTGCAAGTGCTATGGAAAGCGCGCAAATGTCGAACAGGGTACGAAGTCCTTCTTCGATCGGACACCAATGAACTGGTTGAAACGCCGGTACCGGGGCGCGGTAATAAGCCAGTGGGAAGCATTGGCGAATGCTGGGCAGCGCTTAGTGAGCTATGAATGGCTGGCAAGGATCTCATCGATTCCGTGCAGCTGTCCGGAAAAATCTGCCGGGGCTTGGAAAAACGCCACGGAAGGGTTCCATTATGAGTTTGTTTCTGATGAGAGCGGTCAGAAATTTTCCAAATCAAGGCAAATTTGTCTGACGATTGAAGACTGGCTGTCGTCGCGACGCCTGAATAGCCTGTCTCAATATATGTTATGTCAAACCAAAGACGGTCGACAACTGCTGGCATTGACATTTTCCCAAACGGTTGAATGAGTATTTGTTCACAATCTGGCTTCGTTTGACGCTTGGAAGGCGACAGACAGCTTTCCAGTCCGATCTGGCACTTCCATAGCGCCGGGCACCCAGACAGTAGAATGCCTGTTTCATTTGATGTTTGCTAAATCTGGTCAGTGCGTCAACGCATCTGACAAGGCTTGCTTGTGGATTCATTTCCCGCTATGCGCGGGACCATGCGCAAAGCCCATCCAAGCTGGTCAGATGGTGGGGCTATGCGGGCGCTATTTTGAGGATTTTGATTGAAGCCGGAGCAAAGTGTTCCGCGCGGCAAGCGGCCAGGAGCGCGCTGCCGCTGGCTGATCTGAAAGCCTTTGTCGATGCCCTCCGCGTGATGCGGATGGCGAGACCATTCAGGAAACAAGTTTATTTGCGAGTCGGCAAACGCGCATGAATTTGAACCGCTGCGCGTTGGTTTCAGGCCATTTATCAGGTGGCTGCTTGCGGGCAGATAAGGGGCGCGTTTTGGCTCCTTCACAGCCGTATACGGTCTGGATAACACCTCACGGTTGATCGATGAGGCCCTCTCCGGATCCTCTTACCCCCGCTAGGCCATCTTCCAGCTCTTCATCCGCGTCAAAGCGGCGCAAGGGCGCCATCAATATCCGCGATTGCGCAAAGCCGGGCGGTGGTGGCAGTTTCAGCGCTGCTGCCTTGCCGGGTCGTTGCTGATATTCTGCCATCCACGGGCGGGCCTGTGATGCCCAGTGATTGCATTTCCGCATCCTCTGCCAGATCTTTGAGTGTGGTCCCGATGCATCTGCCGCACACGCGCCCCAACCTTTGGAAGACACCACGTTCTGCAGATTCTTCCCCGCGCAAGCTGCAGGATATCTTCAAAGGCTGGTTCTGATGGCTTGCCAGGCGAACGCGCAATTCAGTGCGAGTTAATCTGATTTGACCGCTGCAGCTGCGCGTTATAAACCCGCCGCAGGCCGTCACCTCATACAGCTTGGCCAATTTTGCAGTCTCGTACCCGTGAACGCCCAATCAAACCGTAACTCTCAACCGCAGACACGCTTTGAGATAGCGCCCCTCAAATGTCGCCGTTATCACCACCGAATGCGATAAGATGCGCTCACGACCTCCGCGCTGGTGGCGCACGCCGGGAATACGTTTCAATGGCGCCAGGTGATTTGCAGGTGCGGTGATGACCCCTTGGCGTTACATCCGGCTCAACACCGGGAGTCAAGGCCTGTTGCGCAATTCCAGCTTTCACCTCATGCCCACAGGATAAACGGCAGTCGCGCGTTTTGATGACAACGCTTTCAAGTCGTATCCGACAGAGTTTTAAAATTGATTCATGCGTTCTTACTGGGACTGATTCGTCCCAACCGCAAGATGGCTTTTCTCTGGCACACGATAAAGCTCTGTAGATGCATTTTGCGACCGGCCATAAGAAGTATCATTGCTTGGCAGCAATCGCGCAACAGCTCGGTTGGCTGGATCTCATGGCCATGTTTTCCAGCAATTCGTCACTATACTAAGTCGCACACCATTGTGTCAATGAAAGACAGAAGCTTTCCGCCCGAGCCGTAAAGGGGGCAAACCAAAGCCGATAATGGATCCCACATTCTGCTTCGCGAAATCGGTAAAGACCCCTCTCAAGCAGCGCGCCGCCTCCAGTGCCTGAATGAATCAACAGCCGGTTTTTGATCTTCCTGCCGGTCGATCTGAATCAATTCCGGTCCGGGTTGGATCAAGTTGGAGGCACCCAGTTCGGACGCCCTGGCCATAGCCGCTTGTGACGCCGTCATAATCTGTAAAAGCCCAATTGCCATTTTTGCGGCGCAAAGCGCTCCTGCTCCACCACCATTTGCTGCAGCAGTTTTTCCTGCGCGGTATGAACCGCCCTCAGCCCCCAGATCCGCCTGGTGCCTGCAGGATTTTCCAGGCAAGATTTCACACGCGCACTTCATCTGTCAAGGGCCAGCGAGCCGAGGGCTGCCCGCCTTGCAGTGACGAGATTTTTTCAATCATGGCCGCCCCGGAACCGCCTTCGGTCAGAAGACAATGTGGCTTCTTTATAGTTTTCCTCTTTTTTCTTTAACAGCAGAATAGCCATACCGAACGGTTGGGCTAAAAAGCCCCGCGCATCAATTGACAACAAATCGAGCGTTTTCTTGAATCAGCGCACAAATCAAACGCACACTGTCCAACGCTTGATCCGCTGGCTCTGTTCCTAAATTGGATCCGACACCAGCATCAATCCTGTCGACGGCGAGAAAAAAATGCAATACCGATGAAAATTTCTCAGGACTTTACATCAGATGTTTGCGCCATGAAGCGTGATCGGCTAAAGTTGATGTGTGGTTGAAGCCAGTGTATTACATTTGACTGCTGGCAAAGCAGCGCCGATGTTTGCATCACGTCTGCCTTGGTGCGACGATTCTTCGAACCCGCTTCGATGACCAGATTCGCACTTTGCCAGACCGCAATAGTCGTCGATCCTGTGGCAATGCGTAGCCAAAACGCTTCATTGCTCTCGCTGACGCGCGTTATCCGCGGTTTCACAGCTTTGCCCATGAGCCCGTTTCACGAATGGCTTTGCCTTTTTCTGCAGCTCTCTGGTTCGGTCAAGTAGCAGAACCTGTAATCCGCACTTGGCACTAACTGGCAATGCCGCTTCCCATGAAACGGCGCCGACAATGCCGATAGGTTTAAGGGGGCTGTTGCAAGTCTCCGGTCGCCGCGCGCCCTTTAGCGCCTGAGCATGGCAAACAGCGAACGCAGCATGTGCTGGCTATCCGCGTTTGCAGGACAGATGCAAAATGACGACTTCAACGGCCAAAGCCTTGATTTCCATGGGCAATTGCGTCCCTTCAATAGACCGCCTTCATGATTCGCGCGTGCCCCCGGATAATTATCGTGGGTTTCCTTCGGGTACAGCGCGTTGGCGTGCGGGCCAGAGTTGAAGCGCTTTGAATAGATATTTGCGCTGCAACGGTTTATAGCCTTTTGGATCCATGACTTTCGGGGACAGCCGATCTGCCGCATTGTTTTCTGCAGCGGAATCAAGGTCCCTGGCTGATAACAAGTGATCCACCAACCCAAACCCATGGCTTGGATTTGGCTTTTTTGCCCTGTGAGCGGTTTTGCCCTGAAGCAGCATTGCAGACCATTGCGGGTTTGTGATGGCGCATCACTCGCTGGGTGCCGCCCGGACCGGGGAATACCGTCCGCCCTTCGAGGCGCCCAATCTTCGCTTTCATCATCCACCATTGACCGTCCATGACGGCCGCCACGTCATCAGTGCCGCCCCACGGAGTTCCGTGATTGGCCAACGACAAAGTTTGCCGCAGGTTTCCAAGTGCGAAAGCCGCGACCAGGCTGGATGATGTTTTCACACAAGCTCTGGCTTGCACAGCATTCTGGTATTTTCCTTACGCGTCCTGCCTCTCGCGTTCAGCGTTCTGGATCACTGTAATGTCCTGCGCCGCCCGTGAAGGGAACCCGTTTGGCGACCGTAATAATGGCGCCTCTTTGATGGCGTCAGTCTGCACGATTGATTCAATGAATCGCATCCAGCTCCTTCGCATTCAACCTGTCATGCGTGTATGAGTTTTCATGAGCGATCCGGATATCCCAAAGTGCATCAGCGCGCAGCCCATCACGCGTCAATATCCATGTGAAGCAGTTAAGGCCAGCACATATCTACAGGCCGCCTCGTTATGATGGTTGCGGTGCCATTCCGGCCACCGAGCACAGCGGTAGACAATGGCGTGGGAGAGATTCGCGCCGCCCAGCTTCATCCAACACGCGTGCCAGGTCATGGCTCGTCGCGCCCAGAGGGGACCCATTGCAAATGGCGCCGCCATTTGACGGTTGACTTTTCCAGTGGTCAAGATCCGAAAGCCTGCTTGCATAGCGCAGGACACGGAGGCGAAGCTTCGTTATTTCTTATCAGGTCAGATCATCAAAAAGCCAAAACCCGGATTCGGCAAACAGCTGCGCGTGACATCAGACTGGTCGTTCAACATCAAAAGCCGGTTCAGAACGATGCTGCGCGGCCTGAGGCGGCAGCGGTTCAGCCCGGCATTCTCCTGCGCTTTTTTGGACAATCAAACGGCTGCAGCACCATCGACAATCCTGACGATTGCCCTCATTGATGAATGTAGTTGATTTGTTCGATCTCGGATGCAGACTTCAATGCACGGGTACAAAAGCCGGCCCATTTCACCCATCGTGCAAAGGATGGCTGTTAGGGCAGCCAGAGACTGCACCTTTGTATCCGGTCGCATGTGCTCGTCCACGTCCAGCAGAAACTATCACCATGCGGCGCATGAACCGGCACAATGGAGTTGAAAGCGGCCTTCCTGCCAGGCCTTGTCTGCTCGCTGTTGGCTATTGACGCAATGGGCAGTCACAAATGATCACGCGAAACAACCACGTATTTTGTGGCGATCAGATCAGCAGAAACACCTGCGGCATGAAAATAGGGTAGGCACCCGCTACGTGGGATCGACGGCCATGCACCGCCCGACGCGCCAAATTGCCAATTGCGGCTCATGGATTCAACGCGCCAGCCACAACCCAATTCGTCTCTGACCACTGCATTCTGGTGTCAAAGGCAGTGTTTACCGCATTCCAGCACCCGAGCACAGAAGAACGTGCATCTGCATACCTACGATTGGTCAAAGCCGCCGCAAAACAGCAGCTACGGCATGTTTTCAACCGCTCCCGATAAGGGTTCAAACCACACCCAGAATCACATCGTCATCTTGATCGGTTGCTCAATCGTGGCGGACGCAAAGCACGCAACGGCTGTTGGGTCGCCAGCTCAAACAGCCGTCACGGTGTGAAGCCGCCATCGGGCTTACCCCGCCCGCGTGCGTGTCGGGCCTGCGTCATAGATGAGCATCATTCATTGCACCTATCCTTTCAAAACGCCTCCGGCGGCAAGCCCATCATATTGTCTGCACCGCTGCGAATGCGCGTCAGAATGGGTTGGTTTCCGGGCAGCAGCGCTTCCATGACAATAGCGCCCGTGGTCATTTCGCCTCGCAAGAAGCCCGGGTCGCATTCATTCGCTGTCAGGCGCTCATGGCTGACCTCTCGCCATCAGTTTGCCCAAACATATAACCAATGACACCAGACCAAGCAGTGCATGAATCGGTGGCAGCGGTATCGCCGGCAGTATGTCAGGTTCTGCAGACCTGTTTCTACCATTCAGCCAGACTGTGGCCGCTTGCAAGATCATTCGACTGCCGTCCGAGGGGGCGCGTAAGATCTGGCAAAGCGCATCCTTCTTCATAATCGTCAGAAAAAGGTCACTTCGCGTCGAAGGATGTCTTCATGCGCGCCCGCCATCCTTCTGGCAATTTTCGGCCACCAGATTCCAACGCGCCTGCAATGCTTTGCGCCTTATTAGATCATGGCAACGCGCGCACGCGGCCACAAATTGTTCAATTCCCAATTCGGTGATCGTAACCTATGCCGCTCAAAGATCTGCTTGGCGCCTTGCACCCGCATTGCAAAAACCCACGCAATCTGTGAAACACGCCTTGATTAAGGTGTATAAGACCCAGATGATCATCAGGTGACCTAGCGAAGGCAGCATCTTTTGATTTGTGCGTCGTTCTGCTTGAGCGACTGATCCACACCATCAAGCGCGCCGCGCCTCATTAAAGGCCTCTTCATGTTATCATTCAGCATACGTCTGACATCGGATCGCACAATCAAACGTGGGTCCGAACTTAGCGTCAACACGCGTCCTTGGGCTTGCCCCAGAGCCCGCCTGCAGCCATCCTGCGTAGCCGCCGATTCTGGCTAGGCCACCTCCGAAATTACCAAGCCCATGATGGCACGACAGAAACGCGCTCATTAATTCATTACGAACATGGCGGGCAGTCGCGATGTTCTTCACCGATCAGCCAGGTCGCGCCGGCATGGGGGAATTCATGTACAGGTGCAGCTCCCCGGAATGCCCATTTCTCTTTCCAGAGATCCATTGCAACGCGTTGACTGGCGGGATTGCCGTCTGCATCGGGAATGAATTTGAACCACCCAACACAAGGACAGGCCTTGACCCTCCGGCGCCGCCGTCGATAAGGGCCAGCACAGCTGCCACTATGTTTCCTGCAAGATTCCATGCCGCCGGATGAGTGACATCTTTCTGACCGTGATTTGTGATCCATCCCCCTGTGCTGTGCCATTTGTTTTCAAAACCAGATCTGTCCCGCATTGTGGCTCTGTCAACTTCTGTGCCGTTCCATTTCCCGACGCAGCGGCCGAAGGTAATGCTGTCGCAATTCTTTCCGAAGCGTCACCATTCCAGGCGCCATAAGACCTTGCGACAGGACCGGATACAACCCCAGGAGACAATTACGCCGTAGATGTATTTCTCGAATGATGCTGCTCAAGACGTGCCGGACCAGGCCCCTGACCTCCAGTAGGTCGGCTTGCTGAGAGACCAGACCCCAGCCACCTCTGCAAAAAGCGCGTAATGCGTCCTTGAACCATGGCGTTGGACGCTGCCATCATTCAAGGCGGTGCAAGCCCTCAAGATCACGATCATGCTTGAAGCGGCTGCAGGGTCTTGCTCGCAAAACCGAGCTGGCCTCGCCCAAAATGGCCTCAAGCAATCCGGCGTCACATCGCAAAATCCGCAAGTGTTGAAGCGTTCCATTCGGAACAAAATCATTCAGCAAAAACAGAGTGTCTTTCCAGTGCGCTTGACTAGAGTTTGAATCTTTAACCCCTTCACAGATGAAGATGTTCTCTCAATGCATAGTATGACGTTACGCTTCAACTTAAAAGCAGGCTGTGGCAGGTGCTATTTCACATTTGCATGATTGAAGACGACCCTCACAGCCTGTATTGATCAGCCCGGTTGCGTCTCTTTTTGCCGCAGCATCACCTGCAAACAACATCAACTTTGCGCTCAAGTTCCTCAATCGCCTGCTCGATGTTCACTGCGCTGGTCTTTCAGCACATCAACTGTTCTGAAACCGCTTCAACGCCACACGCAAATTGCACAATCTGACCATCTTCAAATCAAACAGATCAAGCATTCACGACATTTCCGTTGAGCGAAAAACCGACCTTTTTGCCCATCAGGACAAGTTTGAGCCTGGCTCCTTGTCGCGCGGCGTAAATCGTGTCGTACCGTCACGTTTGGCTACCAGACACGATCCTCGTAAAAACGAAGGGTGCGCAATGTGACCTTGAAATTCACGCGCCATTGTTCCATCGAGAAGAATTTTCTGGGTTCTTCCATCCTGCCACTGCCTCGTTGCGCTCTGATGAGACAGTTCTACCTATCTGGTTCACAGCACACTTTCAGGCATGTGGATGACAATCTATATTATTCCGGTCGGGCATAATTGATCAAAGCAATAGCGTCGGGGATCTAATTTAACTCTATTCGGGCATACCTTTTCAGTGCCATTGATTGACACATAACGTTTTCCAACCAGAATAAAAAGCCTGTGTCGATTAACGGAAGATCACGTTCAGAGTCCCATTACTACAAATATGAATATTCTTATGATGAGCACTCTTTATCTATAGTTTTGCATTCCGGCACTGGAGCGAAATTCAACGCAGAGTGTCGACCCGAATAGAATAAAACTCACCATCGATTTAAGCAAATGGCGCACGTGGCCAGTCGTGCAGCAAGATCTTTCTTCAGTATCCGCGGCTGAAATTAACGAGCATGTTTACCTATTAATTGTTGACTTCAGGTAATTGAAACTCTCATGCAATCGCTCTGTTGGCGGTCAATTCATGGATCCGACCGAGAAAGCGTAGAGCATGTGGGACCGTTTTACAGCGCAAAGCACCCTCCCACTATCCAGGTCCGTCCAGTTGACAACAATTCACAGGACGGAGCCCGGTGATGTTTTCAAGCCGCGGTCATAGAAAGCGCCCAACGGAATGGGATGAGATTGGAAGCATGACTTCAGGAGCCGCTGCAGCAAAACGAGGTTACAGGAAACCATCTGTCGCCACGAGAGTTGACGTGAAAAAGCTTACTGCAAAACCACAGCGGCAAAGCCTCAGGAAGCAGAACGCGCGCTCAGTTCGCTGAAACAGGCCGTTGCTGGACGCCCCCACATGGAAAAAAAAAAGAGGGGGCGGAAACCGGACCGCAGAACGCAGCCCCTGATTAACCAAATGACTGAGTTGAGCCAAAATTAGGCGCCTCTGAAAACGTCGCATAACCCAATCCGCTGACAAACCACCAGGCTCCCGGCAAATACAGGTGAGCCTCGACAGCTACGTCGAACGCACCGCGACCCAGACTACGTCTGAACCCCAGGACGCCAGAAATGCCGTTCAGAGGAAGTGCCCAAACACGTTGAAGAGTTGCTGCTCGCATTCTACGACGCTTCAAGGAACGCCATTGTTCCTTCTCTGATGCCCGCCCCACTTGAACGCAAAATCAGGCTAGAAATGCTGCACGACCAGTCGAAGCCAAACCCTGAGGTAAGCAGAAGAAGAACTCATTCGATTGATGATCTGAACATGAGTGAACTTGCACTTGAACCTGCAGCGCCATCGTCGAGTTGCGCATGACTCTTGATACTTATCAAGAAGGATGCTTTAGCGAGGAATGCTTGACTATCGAATATCAGTGGAAGTCGATGAACAGCAAATGATGCTGCACTTCAGAACTGACCCTTCATGAGACCATGAATCCCATTCGCTCAGTTTGGGCAAGATAACTCGTTCTTGAGAAGCCGACACTGAGACCAAATCTCAGAATAAGAAGATATCGCGTGCGACCGGACAGCAAGTCTGGCACTGCTGGAAAGCAAGGATTTCCGAGGTTTGCCAACCCGAAATGATGTAGCAATTTCTGCACAATGGCCAAAAATGCACAGTCAAGCTGCAGAAGACCCCCAGACCCGGCTGTGATCGCAACTATCCCAGAGCATCCGGATGACCACATCCGCTTTGCAAAGCACTCACACAATCATGATACGCGTCCACAGACCGCGCTGCAGGACCAGAATTCAGCAAGCATGAAGCATCCGCTGAATCGATGAAACCTGCTATTGTCCGAGATGTTGACAAGCCTGTGACCTGACGTCCAGAAGTTGGAGAAAACTTCGGCTCAAACAAAGCTGATTGCTGTCACGAATATCGGCACTTACACCACCTGCTCAGTTAGAAAGAACGCTGAAGGTCTGCCTGCACGAAATTCGCGCAGCAGCAGCCCAAGGCCACAAAGGCCTCTATCAGCTTTCTGCCGCCGCGCGAAAAACGGCTTGAATTCCAATCGAGCATACGGCTTGGCCGAACTGACCATCATGCTGGAACAGCAGAAACACTCAACGAAATGGATATCGCATCAGGACGCAGAGTGTTCAAGAGCGGTTTGCGGTTTGCTGTCGCGCCTCCACGACACAAATGAAGCGGTTTGATTCCGCTTCGCTGCCAAGCCGATCGTCGTGCGACGAAAAAATCTCTGTCAAGATCAAAAATTCACAAAAACGCCTGTTATCAAACAACTCCGGCCCAGATGAAAAGTCTGGCAAACGCGGATAGAGGAGCCTAACGAGAACGTGAGCAGGCCGATGCTGCAGACCTGCGCATCAGCATATGCAAGACGGACATGCCCGCGATTGAAGCCCAGTTGTCCACCGTGATGGAGCCAATAGCCAAAACTGTCCAAACTGATCCTGGTCCGAACCCGGCTTGGTCCTGATGCTTCGGTGATCCACCAAAGCACGTAACTCGGATGCCGTTGTTGTGCCGCTGAATGAGCCCTGAACGAGGCCTCGAGCGTGAAGCTTGGATGCGCGCACGCCGTCAGACGCCTGCGATTGATTTGTTCAAGCTCTGGTCAACTTACTGCCAAAAACCAAAACTCGGATAATTGCACTGCATAGCCAGTTGTTCCCGGTTCCCGATACGCGGATGGCGATTTTTGACTGAACAAGATTTCATGAATCTGGAAAAGCCGGCCCTGGCATCGCTTGGAAAGCCCAGCACACCCACAAAAGAACACGGCCCGCAAGCAAGAAAAAGAAAGCCGGCCAAAAGTTCCACCGTTTATTAAAGGGAAGATCCTCTTGGCCAGCAAGAAAGCTAAAGCTGGGTTGTCCTATATAGGGTGCTCGGGCGCCGATTGTCGCAAGCGGTGGGAAAGCAGCGTGCATAAATCGTGACCAACACTCCAAGCGCTCGGCAGAGGTTTAAGACACGAAAACGCCAATCGACATGGCATTCACCAGGGCACAAGTCCCACGTGAGATGGGCAGAAATTATCGGAGCAAGAAAGGGCCACTGCACCCAGGCAGAGGCAGCCCAGCGCTGAACTGCCCACACCGACCGGAGTTGCCAATCCGCGGATATTGATGCGCCCCTTGCCGCCCGCTTGACGCCGCCGATGTAAGAGCTGGAAGATGGAACCTAGCTGCGTAACGAGCGGATCGCGAGAGGGCCT